>Ga0126342_10020523_pt1 | contig 11104 bp, 9 predicted proteins | sample Cyp1metagenome_FD_92528 | JGI IMG/M metagenome (GOLD analysis project Ga0126342, IMG submission 92528) | Coral microbial communities from Lord Howe Island, Old Settlement Bay, Australia - Cyphastrea 1 metagenome | ecosystem: Host-associated > Invertebrates > Cnidaria > Coral ...
CTGTGTGAAGAAACCTTCATCCACTGACATGGGCGTGGGGTTTGTCCCAGCCGGCAAGCTCTGTTGAGAACCAGTTGATGCGGACACTGTTCCGGTTGAAGGCACAAGGGCACCACCACCTGTAGCATCGTGTGTCTTGTCCATGGCTTTAGAGACTACGGCTGATAACCTGTATTTACAGGTTTCAGCTGGGGTTATCTTATAATCCCAAATAGACTGATAAACCTATGGGGCAAAACTAGAAACCGTTAAGCACCTGCGGCAGCAGAGCTTTTTTACTGAGCCGCAACAGCTGTGGTAACATGCTAGTATACATGTGTGTTTTATGTGAGGTGCTTTTACACGTACTCAATGGTTGCCGGAAGGTGCCATGACATCCCTCAAAACCCACAAGTGGACAGTCTCTTTTGCCACTTCGAGTGCCGGCCCGTGGTTCTAATCCACCTGAGTCACTAGGGCCCCAATCTCATGCCACCCAGTTATAAGTTGGTGTGTAAACCAACCTATAGCATCCTATGGCTACAGCTTTATGACCATAAACCCAACAGTTCACCTAGTTATTTCCACCAACTTATAAGTTTATAGCCATGCAGCTCCCTGGGGCAACAGGTTCTGAAACCTCTGAAAGCACCAACTCAGCCGCTCGAACTCCCCGCCTGGCAGAGTGGCCAGACTGAAAAGTCGCGGCGCGCTAGGCCAGCTCCGGCGCCGGGTGGCCCCTGAGTCGGGTGAGCCACGGGCTTCACAGGGATTCCCAGGGCCTAGGGTTGACCCCTCAATCTTTGTAGCCAGAATGGGTCAAGGATGGACCAGGTGCCAACATCTTGAAGTAACCTGTCCACTGGTCGAAACATGTCTCTTGTTGGTAGAAAAAGTTGGTCATACATTCATCATGGATCTACAAATGGGTGAGAAGAAGCAACAGTATTTTGATATATTTTAACATAATATAATATAATATGATATAATATAATATGATATAATATAACATGATATGATATAATATAATATAATATAATACAAGTAATATAATATATGATATGATATAATATAGTCTAATATAGTATAATATGTGCTTCAACCGCTGGGGTCTACGTAAGTGGTTGGTGGTTTCTGCCTTTGCCTTCTGCCCTCCGTATGCTCTGTCAATTGCCAGCCCAGTTCTAGCAGGGTGGTTCAAAATCCGGAGTCGTTTTACCAAATGGTAACCCCCGAAAAAGATAGAGCAAATTAGAATACATAAGTACCATTTATCACTATTTTAAGGGGAATTTTACCAGCTTCTATCTTTTTGGAGATTACCCTATCCTAACAAAATTGTTCGCAACCACAAATCTGATGTAGGGATTCAAGTCTCCACACTTTTGTGATGGATAGGGAAGCTGTTCCAAGTAAATCAGTTTCAATCTTAGATGCCCTGAAAAAAGTTTACAGCAGTTGTTGACGTTAATATATCCCTATATACCCCTATATTATTTATATATATATAATATATATATATATCTTAAGTCATACTAAACTCTCTATCTACCAGGCCCTCCTCGGGGCCGGACCAGTTTCTGCCACCCAGCATGGCCTTTCGCGGCCTCTCAGATGAATCCGACTCAGAAATCAAACCAAGAAATTGCCCAACACATGGGTATGTCTGAAAATGGGGTATACCCCCAATTATAGCCATTTAGTAGGGATAATGATCATTAACCACTGGGTGTAGAGGTACACTATTTTCAGACAAACCCAAATTGCCAAACATGACGTGATGCACCGCAACCAAACCGACCAAACACCATTCGCAAAATCTGTGGAAAAACCCTGCATTTTTAAGTGGATCGCAAAAAACAGACAATAATTCACCAACCTGCGGAGTGCGGCCATTATGGGGACAGCTACTCCAATCCAATTTCCATGCTTCCGGTGACCCTTTGGTGCCTGCAAGAACCGCCCCGGGAGCCGTGCGGCCATGAAACGCCACATGGTCGAGAAACTGACACTGACTGAGTTTGAAATGAACTTTTACAGCACCAAAATAGCGAGAATTTTCAAAATTTAGCATGAGGTGTTTGATGTTTTAGCGGTTTTTTTTAGGGTTTACTCACAGGAATTGTTCGGAAACAATTGGGAATCATGGAGGACTGATCAGTGAAAACGACCGGTAAATGCATGGTCATCATCCTGTGCATTGGAAATGCTGGAAAAAACCAGTGCGATCCCGTGCTGGCTGTTGACCGGTAAATCACAAAACCAGGATTCATTATGAAACCAGGTAGAAATTATTCATTGGGTATCCATTATTGTATACCAATGTCTATTGTCAGCATTGTGAAATCAGGTGAATCAGGTGCAGTTCATTTCATAATAATGAATACCCTCTGGTAAACTAACATAACTATGGAAAATCACCATTTTTAATGGGAAAATCCACTATAAATGGCCATTTTCAGTAGCTACGTTAAATTACCAGAGGGTACCCAATGTGACCTCAAACATCATAAAACTAGATGCAGCATCAGGCTCTCTCCTTGTTTGGATATGATTGGCTGATGCGGGAGCCGCTCTGCTTGCGCCACTTGGTGATCTCACTTGCTGACTCAGTGGTATAAGTCACACTGCACTCATGCTGAACTGGGAAGTATATTAGCGAGCGTGCAAAAATTGGGGGATCCTAACTTGGTTTCCTCATTACGGTAAACATATAAAATATATAAACTGTAAAATTTTGGATGCCGTTGGGGTCCCCTTGTTTTAGATGTGTAAAAAAGAAAGACGATGTCTCGAAGAAATTGTCTCCTGGTTGTGACATAGACCATCAGTTTGGGGGGCTGCTATTGTCTGGGGAAAGAAAAGCATCTATGAACTGAAGCCTTCCCAACAAAATGAAGCTGGGGAATATGTACCAATCAAGATCGGGCTGATTGCAAATATGTTCCGATGAACAACGGAGCTTGAAGTCTCTTTTTGAACGAAAGCAAACCAAAAAACTCTGAGAAACGTGGACGACGTGAAGAAAATGGGTCAGCTTTACAATGTTACAATCCAAGATTCTTAGGCACTGTTTAAACACCTGTGACTCTCGGCAGCCGAACTCCCCTGGCTGACTTAAATTTCACCATGTGGGACCATCCCGTAGAACCTCCGATCATGGAAATGCGCTGGTATAGATTGGATAGCGACATAAACTGGTTGGTGGTATATATAAAAATTATGGAAAGATCGACCCATTTTCAATGGGTAAATCCACTATAAATGGCCATTCTCAATAGCTATGTTAAATTACCAGAGGGTATCTCCTACTGGTTGGTGGTATACCATGGTATACCTACCCCTCTGAAAAATATGAGTTCGTCAGTTGGGATGATGACATTACGTATGGAAAAATGTTCCAAACCACCAACCAGTAAAGATATAAAGCCCAGCTACTAAGTTACTAAGCAGTTCCTACAGTCATGTCAAGGATCATCTAAGTAGTAGCGAGAAAAATATGGAGGATTCATTTTCCTCCTGCCAACAGGATCCCATGTTGTCCTGTTGGCCTCATCTTAGGATCCCGCATGTTTCTGACATGAATTGGGGTTGTCAGGGTTGTCGGAGAATAGATACCCTCCAGCGGTAGTAGTGGTGAACACATTTTCACACTATCCTGGAACTTCAATCAGAGTTTTGGATAGTATTTTGGTCTGTAAATCCACTAAAAGGGTACTAGACCCAAAAATCTATTACTATCTAGATCTCCATGGATTTTTCATGAAAAATCACCGTTTCTTTTTGGCGAAATCCCCGCTTTCGGTACGGGCTGACCGGCTGTCCTTGTCCTTATCCGCCTGGTCCTCAGGGTCCGATGGAACCTTTTCCGACCTCAGGGACTCCGGGGCAAAAGACTCCTCTCTGTTTTGCAAAGCCCCTGTTACATGAGGGTCTATTATGATTGGATTCTAAGGTTTTTGTATGTTTTATAGGATTGGATCTAATTATTTAGTTTCAGTCTTTTGATCCCTACTGTTTAGGATTCGATCTATTCATGTTTTGGCCCCGTTAGTACAGTTATTTAATACTAGGGGCATGGGATTAGCGTGTGATATTCCCATGTGGATGTGAGCCACCTCCCAAGATTGTCTTTACCCATGGTTTGTTCTCGTTTTGCTCAAAGGCTGTTTGTTGATGTGGATAGCCAAATCGAATTATCTTCAACTGCAGAACACCTAAAATTGGATAAGCTATACAACTTGTACCCTTAGACTTCATTTCAACCGAATACTAACTATACATAATTTCACCGACCTCTGCCTTGATCCTCCACTTGCTGGCAAAAAGAAATACATCAAACAACAACACAGAAATAATACAAAAAATAACATCAATAAACCAAAGGTTCATCATTCGGGTTTGTCTGAAAATAGTGTACCCCTACACCCAATGGTTAATGATCATTATCCCTACTAAATGGCTATAATTGGGGGTATACCTCATTTTCAGACATACCCATTTTTCCATCTGTTTCCCACCTTTTCCCCTGGGCCCCGGCCTCGGCTCCGGCCTCGGCTCCGGCGCCTTTTCCGCAGGCGGCCGCGGCGCCGGGCGCGCGGCCTGCGCCGCGCGCTCCGCCGCTTCGCGCTCGCGGCGCTCCAGCGCCTCGCGTCGCTCCGCGGCAACAGGGCGGTCCTGGAGGGGAAGCACCATGCGAAGCCGTGGATTTCATGGGGAAATATTTGATATTGTTTACATGTATAATGTATATCCATATTATGGATGTTTATACTTGTGCATAAATGCTGTGAATGTATTTATGTCGCATTTATGTCATATACAAATATATTTTGTATATATATTAATATATATAATATTATATATATATATTGAAACTTAGTTCGAATATATACATAAATATGTATATACATGTATATACAGCATACATCGTTTTGGAATACATATATATATATGTGTAACTCTAAACCAATGTAAGGGGGCAAACTGAGTAATAATAATTGGGTACAATAGGGTTGCCATGGTGGTATAAACGATGGATATAGTGGGGATGCAACTGATAAAACATTTTTTTATTGGGGGTCAATGATATAATATATTATAATATATCTGGGAAAATGATCATATTTTACTAATCAGAAATACCCTCTGGTAATTTAACATAGCTATTGAAAATGACCATAGAAATAGTGGATTTTCCCATGAAAAATGGGTGGATCTTTCCATAGTTTTTTGTATGTTTACCAGAGGGTAAGGCCATTTGAGGGTGATTTCCCTATTGTTTCCCCCAACTTTAACCATCATTCCAGGCTTCGGGAGACCGAGGCATCCCATGGCACCTGGAGGTTCGCCCGGGGCACGGGGGCCTGCAGTTGAAGCGGCACGGGGGCTTGGTTTCAGAGCGAATCCAGGAGACCCCACAATGAAAACTGAATTCTTGAACTATTCAAACTATACTATACCTATAAACATTCTATAGATAGTGAACATGCTTCATTCAAACTAAAAAAATTACATCAATTAAGTATGTTCAAGTTATGATCAGGTCTCTTTCTCATCAAAATGTTTGGAAAGAAAGATCTGATCAAAATGGCTGGCAAAATCTGGAAAGAAGAATCTCATCAACTTCGCAGTCATGAAGGTTCAGTTGCAGAACCAAATGCGGTCACAAGCACCGATCAACAAAACATCTTCCGCTGGTGGAAATAAACAAACAGCTGGGTGGTTGAAACAAACAGCTGAAGATTCGGCCGTTTGGTCACCTTGAAACAAACGGAGTATGAATAAAAGGCACTTTTTTCACGGTGTGTTTGGTGAAATCCCCATTGAATGGTTCCTGGTATAGTTTTGGACCACTCACATTATCTTTGTGCAAGTCATCTTCACGTGATTTTACTATACTATTATATGTGTTCTCAAAGTATATATATATACGTATATATCTATACAAAGGTGTATCTATACAGATAGATACATTAATATTTCATTGTACAATAATGTGGGTAAAACATGGTCAAACAATAAATCATCCCCCAGTCTCCGGGGCTCCCAACCCCAATGGGACGAGAAACCTTGGATGAATCATGGGGGATAAACCGTGAATCGTGGGGAAAAACCCTATGAATTAGTCATAAATCACCATTTATAGTGGATTTTCCCATGAAAAATGGGATCTTTCCATAGTTATGTTAAATTACCAGAGGGTAGTTCTTGGGATTTATTGGGAGTTGAGAGTTATTGTTAGATTTATGGTGGCTTAATGGGGATTTGATGGGAGTTAATAGATTGAAGAGGGACTTAAGAGGAACTTATATGGGGATATAATAGGATATCAATGGGATAGATATTACTGGAATACTATTGATATTGATTATAATCAATATCACCTGGTAATGACTAACAGTTTTCTATGGAAAATCTCTATAGAAATCAAAAACGGTAAGATCGATCGAACTACATCGATCATCTATACACCATAGCTACCAAAGAAATTACTGGACGGTATGGTATGGCTCAAAACATGGTCAACAAAATGCAAAGAACCAGAGACTCAGAGACCTTCAACATGTTTAGCCTCAAAATCTTAGCATCTCTACACACAGGTGGTCGCTTCTGCTGTTTGGTCTTAGGCTAAGTTTTTTCCGTCAAGATTGGGTGCACCAAACTTGGGTGCAGAAAAGGGTCGTCTTCCTGGAAAGGTTTTACCCATATCCAACTAAATGGTTTGCAAGTGCAGTACTGGAGGCAAAACCCCCTTCCTAAGCCGATTGCTGTACTTTCAAAGTCCACTTATGAAATCTATTTCATTCTAGAAACGGTGTGTAAAAAACCCATGGTACTTCATAATTTGGGGGTTGAAATGTATCCTGAGAGCAGCTGTAGAAGCAGTGGTCAGGGGCGATAGCCGCCCTCTTGGAAGCTATGTGATACTGATACTAGTAATTAGTGTATATCTATATATATATACATACATCTACATCTACATATACATGTACATATACATATACATCTACATCTACATATACATATACATCTAAATATACATAGACATGTACATCTGCATCTACATATACATATACATCTACATATACATATACATCTACATCTACATATACATATACATCTACACATACATCTACATGTACATCTACATCTACATATGCATCTACATCTACATATACATCTACATATACATATACATCTACATATACATCTACATCTACATATACATATACATATACATATACATCTACATATACATATATACATATACATCTATATATACATCTACATCTACATATACATCTACATCTACATCGACATATACATATGCATGTACATCTACATATACATACGTATATACATCTACATCTACACAGCGCGCACCATCTGCAAAGATAACGTTAGTAACATGCTGTGGATGGAAGAATCCTGCATCACCAACCGGATGGTTGAAACTAAGTTGAAACCCTATCTGGTTGGTGGTTTCAACCCCTCTGAAACATATTAGTCAGTTGGGGCTATTATTCCCAATATATGGAAAAATAAAAAATGTTCCAAACCACCAACCAGCTATAAATAATGGGATGTTTACCATCTGTACTAACTGGTGCAGGATTTCACAACCATGCACCGTATGTAACTGCCTTTTTCATCCTTTTTCCACTCACATCCCAGTCATCATCAACATCATCCTTCCCTGTCACCACCATCGTTATCACCACGGCCGCGTCGCCACCTGTCACCTTTCTTTCGCGACACGCGACAGCACTGTGGGTCTGTTCATTGACCAGGGCCTGGGCCGTCGCCCTGCGCCCGCTGGCGTGCTGAAAATCCAACCATGCAGTTTTTGCACATGATGTCAGGGATGCTTCTTCAGAGTAGTATATGGGTGTCAGGTCACCCAGTGCAGTCGTCTCATCTCAGAAAAAATGCACATGTTCACATGTTCTTGTGCTGTGTGGAAGCAAGGTAAAAAGAGGACAATAGTGGTGATGCTTTGGAGTTGGATTTGAATGGAGTTGTGTCCAAACCGCAGATACAGCAATTTATGGCCATTTCATTGAGAAGCCATGATGATTTCAACATTTTTCTAAGCCATGATCAACCATGGTTTTTTAAGGCCAAACGTTTGGGGCTTCCCAAGGAGACAGCCCCACTTTTCCAGTAACCGAGGGGACGTCCTAGACCGTTACTGTAACGGTGATGCCCCGTAGGCTTCATTGAGTTTGGTGGGTTAACTAAGGCTGGTTGGTGGTATACCTACCCCTCGGAAAAATATGAGTTCGTCAGTTAGGGCTATTATTCCCAATATGATGGGAAAAATAATCCAAATGTTCCAAACCACCAACCAAAAGGGGTTATTGTGGAAATTTCCGTTTATAAACCCATAACCGGGGGACCGCATGATGGTAGATGGAAGCCACCAATATACACAGCATTGCATGCCAAATTGTACTCGTCGTATTTCGTGGGTATCTGGCTAGGGTAGCCAGGTATTCCATCGAGAAATCATGCATGGTTGGACCGTTGCCTACCGTGGTTTCGCGGCCAGCCGCACGGGCATGTCTGGATGTCTGACCAAATGTAGAGCAGGAAAACAAAGCTCCAAACAGAAGTGAAACTTGGAATCTCCCCAGAAGAATCATCACAACAATCACGGCATCTTTGGATTCGTATCCGAGGCGAATTCAAGTTTGTATGGTCAGCTTTCCGCATTCCTGGGAGTATCCCCTATCTCTACCCCCCTTATACTACGATGACCATCAGCTATGGGTGTCCCCGAAATGATAGAAACGCCAAAATCCAGGATAATTGTGAGAGATCATATTTCCATAATTTCCAAGTTTCTAAGTGTTCTATAATGTTCTATATATGACTGGGGGTTGCTATTGTAGGGCAGCACCGCGCTGTAGAATCCAAGTGTGATCCCCTGCAGAGCTCTTGACATCCATAAACATGCCAGGCGATCTGGCAATCTGTGGCTCGAAAATTCCATCGCATCCATCTGCAGCAGTTCTGCTGCCGTTACCCTGCCCCTTTTGTTGGGTATACAATGGTAGACAATCATTGGATATCATTGGTGGTTATCTGTCAAAGATTTGTCCAAAGGGCCAACGATTCACAGAGAACAGGGGGATTGTGTTTCGATCCCAAACTCTGCTCAGACTCAGTTTATGAAGTGAATGGCAACGCCTTGTCCTCTTGAAGCTTGTGATTTCTGTTTCATCCCACGCGAATTGTCTTCAGGGTGTTTTTTTCTTACCTTCATTCATGATCCTTTATTTGTAGATTTGAAGAAAGGATCACATGGGTCCGAGGTCAAACCTTCCCAAATCAGGTGCCATTGATGAAATGAATCATATGTCGGATATGGCCCGCTGAGAATTGAAAAATCAAGCAAAAAACAAAATTTGACGGACCGTATTTGGTTTTCCAAGTCTGAGTCAAACCCATTTCAAAACCTATCGATGGTAAAGCAATTATGTGTTCTTTTCTTGCTACCTAACTAAAAAAGAAGACGCCTTGGTTACTGTATGCAGGCATGAAAGTTGATGCATGAAAGTATTTGTCTGGGTATTGGACAAAAAATCAGACCCCGGGGGCAACAAGAATTTGACCCACACTGTCTGTCATAGCAAACATCGAGTATGTCTCAAGAATTGAGCATGAATGGTTCCACAAAGTTTGCTGCTCTTAATACTAGACTCTCCGTTTCAATTTTTGAAGCCTTCACAATTTTGAGCCATGTTGAGCCATAACTGTGTATACATACGTGCATGTTTCATCATTTTCATACTGTATGTGTGTGGGGATTTTCGTCACTTTGAGTTGTTTGAAACATGAAACCCATTTGCCCGGCCCATTTGGGGGTACGTCAAAACTATCAACCCGCGAAAATCCATCGTTCAGTACTAAAAATCTACAGTAATCTACTGTACATAACACGGCCGATTTTTGAGCAAGACCCATTTGAGTTACCATCTGGTTATGACTAACAGTTCGCCATGGAAAATCCACCCATGTTTAAGTTCGGTAAATCAACTAAATTTCGATGGGCCATGGCTTAACCATGGCTATGTAACAGCCATAACCAGAGGGGTCAGATCTCAATGATGGACGGCAAAAAACAGCGCCCGGCCAGCATCTCTCAGCGACGCCTAGAACAGACAGCTGGGATTCGGCTGTGCAATCCTTCCTAAATCTACGTGAAGATGGGCCATGGGAAAATGGGAAATTAGCTATATTCCTGGTTAATAACTGGGGATTTGTTACCCAAAAAAAATCCCAATGAAATAATCCATGGTTACGAACTAATTTTCCCTAACTCCAGCTCAACCCAAACATTTCGTTCACATCCTTGGTGCACCTCAGTGAGTCACCGCTATGGAGTGACTAACCCTAAACCCACCTTCGGGACCATCGGGACCCACGGGATCGGACGTGGGTTTCACTTCGGCCCAACTTAGTTTGATCAGGTTTGATCCCCGTATAATTTCCTTACTTGGAGGTTTTTGACGCTGCTTAGGGAAAAAAATCCCTTTGTGTATCACCAACCAATCCCAGACAATTTGGCGTTGTCCATGTATGAAAATATCCAAAAAGTGGTTGCAACGAAATGCCCATGAGTGGCGAAGATGCATCCAATGTTTGGTTGATGAGACCAACATTCCCCATGGCTAACCCGCCTCAAAAAGAAACGGGACAATTCCTCCAGTTATTGGTTTATATATATATATATATATATATTATACATTATATATATATATATTCATATATGTATATAGTATATATATACTATATCTATATATATATATGTAAATATGTATATATATACTATATACATACACTATATAAATATATATATATATATACACTATATATATACTATATATATACATATACTTTTATATATATATGGATGACATATATAAACATGTACTTGGCCTTGCTGTTTACCCAGTACCTGTCTAGACCCCCCCCCCCGCGTCCCCCCCAACACACGACACAACCCCCACCGCACCCCCCCCTACCCCCCCCCAACAAAGCCCCGCCCCCGCTCCGTGGGTGTGGTTGTAAAAAAACCTGGCCCTTATTTCCCCCACCCCCCCCCCCCCCCCCCCCC
>Ga0126342_10020524_pt1 | contig 11104 bp, 9 predicted proteins | sample Cyp1metagenome_FD_92528 | JGI IMG/M metagenome (GOLD analysis project Ga0126342, IMG submission 92528) | Coral microbial communities from Lord Howe Island, Old Settlement Bay, Australia - Cyphastrea 1 metagenome | ecosystem: Host-associated > Invertebrates > Cnidaria > Coral ...
CTGGCATATCTTCTGCAATATGTTCTGGCATATCTTCTGGCACTCTATCTGGCATATCTTCTGGCATATCTTCTGACATTCTATCTGGCATTCTATCTGGCAAATCTTCTGGCATTCTATCTGACATATCTTCTGGAATTTTATCTGGCATATCTTCTGGCATTCTATCCGGCATATCTTCTGGCATTCTACCTGGCATATCTTCTGCAATATGTTCTGGCATATCTTTTGGCACTCTATCTGGCATATCTTCTGGCATATCTTCTGACATTCTATCTGGCATTCTATCTGGCAAACCTTCTGGCAAACATTCTGGCACTTTATCTGGCATACCTTCTGGCATTCTATCTGACATTCTATCTGGCATACCTTCTGGCATGCTATTTGGCATATCTTCTGGCATTTTATCTGGCATATATTCTGGCATATCTTCTGACATTCTATGTGGCATTCTATCTGGCAAACTTCTGGCGTTCTATCTGGCAAACATTCTGGCACTTTATCTGGCATACCTTCTGGCATTCTATCTGACATTCTATCTGGCATACTTTCTGGCATGCTATCTGGCATTCTATCTGGCAAACATTCTGGCACTTTATCTGGCATATCATCTGGCATATCTTCTGGCATTCTTTCTGACATTCTATCTGGCATTCTATCCGGCATATCTTCTGGCATTCTATCTGGCCGTTGAGGTCCAGCGGTGCTCACTGAGCTCGGAGGGTCCCAGGTGGAGGTCCAGCGGTGCCCAGTGCGCTCAGACCCTTGCAATTGAGGTCCAGCAGTGGCCACTGCGTGCGGAAGTTGGCGAAGAGCTTGGCGAAGCAAGGCGGAAGTGGACATGGAAGTGGAGGCAGAGGTGGTGGAGGAGAACGAGGAGGAGGAGGAAGAAGAGGAGGAGAAGAACAACTCTGATAAAATCTAACAACCCTCACCTGGCAGGTGGGGAATAATTCCTTGGTCCGGACTCAGTCTGTGGCTGTAAGATCTCATAAATTTGGATGTTGTTGAATTTAAGCGAAGCTGCAAACTGAAAAAATGTGAACAAACTGAGATTTTTGGGCATGCGGCGCATGCATCCACGTTCTCCCCGTGCTCTGTGCGCAGCAAAGACTGTGACTTTGGGATGTGGGCTGATGTTGGGAGACAAATTCAGACCTTTTTACCGTGGTTTGATCAAAAGTTGATGGTTTCTGTTTCAGGCGAGAACTTTTGGCCCCAACAAAACGAAAAGATACGAAAAGCAATAGTTATTGCAAATGCGGCAAGAAATTAGAGCAACTTTGGGGTTCCAGGTATTCATATCCAGTTACTTCAAAACTATCGGATATTGAACATGTAAAAAAATGAAGTCTGTGGGGGCAACGCGCTGCCAGAACCATCCCACACTACTTAACTTGTTCGGAACTTGTTTCACTTCAAGCAACTGAAAAAAAAACTATAAAAGTGTTCAAGACACCGGGATTGAGGGGTGTTTTGTGTCAAGGGTCTAATAATAATGTGTTTTTTTTTTCGATGTTCTTACTGACTTCATTTCTGGGGGGCCTTGTGCTCACTTAAATTCAAAAACGTCACATGTAGACACGCACACATAGATGCATACGCATATGTATAATGTATATGCATATGCATGTATATATGCATATGTATATATACATATATAAATATATATGTGCATATGTAGACGTATATGTATACGTATACGTATGTAGATGTATACATATACTATATACGTATATATTATGTATATTTATTTTCAGGTATACCCATACGTATACGGATAGGATTTTTGTGCATGTAAATGTACATTTGCATATACAAAAAACTAATATACCTGTTTATCTCTTTATCTATTCACGTACGTTTGTTTGGTGTACTGATTTATTTATGTTCATACTTATACCTTACACCTGCCAAAAAATGAGAAACAAAAATGACAATGCATACACATCTGCATACTTGTGCACCTGCCCAATAGAAGATGCACAGACATTTATGGGCACACACCCCACATAAAAAGATCTACCTACATGCATACCAAACACACAATGTCACAGAACAAAGACATGGACAGGGATAGACATGGAACACGCATCGTTTCATGTCAATTCTTGTCTCTGCCGAGAGTCGTTTGTGATAGGATGAGTAGCCCGAGTATTGGAAGTCCAGGAGCTGCGAAACGCCAATCGGCACTATAACAGGTCTACCGATCGATTTTCAAACACCAAGATGGAAAGAACCTCATGCATAAACAAGTGGGTAAAACCCGTTCCTTCGTTTTGCAAAAAGAACATGGGCCATCGGAGAACATGCGGGCGAACCCTCTTTGGAAAAAATAACATGTCATCAATTCCGCACACACTTCATACCGTATCAACTTGAGGGCTAGGGTGCATGAAAAATATTTTTGTCGATAATGTAACTTTTAGAAATGGCCGGGGGAAACGGCCATAAAGGGCCGAAAATGGCAACGGCGATGTGAGAGAATCAATGATGAAGAACGACGATGGTTGTTCAGGAAGAACATTAAACAAATGAAGGGTCAGCAAAACCGATGAGACTCAAAATAGAAGTTTGGACGCGGGGTGAAAGTGACTGCGAACAACAAAATCAAAAAAATTGATGATGACCAATGACCATGCCAAAAACCGTGACAATAAGCGTGATTGTGAAGGCGCCGACGACGACGACGACGGCGGCGGCGGCGACGACGGCCGCGGCGGCGACGACCACGACGACGACTACGATGATGGCGAAGGCAATGACACTGATGATCATGAAGCTTTTCATAACGATGATCATGATGATCAACATACTCATGATGATCATGAAGATCATGATGATGATTGCAATGGCATTGAAGAAGATGAACATGATGAGGACAAAACACAGTGTGGGCAATGATGATGGTGATGATAATGACGATGACGGTGATAATGGCGATGATGATGATGATGATGGTGATGATGATGATGACGATGACGATGACGATGGCGATGACGATGATGATGATGATGGTGATGATGATAATGACGATGACGGTGATAATGGCGATGATGATGATGATGATGATCATGATGATGGGGAGGGCGAAAGCAACAAAAACGAGGGCGAGGTGGAGCAGGAAGATGGTCAGACCACTTGAGGCGGAATCGTGGCAGGGAAAGTCCCACAACATCCCCCCAAACAAATAAAGCATGTTGCATGACACGTTCCTGAAAATCAATAAGGACTTATGTCCTGCCTCCTGGTTGGGGCTGCATACACGATTTCTTCCATTTAGCGACGTCAACCACGTTGCGACCTCAGGCATCATCAAGAATCGAAGAAGTATATCTGACACCACTCAGCACCACCATGATTCCAATTCATTGCGCTCGCAAGTAGGCAATCCTTTGCCAAGCAACCAACCAAATCGGAAGTGATGGTCTTGGGGTATTTGCATTCTTTCATTCTCTGTCGTTCTGTCCCTCAACTCTATCCTCTGCCTTCCGACAGAAACAGGTTTTGTGAGTTCTTTCCCCAGCTGCCAGGTGAGGGTCACTAGATTTTATGTCAACATCCAGCTCGTGTTCTTCCTTCGTCGTCCTTCTCCTTGTCGCCGAGTTGTCAAGATCATAGCCAACGTGATCGCCAGCTTCCCCGCCAGCACATCATCGCCTGCTTCATCGCTAGCTCGCTCGCCAGCCTCTTCTACGCAGCCACTGTGGGCCCTGCCAAAACCGAACACTATGCCAGGTTAAATGCCACATACGAAGTCAGAACAAGTCAGATAGAAGGTCAAATGAATTGAAATAGAATGTCAGTTAGTGGGGACCACCCGAAGAAAGTAATTCGAGGCCGATTGCTTTTGGACTTTGACTTGCGTCTGTGGCATCTACGCACGAAAGACTTGATGGGCACGTTGTGCCTCTGCAATGATAGACTTCGCTCTTTTCAACTCTCTAGGACTCCAAAGATCAAAATATCGTAAATCAAGCTTCTGTTCTCTCGCTTAACCAATCTTAACCATGAGACAAAAATGAAAGGAGTGACAAGCAATTAGGCAATTCCTCTGCTGCCGTTTGAATCGTCGTTACGTTGGCTTGGGCCTTGGCGAGCCCTTAGCAATCTTCTCAACTGATCTTTTCTTGTTTTCATAACGCCGCATTCTCAGTAGCACACAGCGGCTAAGAAGAATGGCCAAATCTTCTGCGCGGCCAGAGATGAGGAGAATGAAACCTGAAAGCTCTGATTGAATGAGTTCCAACAACATCTCCCATTGCTGTGAATGTGTGTCAGACCGTCAGACCACCATGAAGCAGCTGTTCCGGCGTGAACGATTCTTAGCTGCTCGCGAGGAAAACAGCCCCTGCAGACAGTTCAGTTGCACTGCGAATTAAATCTGCTTTTCCTTACTATTGCTTTTAGGCAAAGCCAAAGATGTAAAAGATGTGAAAACATGTTAAAGGATTTTAATTCCCCAAGCAGCGTGGCTACACTGAGGGCTTCTTACGGTAAGTGTTACGGCTCGGTGTTTAATCGAGGTGGTATCCGTCGCAGCCGGCATTTTCCCTGTATTTTTATGGCTTCCCTGAAATGTCCACGTGCATTTCGACCGCGCAGGCTCGCACAAAACGGTGTCCCCGGTCGAAGCGCACGACATTTTTCCTATAAATTTCTACGCAGAATTACTCTTCTGAAATGTCCATGTGCATTTCGACTGCGCAGGCTCGCACAAAAGGTCGAAGAGTACGGCATTTTCCCTATAAAATTCCACTCAAAATGGCTCTTGTGAGATTGCCCGTGCAACCCTCTCGTCACTTTGGGCCTGTCAGATCGCACTCACTGAGGCACGGCGCGAATTTTGACATTGCTCGTGCAACCCTCTCGGCACTTTGGGCCTGATCGCTCTCGCTGTGGCGCGGTGCTCATGTGGATACAAGGAAATCTTGCGCAAAGATCTTGACAAGGACGTCTCTTATAGAGCTTGCCCACAGATCTTGTACAGAGAGCTCTTAGAGAGATCTTGTACAGAGATCTTGCCAAGAGGTCTCTTACAAAGATCTTGCCAAAAGAGCTCTTATAGAGAGCTTGTACAGAGATCTCTTCAAGAGTCTTGCCAAGAGACCTCTTTTAGAGATCTTGTACGGGGATCTTGCCAGGCTGCCAGGACGCCTCTTATGGAAACCTTGTACGAAGACATTGCATAGAGATCTGTTGCAGAGATCTTGCCAAGAGGTCTCGTACATAAATCTTGCCAAGAGACATTTTTTAGAGAGCTTGCATATCTTGCCAAGAGATCTCTTGTAGAGATCTTTTTTCAGAGGTCTTGCCAAGAGACCTTTTATAGAGACCTGCACATATCTTGCCAAGAGGTCTCTTACAGAGATCTTGCCAGCAGAGCTCTTATAGAGATCTTGTACAGAGACCTGGTGCAGAGAGCAGAGGTCTTGCTCGGAGATCCTGTTTAGATAGCTTGAACAAAGATCCTACTTCGAGATCCTTACAAAGATCTTCTGTGGAGATCTCCTATAGGCACCTTGTACAGATAGCCTTACACAGGGATCTTGCACAGCAGCTGCTACAGCGAACCTCTCAAAAAGATCTTGCGCACGATCTTCTACAGAGATCTTCACAAAGGAACTTGCAGAATCTTACCTGGTACCTCTTCTTGCAGAGACCACCTTGAATGAACACCATGCTTTCACTACTAGGGTCGCTCTTGTCCTGCTAGCTTGCAGCCACTGATGCTTTTAGGTCCTTTCCACCTCTCCCCTTAGAATCCTAACTACACACTGTTTGGGGTCTCTTGCTGTGACAATAAGATCAATAATACATAATAAAGATGGTTGGTTTTGAGGAAAAGTGTCCACACAGCTCCCCGGGCCTGCCGCAAGTCTCTGGTCAACCTGCCAAGCTGGCGGCTCAGGGGCTTGGCAGCGCTTGAAAGCCAGCGCCACTCCGAAACGACTGTGCTTCTGCATCCTGCATCCTTGATGCATTCTTGATCTTCTCTTATTTCCGTCTATTTTGGTGATAAGCTGGTTCTATGCTTTGGTTTCTGGTGTTTTACTGGTTGCGACTTGGGGCTTACAATTTGGTCACCGCTCCGGCCACGCATGCCGCGCATGCCTCCTCATTTTGTCTGATGGTTTGCCGTTTCCTCCCGTTTCAAGGCCTGAACTAAAATAGCAAACATCCCCACGGCAGTGAGGACGGCGCAGGTCCATCCCAACTGGCAGGTGCCCAAGTCAATGAACATAGCTGTTGGAGATACTTGGATGGATTAGAGATCATTAGAGATAATGCTGGCAACAGGAGAACGAAACTTCTGCGGATGAACACGGGTCTCGCCAAGCAATTTCCTCTAGAATGATTTAGAACGACTTGTCCGTGTCTGATTGCGTCTCTCTCTGGACAGCAACAGCGCAGATTCAAGCCACATGAGGTTGCATGGAGCCACCAAGCGCGAAGAGCAATAATGGAATGGACGCCTTGGTAGAAGTCTTTCAGGAAACGACAGGAAAGCAAGAGGAATGACAGATGAATGAAAGGTCTATCCTCTGAAGTGACACCGCTTCTTCACATCTAGGAGACCTTGTCAGTCAGCTCCATCCCTCTGCTTGAGGCTACCACCACCCAAGCGAATCCTCAGGTATGCTTGAAGCTGCAACGACATGTTTCCCTCCCTCTTTGGGTTTTAGGTTGCTTATAGCCACCTTAGCCCAAAAGGCGCTCCCTTAGCCCAAAAGGCGCCCATAGTTGGCAGCACGAGCGGGAAAGAGCCATTCAGAGAATCAACTGTTTCAGAGACCTTTGGTGATTGCGTGCAATGCACCTACAGCAATTATGATCGGCGCACAAGTCGTGTGATTCCCTCCTGCATTCACTGACTGGCACTGGATCTTGCCCACATGTATGTAATCCTGATATGAACAGTTCATCGGATACTGAAAAAATGGGAAGCAGACCGGCACAGCCCCACTCAATCAATACAGGCTGACGGCCGAGCGCGAAGTCCGCCAGATTTTCGCAAACAATAGCGGTACATAGTCAATAGCAACTATTGCTTGGTGTTGGCTAGCCAACATGGCAAACCGCCTCCACCTTGCCCAGAGCTGCCAATGGACTAAATGAAGACAGAAAACGAAAACTGTATATCTCGACGGCACTTGGGGCATCTGCCGCTGTTCCGGTCGAACTCATCCCAGCACGATGAGCACACACAAACATGGCCACAAGGAACAAAAGCTCGGGATGGCTTCGCATCCCGACATATCACGCACTGAGCCGAAGTTTCAACCTCATTCAAGGCCTTCAACTCCAGCTTCAAACGAGCTGCCTCCTGCAGCAATGTTTCATTCACTGCCAGCTGCTCGCTGATCAAATGGTGCGAGTTCTGTTCCACCACCTTTGCTGCCTCGAGCTTGTGTTCGGCCTCGCAGGGGACCAACCCAACCAATCCAACGAATCCAACCTTGACCACAGCTGGCATTGGCGTTGCCCAGTGGTAGGGGAGAAAAACATGAACCATCGAACAATATTGAACAAACGGATCAAGCCGCTTTAAAAGGTTTTGCAGGTGGCCTCCTGCTTTGAGCGCTGTTCCTCACGCAGGCGCTCCTGAAGATCCTCAGTCATCTGCTCCAGCTCGACCGTCTTATGTTGCATCGAACGAACCTGTCGCGCGGGCCATGTGAAACAAACTCAAGCGCCTAGTGGCCTAGCAACTCATAAGCAAGTTGTCCGGAGGTCATGAGCAACCGAAAAACACTGCACCATGATAAAGTCAATCTGTTGCATCTGTTTGGCCATGCAGTGCAGTGAAGGAGTGGATATAAGGGTGTAGAATAGTTTTTGTTTTTTTTGCCTCAGGTTTTGGATTGTTTTTTGGCTTTCTTTCCCAGCAACATTTGGGTTGTATTTGCAACAATTTGGAACTAGAACCCATTTTGCATGGTATTTGCTACATTTTGGCCATGTTTGCCTTCCATTTTGCACGGTAGTTGTCATATTTTGGCATTTCAACCTCTGATTTGCATGGTATTTGCTAAATGTTGGTGCTTCAAACGTTCATGTTTGTCTCTTGAGGGTTCTTTAGGCTTTCATTTAGGGTTTCAGTTTGGGTTTCATTTAGGGTCTCATTTCAGGTTTCTTTAGAGTTTCATTTGGGATTTTTTTCCGGTTTCATGTAGGGTCTCTTATCGGGATTTCTTATCAGGAGTTCAAAACGTTCAAATGGGTTTCTTTAGGGCTTCTTTAGGGTTCCTTTAGGGTTTCATTTAGCGTGTCATTTAGGGTTTCTTCAGGGTTTCTTTAGGGTTTCATTTAGGGGTTCTTCAGGATTTCTTTAGGGTTTCATTTAGGGTTTCAATTTAGGGTTTCATTCAGGGTTTCAATTTAGGGTTTCATTCAGGGTTTCAATTTAGGGTGTCATTTACGGTTGCTTTAGGATGTCAATTTAGGGTTTGAGCTAAAGTGTCAGTTAAAGTTTCATTTATTTTTTTTCAGAGTGTTGTTTAGGGCCTAGGGTTTCTTTGGGATGTCATTTAGGGTGTCATTTAAAGTTTCTTTAGGGATTCATTTATGGTTTCTTTAGAGTTCATTTAAGTTTTCATGTCGGGTTTCTTGTCAGGATTTCTTTCATTTAGGATACGAACAGAACAGAATAAAGCAACAGAAAATAAAAAACATAGAGACTGTAAAGACAGGAAACAAAGAAGCAAAGGAGCAGGAAGTAGAGCAGCAAAAACACATGACTGAAGAAAAGAAAAAGTAGAATAGTAGAAGTAGAAAAGCACAGAAGTACAAAAGTAGAGAAGCAGGGAAAACAGAGAAGCAGAACAGCAAAGAAGAAGGAAAAGCAAAAAGCAGAGAAGCAGAGAAGCAGGAAAAGCAGAGAAACAGGAAAAGCTGAGAAGCAGGAAAGCAGAGAAGCAGGATAAGCAGAGAAGCAGAAAAGCAGAAAATCAGAGAAACAGGAAAGCATAGAACCAGGAACCCACAAAAAAATCCAAAAACCTGCCGCGAAAAAAAAAAAAATAGCCCTCCTCAATATAATATGAAGGAATAACCTGTGCAACCTGTGCAATGCCCGAACAAAACAACGCTGAAATGCAGCCATCATCAAGTTCAAGAGCCTCCCGTGCAGACGTAGCAAAGTCGAAGGCCTTCAGAATCCAGGTTTGCAATGATGGGCCCGCAAGATTGCATGGAGAAAGAATGTGCAAGACTTCAACTGGCCTCGAAATGCTCATTCCACTCAGATAGGAATTCGTGTTCGGAGCAGTTCTTGTTGGAGGAAAAGTTGCATGTGGCCGGGCATTGGCACTTCAACTGGAATGGTTTGTTCTTAAACCTTTCCGCGTGCATCTGCAGGAAGGTCTGGCGGGCCTGCCGCCAGCTCCAGCAACTTCGAATGTCTGTTGCATGATGCAGTGAGGTGAGGACCGTAACTTCTTCGCAAAGAATGCTTTGCCCAGTGTTGTTTTTGAAATGCTGAATGTTATGCAATGCAGGTGCATCGTTTTTTCAAAAATCACATTGACGTTCGAAGTATCTCCACGGTATTCTGCAACCCTAAGTTCCAGCAACCATCACCATTCCCGTCCCCAAACAATGCAGCCATGCGGAGCACGCCTTAGTGAACTCTGTGGACCGATTCCCCCTTCTAGTCATCGGCCTGCGCAAGAACAGAATCTTTCCAACAAAAGGGAAGCTTCAATTGCAATCAAGTCAGTGCTTTGCTCAGAGGACTTCCATTGGAACAAAGGTTTGGTCTCAACATGGTGGTTGAGATGGATCAAGTGGGTGAGACAAATATGACTAAATATGACTAAACATGGGGCGTGACTGCATGACGGACATGATATGATCCACATTCGGTCAGTGGTTCTCAAGCCTCACGGAACCATCACGACTGCACTTCTCTCGATCGTGCTGCTTCAGTTGCCCTTCGAGCATCACCATTTTGCATCCACTGCACTGTTGGTAAGTTCCTGTCAGGGTTCCAAGTCTGCAAAAAGAGCACTCAGTAGCAGCCGTGGGGTGAGGACCAACCTGCCTTTGAAAGCCATGTTGGCCGCAAGCGTTTGCACCCACCGATGCCATCGCTGCAAGAACAGGTAAAGTATGCACTCTTCATTGCCTTGAATTTTAGCGGGACTTACGGATGATGCTTGAGAGCACTGATCACTTGTGGGTTTCCATGCGAAACTGTGTCATTTCTAGTTGCTGCACTTGAAGGAACAATTTCCGTTAAGAGACATAGAACGCTCAAGGAAGCTGCGGGCCAAACTTAGGGCCACTAGGTCTTGATTCGAAATAGGCAATCTAGAGTCAGCCAGTCCTAAATGACCGTGGAACTTGTCTACAACAACTCTGCATCGCTGTGGAAAACAGGTTCCTCTTCTCCGGTTCAGACCAGCATTGGAATGTCCCACTGGTGACCGCATCCACCAACTCAAGGCCCTGCCACCATGCCCTGCGACAAGCACGACCTCCACACTGACAGTTCAAGGACGCCACACTTAGCATTCTAATTTTGGGACTTATGGTGGTTTTGTGCTTCACCTGTTCTAGTGATCACCCCGGATGCATCGCTGGCTGAGAGATGCTCGCGCAAATTTTCGCTCGTTGGGTGGTTTCCAAAGGGTGTCGGTAGCCCGTGTGGTAACACCGTTTGGTGTGCCTGCGTAACATGCGTGTAATCACATATTAAACAAACAAACAAACAGACAGACAAACAAACAAACAAACAAACAAACAAAACAAACAAAACAAACAAACAAACAAACAAATATATATATATATATTTATATATATATAGATAGATAGATATAAATATAAATTGAGAGAGAGAGATATATATATATACAAATTTAAATATAAATATATATAAATTAATATATATATATATATAAATTGACATACACATATATATATATATATATTGATATATATATATATATATAAATTGATATATATATATATATTTGTATATATATATATATATAAATTCATATATATATATATATGTTACGGTAGATATATTTCCTTCTTAGGTTTTCGATTATAATATATGATATCGAACCAACAAACATAACTCGGGGGGCATCATCGA
>Ga0126342_10020525_pt1 | contig 11103 bp, 12 predicted proteins | sample Cyp1metagenome_FD_92528 | JGI IMG/M metagenome (GOLD analysis project Ga0126342, IMG submission 92528) | Coral microbial communities from Lord Howe Island, Old Settlement Bay, Australia - Cyphastrea 1 metagenome | ecosystem: Host-associated > Invertebrates > Cnidaria > Coral ...
ACAAGAAACTACAATATAATTTAAAACAATACAAAATAATATATTTTAATATAATATAATACAATACAAAATAGTATAATAATATAATATCATATAATAAATATAATTCAGAAAAAATATATATATAATAAAACAAAATATAACACAATACAATACAATATAATATAATATAATATAATATAATATAATATGATATGATAGAATAAAAAAATAAGATAATATGATTTAATACAAAAACATAAAATAAAATATAATACAATAATTCGCTATAATGTAATTTAATAATATAATATAATTTAAGAATATAATATAATATAATATAATATAATATAATGATACATTAAATAATTATTTATAAACACATTGTAATATAATAAATATATACATATATATATATATATATATTATACATATATAATATTATGAATAGAAAGTGTGTAGTTCATATGTGAAATCCTCCCAATCCCAGTTTGTACCATGTTTTTGTTTTGGTTTCTCCATTTTTCACGCTATATCCTAGCTGTGTATCCATCTCTATCACATGTTATTGATGTTAATTAATCTGTTAATTCATCTATTTCAATCTATTTCAATCTATTAACCATCCCCACCCCACCCCACCCCTGCCCTTGGCACCTGCCAGCGTGGCCACGGCAGGCGCTGCCGCATCTGCCCACGCTCCGCCAACAGCACGGCCTCCGCCGTCGCGGCGCCGCAGCGGTCGGCGACCAAGGACAGCAGCGCGCCGCGCAGCGACGGCGAACTCAGGAGATGGCGGCTGGCCTGGCGGAAGGGGATGGGGATGGATGATTTTTGTTGATAACTCAGCATTAGTTCATGGATTAAGCATGATTTTCTGCAAATTCTATGGTGGCTTCAGGGATATGAATTGGAATGTGTATAAATATCGCCAATGTTATTGGGAATGTATGTTCAAAACTTGAGATTTCAGGGGAATATTCACCATGAAAAGCGATAAAACTGAAGATTGGGTTTACCACATTATTCGTAGCAGAAAACTCGACAACTTCTGGAGATGAGGGGGCAGAATGATAGCAAGAACCTCAAACAATTGGGTATTTGATCTTGAAAGTGGGGATGAGAAGGAGAGGGACCAAAAAAAATGTTCTATAACCTTTTGTTTAATTATTTTTTTGAAAAGATCTTTGACGTCCCGCGAAGTCGAGAGCTTTGGACCTGGGGTTTCCATGTGCCCACCTCATAACTGCCTAGTTTCTACATATGGATGCTGACTTCAGGGAATATCCCAGTCGATCCCAGTACCCTACGTTGAAGGGGGTTGGGACTGATTGGCGGGTGGATCTTAGTGCAACCAGGACTCAGGCAAATCTGAAAGGAGATTTCATCCAACAAGGCTTCAAGAAAACTCAACAACGAAAGGGAAGGCCACTTCCGTTTTACATAGATCACGTCCGTATAACATCATGCCAAGACAGCCTCCAAGACATAACTCCGATAGATTCTTGATATCTTAAAATGATATTCCAGTAAACTTCCAAGTATGAACCGCTATGAAACCCTAAAAACCATAAATAACTGGCATTATCTTGGAGTTAATCATAGTACATCAAGGCTCACCCAGGGCGCCTTCATCAGCACAACGCAGCCGGGGGCCGCCCTGGCAACAGAAGCAACCTCTGAGGGCCATAGACCTGGACAAACGGATGATGGAAACCAGCCGTGGAGGTCTATAGCTGGGAAAAATCGCAACAAAAAATGGTGGATAATATAAGAATGAAAGTGTTAGTTAGCTTTTAAAGGTATTCAAAAAACACACGCACACACACATATAATTATATATATATATTTATCTACCTGCTGCATCAACAACCCACTTTTTAAGGGTTGAAAATGAATTACAATGTTTTCCCTGGATATGTGTCCAATTACCGGGTTTTCCACCCCAAAAAAACAGTGTTTTTTTTCCAAACACCATGTTTTTTTAACATGTCAATCGTTGTCATCAAGAAAATGATCGATCTTATCAGCATCATAAAACTATATGATGATAAATTCAACCTGATGTTCTGTAATTCCCCTGCTCGGTTCAATCAAAGAAGGCACAGACCACCGGAAACTCGTGTTCCCAGTGGGTGATGAGGTAATGTGATATAAAGTTTGGAGCCCCAGATAATGCCATCAAATTTCAGAATGCTAGAGACCAAAAACGTGTTCTAGGAGATCGGCCTACATGAAGGGACATCCAACCCATAGCCCCAGCAAAGAGGAAGCGACTGATGAGTACATGCCTTAATTATTCTGACACCATCGCCCCGTTTCTTGCGACCATATTGGTGTGATGAAAACCATCTTCAAAGCTGCTCACGCTGGAGCCCGGAGCCCCATTTTTCTCCAGAGGCAAGCGTGGTTAGCCAGCAAGCTTCGGGAAGTTGATGCCTGCAAAGGGCCATCGAACGGAATTCCAAGATCACAATGGGGGTAGTTGTCACAAAATCTTCGCTGAAACCTTGAAAGCAAATCAGAATCATAAAAAGATCATGGACATCAATGTGGTATATGATGGTTGTATGAGACACCCTTACATCTCACCTCTTGTGCAGGCATTTTGGTTGGATCAAGGCTTCGTACAGGGTTGACCTTGTAGAAAATGGACGTTGAAGGGCTTGCCAAAGAATGGGATGCCATAGAAGAAGTTCGTGAACGACTGAGGGCCGGTAAGAAAATGTATGATCACCTGATCACCCCCTTGATCAAAAGTGGCTGAACCTAACCGTGCCAATTGTGTAGCCAACGCGGCTGCTTTGAAATCAGTTCTTACTCGTCTTCGGGAAGATCCCAAGCATACCCTGCCGTACTTGGACCCCTTGAGTGCGGAGATCACGGCTTTCTACAAGAAAGCCAATGCAGTAAGTAGTTTCCGACGACAAAGTGATCTACAAGACTGCGGTGGAAACCAAGAAACTCGCAGGTTTCGTGAAAAGAAGATCCAATCCGACCCGTCAAGAGTTCACTAAGGAGGGTTGGGTTGAAATAGACTGTAAATTGCAGGGATTAGTAATAAGCATGGCACGGAGGTAAAAGGTATACCACATATGGTTCCAATGCCCTCGTCTTCTCCTTTCCCTGTCAGGACGTCAAGTTCCATGAGTTGCTGCTGCTGTATGACCCAAGTATGACCCAAGTCTCAAGGACACCGGTTCATAAAATAGGGACAGAAGTATGACCAACCCAAGTTTATCTAAATTGATCTATTTTTCAAGAATCATTGAATTCTCAATGAATCCCACACTTGTGCTTTTTTTGTTCCATGGTCTTGCCATGTTTTATTTGTACCCCAATGGCACTGGACCCCCTGGCAGGAGACTATCGACAAGTTCATGGCAGCGGAGCTTTCCCGTGGTTCGTCATGTCCAGAGCCCCCGGATGATGATGACAACGGTGATGAGGAGGATCCACAAACCCAAGAAGATGTTGCAGCTGTCCGAAAGTAGCTTGACTCTCAAGCGGGGGGTGAACCACGGCGGGATGACCACCCAAGCGCCGCTCCCGAACCACACAGCGGGAGTTCGGGCATGGGCGCGGATTCACCCAAAAAATAGTGAAAGAGATGTCCAAAAAGTTGTACAGAATCAGGGCACTACTCAAATTAGACGTACCAAAGTCTGAGTTCAGTGCATGTGGTGAATCAATCCCGTGGATATCCCCACGGGATTGGCTCAAATTCATAGTGGATCCACAGGCTGGCTGGTTTGTCGGATGCTGATAGGCTGATAGGCATTTGGTGCCTATGGTTTGGAAGCAGCCCTCTTTGTTCATGGAGATGAGGGGCGGATGCTGAAGAAGTCTGGTATAATGATTATATACTGTCCTACGGTCTGCCCTGGGTTTTGGCTTCGACGCGAAGCGCATGAAAAGGGATCGCAATGGTTCGTTTGTGCTACGAGTGAACTATGTTGGCCACACCTATACAACGCGAATGGTCACCAGTGCCATATCAAAGCACTTGCATGAATCCAAACCAGAAGTTTTTACGGAGCCATGGACGTTTCGAGTCAAGAGTTGCAAGACCTTCTCCTTGTTGGCGTCTTTGGTCCTGTGACCAAGCAACACAACAAGGCATGTGCTACTGGGACCAAGGGAGACTGGCCATACCTTTCCAAAGTGGCGAAGTTTACTCGCACCTTCCGGTCACCTTCCAATCTGGTGAGAATAAGGGAGGGACGCTATGTCTTGCCGGCCAAGACGAGTTTCCCTATGAAGAAACCGCTACCCAATCGCCAAGATGGCTGAGAACAGTTGGAGCTTCAATGCCGTGGCACGAACCACCTGCCTTTATTGAAAGGCTTTGTCACGACCAAGCTGACCCAGCTTCTGTTTTTCATGGAGATCCTTGGCATGGTCTCCACTTAGGCATCGGCAAGGCCTTTGTGGCGAGTACAGCGCATCTTTGTTTACGATTAAGTCATCACGCAAGGACACTAGAATTGAAATGGCCACGGCCATGGCTGAGCGAGCATTACTTTTTTTTGCAGAGAGAAGAAGTTACAGCCACACCTCACGAAGATCACACCTAATTTGATGTCTTACAGTGACAAGACGGGTGTTAAGGGGTGTTGGTCCAAAGGAGCGCTTACGTCAAACGTCATGAGGTGGCTACCTTGCTTGCTTCGCGATCTACCAGCTGACAACGATGGTGCTCTGGAGAAATGTTTTGATGCTGCAACCAAAAAGAATTCCCTTTTTGGCTACCTCTTCAACAGTCCGCTCTTCCTGAATCGAGATGAAAGTTTGTACATTGCTCATTTGGGTTTCTCGTTTCTGAAAAGTTGCCCGGAGCTCGCGAGATATTGCTTTGACGCGAAAAGGGGGTGGTTGTATCTGCTATTTCCCAAGCTCCACAGTCTTCACCTCATCATGATCATCAAGCTGCATGCGGACGCAAAGTCCTGTGGCATGAGCATGTCGCCTCTGGCCACGACATGCCAACAAGACGAAGATTGCGTGGGACGGCTGGACAGGGTCAGCCGACGTGTATCCCCACATTTGACAATGTTACGGACTTTGCAGAGGTATTTGATTGGAGCCTACGATGTGTGGACCAAAGCCGGCCTGATCCACCCCCGTGTGATGTTTAGATTGCAGACGGTTGCATGAAAAATGACATGTTTTCCTGCGATTGCATTCCTGGGTTGGGGTTTCCACATGTTTCCACTTAAGTTATGGTTTTCAAAAAAAAACGTTGTTTTTTTGAGAAACACTGTTATTCGCGAAATATGAAGTAAATTATAGGTTACCCAGAAAAAACATGTTCTTGAGGGAGCAGGTATATATATATATATGTGTGTGTGTATATCTATTTATTTATTTAGATAGTTATATATAGATGGCACAAAATCAGTTCGGTTTATATGATGATTTACAGTTCTTAAACATGGTTATTTTCCATAGTATACGCTAGTAATTAAACATGGCTACCTGGGAAATCGTCTCCACGTGGTTTAGACATGTACACAGATGTTTGTAGCATTTCATAGCTGTGGGACATCATCGAACATCAATGGGGTTGCAAGTTGTTAGTGAGAAGATCCAGGCGGTTCATCAGAGGATTGATTGACGAATAAAAACGGATAAGAACGGGGCCCGAAAAGAAAAAAACAAACCCAAGGGATGACTGATATTATCTGAACACGGTTCATCAAACTATCGGATGATCACCATGATCCAACGAAGCAACAAGTGGATGATGAACCAGAAAACATGATGATTACCCAGCAAAACTAGGGCTCGAAGAAACAACATCCCCTGCAACAAACCTAGGGATGACTAGTTGGCGGTACTTCGAGGAAATTCACCACGGAAAAACGCAGTGGTTGAATCAAGGGGCACCCCTTGGTGCTTTCTTGGACGATTCATACGATGGACCAATATTTGCCCCAAACATGAGGCATAGGCATAGTAGATCAATAACGATACACAGCATGAACCTAAGCAATACCTACCCGGAGGCACCTACAAATCCACCCTTTCAAATGTCACTTAAGACATGATCATCCATTGAAATGGGGGGTGCCCCATCTTCAAACAGAACCTTGGTACCCCCAAGATTGAACCCAAATCATTCATGCGGTTGATTCGACATCCATTGGGCTGATATCCGGTCTAAATGATATACCTTCAACAATTATGTGTGATACCATGAATGTGGGTAAAACAATAATAAACCATCCCCAAAATCACCATAAATAGGTTGTTTCAACCATTCCCAAATGGGTGGTTTATGTCATTGTTTTACCAGGTTTTACCCACCGTTTCTCTTCGTTACTTCCTAGCCATTGGTGCCAAAAACCAACAGCACCAACTGTTCATCTAAACCAAGCAACAGAGGGCGATGGAAGATGCAAGTCCTCCGTCCTCAGACTTAAAAAACACATTGGCCTTGAGCCACTTGAGTCGTGAGGCTTCCATTTCTCATTATATAGATTGGTTTACGGGAAAATTTACAGGAAACCCCCATCTTTAATGGTAAAACCATGTTTTCCGGTTAAGATTTTCCCTCGAACCAATCCAATGAATTTCACGCCTTCACTAGTGGATGAATACCAACATCTACGAATCTACTAGAAACCATGGGAAATTGCGATTCCCAAAAGGGAAAAACTGGCGGAAATCGTGGTTTTGCTGCACATTTCGTCCAGTAAAGAGGCAATCTGAAGGAAAACTGGATTGGAATATCCCAATTGTGCTTCCTTCGATTTTCACCTGGGAAGGTAAGGTTTCCAACAGCCAGTTGCTTTAGATCTGGTTCCCAAAACTCCGTAACAGGCTGCTTGACACCCATAAATCCATCACTGACGGGCGCCAAAGCGTCTAAAACATGTTGCATGGCCAACTCGCGCGGACCGCGCTACGCGCGATGGCAGGGGATGGCTTAATGTTGCTAAATGTATGAGTACGCCATCCAGGTCAAATATGGGAGACCGCAATGCCAGAAGTTGGAAACTGAAAGTCCTTCGTGTGGCCATGTTTGGCCCCATCTTAAATATTTGTCGACTATATGCATTTGTCGGTGCAATCCCATGTACCACAACCTGAGTGCTTGTGAAAGCCTCTTCAACATTCTTAAACACATTCCTGCACATTCGCAGCATCAAATTTTTACCGGATATGAAACGAAAACTTTCTCAACACCTCCATTCATCTATATCGGTTTGTTATGACACATTAGAACTGTTTTATATCTGTTTTCTCGTGTATAAAAGCTGGTAAGTTGCTTGTCTTGCTGGTAAGTTGATTGGTTGGCTGCTTTGGGCCTGAAATGTTGAGCAATTCCCGGTGGTTGAGCCCTAGCCCGAAAAATATGAGTCAGTTGTGATGACATTCCCAATATATGGAAAGTCATAAAATTCCATGGTTCCAAACCACCAACCAGCCATAAATTTTAGCATTTTATAACTGATGATCATAATGTTTCCTACCGAAGTGCAATCTTGGGGGGTATACCAGTATACCATTCAATAGTATCCAATATCATGTTCAGGCACGCCCACACAATTTCCCGTTTCGAGTTTTCTTAAAAACAACCAACTGGGATCGTTTCTGGGGTCAAGACAGGATACGGATATGGATTTCTCTGAGCATATTGGCACCATTTTTTTACCCCAAAATCTGATGGATAGTCATCATGTTGCTGATCTAGCCATGGCTATTAGGATCTATTATGTGGTATACCCCATTGTCAAACCCCAATATATCCCAATAATTATGGTTCATTTTGGTTCAAGGGAAAATCTTAACCGGAAACCATGGTTTTTACCATTAAATATGGGGGAGGGTTCCTGTGAATTTTCCCGTAAACCAATCCAATGAATGGTGGGATCTTTATCTTTTGGAACTCATATGACACCATCCTTTGAGAATCGCCATGGAAATCAAACTGTCCACCTCTAACTCATAAAGGTTGGTCTATGTTTCGTTGGATGGAGGGTACACCCAATGATGATGAAAAGTAGCATAGCCATCATAGCCTTCAAGCCGAAGATGGAAACAAAAACCAGCCCAGCACCATCAGAATGCCAGAAAGAAGAGGGATGCAACCAATCTAAACGCAGGCGTGAGCCAATATCATCAATATCAAGGATAAACACACCACCGCTTCGTAAGCAAACCCCCTCATGGAGTTCCCAAAAAATCTGTGTTGCAGCAAAGTATGGGCTTATCATGGTTTCAACCATTGATCTTGGTTCTCATTGGTCCACATTCTTCCGTTGAAGTTTATAACATGTTTTTTGATGGCACGAAACAACTGAACTCCCCATCTCTAGAATCTCCTTGCGTTTCCTGCATTGAGGCAATCCCTCCTAAACGGTTGAATTTTGGCATTGCAGCTCCAAGAGAAGAGCAAGAAAAATCGGGCGAACCCGGCCCCAAAGATCTTCAAAGCATTCTTTCTCATGTTTCTTGATCCTACCGATATTACCCGCAATTTTGCTTGAGGCTTGGGGAAGCTACCAAAATTCAGGCAATTTAAAAGCTTTATTCACGAAACTATGATTTGGAATTTCTAACGCCCGTGGTTGCAAATGGTAGTACCCCAAGATCAATGGGAATTTCAGGATCCTAAAATGGAGGTACATTAGTACCATATAATTCAGGCCATATGAATTGGGGGGATATTCCCTTACATAGCCCTGAAAAATAGGCCTTAAAAAATGGTAGGTACCTCCAATTTAGATTATCAGATTCCTGAAATGGCCATTGAATTGCTTTTCAGAAATCCTGCACCACCAAAAGGATGGCTGAAACCCTATAAATAATGGGATGTCTACCACCTATCAACTGGTGATTTGGATTTCTTCCATCCACTGGTAGAAGGCACCTTAAAGCCGAAGCCGTTGACGAAGTCGCCCAGGTCTTCGCGCCAGGTCTTGGGCTTCTTCGGCTCCTTGGAGGATTTTGTGGGTAAAACAACCAAGCAGCGGTGTGCTAACCAGATATAATATATATATATAACACACACACATATATATATGTGTGTGTGTATAAATATGCTATATATTATATAGGATATATTATATAGTATATATTACATATTTTACATTATACATCATACATTATATTATAATATTATATATATAAGGATGTAACCATGAACAATAATATGGGTAAAGCAATGTCATAAACCATCCACCAGTCATCACCATATAGCTGGGATTCCAACCGTTCCCAGTCACCAGTAATCCCTGCAGATTGCACTCGCGCTGGGTGCGCGAGAGAAGCTGCAAAAATGTGCGGGATGTGTTGGTGCTATACCCTCTGGTAAACTAACATAGCTATGGAAAATCACTATTTTTTATGGGTAAATCCACTATATATGGCAATTTTCAATAGCTATGTTAATTTACTAGAGGGTAAATCCATCTACACACATATGGAATAAATCCCATATGCTCCATGGTGCTGGAATATTTACCAACATTTGCCCAACATAAATCACCCAGTTTTGTAGGTAAATATTCCAGCACCATGGGGCATATGGCTACCATCTGGTAAATTCACACAGTTCGTCCCTGAAAATCACTGGACCTTTGGAAACTAATCTTAGCCCTGGCAGGGTCTACATGTCTTTTTTTTTGTGAATGTTCCTGGAGGATCATCGCACTGAACCAGGCGTTGCCTGCAGGTGAAACTTGAGGAAAGCGAATCACTTCGATTTATGACACTGAGATAACGCATAATCTCCCAAACCCCTCTATACATTGCGTTATATGTATATATATATATATAAATGTGTGCGCAGTTTTAAAAAATCACATATTTTTAAACTGCATTCCTAATTTCAGTCTGACTTTGATCAATGGGAAAGTCCCTGTGCTTTGATGGACCCGGCAGGATATGGGGGTGTAACATGTACTGCTCCTATAGACTTGGTCGGATGGAAAATCTACAGGAAGCCGGTACAAGTGGTGGTTAAAACATCTTAAAACCATATATGTTTCCAGTACTTTAGCCGGGACATCAGGCCACTGATTTCTCATCACTTTCCAATACTTTCCATATATCCGGAGATTAAAACACCCTTTGACACATAATCACAAATACACCCTTTGAATCTTGCCTTCTCATCACTTTCCCTATCTATCTTGCCATGTTGGGGTCCCAGAAATCTGGTCAAACCCATGTCCTGCGAATCGGCATTCGTCTTTGGTGCCTGGGGTGCATGGACGGAGTCATGGCAAATCGCCTATAAATATATGCGAACTAAAGGGCTAAAGTCGTTAAAAATGGAACACTCATCCCCACATGCTCCATGTATGCCATATCTACCTACATTTGGGTGATTTTTAGGGCAAATGTTGGTACATGTTCCATACATGGAGCATATGGGAACTATAAAATGTGGTATTTTCCGTTGCCATCTTTGACCATGGTTTAGTAGGGGATTTGCACATACCCTCTGGTAATTTAACATAGCTATGGAAAATCACCATTTTTAATGGGAAAATCCACTATAAATGGTCATTTTCAATAGCTATGTTAAATTACCAGAGGGTAGGGACCATGGATACGGATCACATGTCAAACCCCTCTTGTCCTCATGGGCACATGAAGAAACACCCCTTGCATGTTCACCTATCGATTTTTTTGGGACTTTGACAGGTCTCATAATTCGAATATCCGCAGGATATCTCAAAATCATCTATACCAAAATGGTTGGTGGTTTTAACCATCTTGAAAAATATTAGTCAATGGAAAGGATTATCCCATATATTATGGAAAATGAAAAATGTTTGAAAGCACCAACCAGCAAAACATTGGATGTTCGATTTTTTCTCCACGGGTTTGACCCATACTGGCTTGCAGCCAATTTGGGATTAGCATCCCAAATATGGTGTGGAACCGCAAACCATTCACCAAGCTATGTGGTAAGCCTTTCTGGTAGAGGCTTATTTTTTTTCACCCGCCGAAATGAGAGAGGGATCACGCCAGTGGAGCAGCTTCTTTTCCGATCTACGCAAAGAGGTAGATGATATTTATGATGTTAATGGCTCAGGCCTTTCGGCACGTTGGGTGGAGGCCTCACCACGCAGAGCGCTCTCTTCAGCACCCCTCTGCGCAGTGTAG
>Ga0126342_10020526_pt1 | contig 11103 bp, 12 predicted proteins | sample Cyp1metagenome_FD_92528 | JGI IMG/M metagenome (GOLD analysis project Ga0126342, IMG submission 92528) | Coral microbial communities from Lord Howe Island, Old Settlement Bay, Australia - Cyphastrea 1 metagenome | ecosystem: Host-associated > Invertebrates > Cnidaria > Coral ...
GCGTACTGCAGAACATGCGATCTGCTCGTTTTGAATTGTGAACTCAACTCGTGGGATGTTCAGCCTCACACCTGAGCCCTGGTTCCAAATTGGAAAGGACCTAGTTGCAATTGGACTAGCATATGTTTATTTTACCAATCGAAATTGGGTTTAGGGAGGACCAACAAACATATCAAGATAGATCCCATTAAGTCCTTAGAATTCCTCCGAAATCCCGTCAAATCATATGGTTAGAGGGTCATCCCACTTAGTAACTGGTTAATGACCCTGGTGATCGCAAGTTCCAGGATCCGTTGGTTATCCCATACATAAGCGGGTGTTCACTATGGTTACTAACCAGTCACGAAATGGACCGCTCATCCAAGTAAAGCAGCAACAACAATGAAATCCCACGAAATCCAGTGTTTAGATGGCTGTAGAATGCAACAAAAAGCTAGGTAAGGAAGTACATGGAAGTACTTATTAACCCAATACTCACCCCCAATAAACCCATCAACATTGACCAATTCTTTTCTCAAAATCCTATGGTATTTTACCTCCCCAGTGAAATGTTTGTTGGTTTAGTTTCACATCATTCACTTTAGATATATCCATTAGAAACCATAGACTTCACCCTACAAAGTGCGCCCCCGTTTACGAAATCGCTAATCTTCCATATTAGAGTTCTCATAGTTATAACAAGATAAAAATGCTAATTGTTCCACCAAATGCCATCATTTCTCTTGCTTTCAGCATTTTCCAATCTTCCAAATGCTGCTTTACAAAAAAAACAAAAACAAATCCCCAGCCTTTTCCAATGGTTCGAAATGCTTCGAAGCGTGGTTTCCAATGGGAACCCCAGGAGATCCAGCAGCATCCAGTTGTCGTTGCAGGTGTTGGACCTCTCCCGGAACCAGTTGTCCTTCCTCCCCGGCGACTTCGTCTCGGGCGCGCAGCAGTTGCGTTACCTCGATCTCTCGCACAACCAGCAGCTCAGTGAGAGTTTTGATGTTGGGAAATCGTAGATTTAACAGGATTTTATTGGGATTATATGGGGAAATCTTGGATTTTAGAGGCTTTTTTAATGGTTTTTAATGTGATTTTATTGCGTGATGTGATGGGATTTTTTGTTGGATTTTTTGGGTTGATATGAGGTAAAAAAAACATGTTTTGTTCACCAGCAATTTCATAGGGATCATTGGGGTGCAACATAAAATCATTCTTTTGGTGATATATGATATGTAATCACATATATACGAGATCAAACCAACATTGTGAGCTGAATTTGTCCCAAAAATGATAGGCGATACCGGCCAGATAGCCACCTCAATAGGAAATCAAATTTTGGGGATATCAGGGATACCCCATTTTCATTTGGTGAAATGGTATGTACCCTCTGGTAAACATACAAAACAATTATGGAAAATCACCATCTATAGCTGGGTAAACCAACTATTTCTATGTCCATTTTCAATAGCAAACTGTTAGTTTACCAGAGGGTAATGTGAGGTGGGGTCCCGAAACGATAGCAAAGCTGGTGAACATCACTCCAAAATTTAGTTTTTTTTTTTTATGTGTTTTTAATGGTTTTTATGGCACTTATCATGACTGGTGATTAGAAATGGCTAAGTTGATTGAACTAGGTGAAGTCGATTGTCTTTTACATTATGATAGATACTGGTTGGTGGTTTCAAACATTTTTATTTTCCAGATATATGGGATTATCCTTCCCATTGACTTTCATATTTTTCAAGATGGTTGAAACCACCAGCCAGGATATATCTACAGTGAATGGGGTGAAACTAAACAACTTGGCTTGATTATAATGCCTAAGGATTCGGAATTTCATCCTGGGATGGCGAAGTCCCAGTCGACACCATGGCGCACCTATGACACATGCCAGGTATTCGATCAATGTATTGTACAGGATGGGGCCCCAGTTCGTTTGCTAAGTTGGTTTATAACTATAATAACAATAGTGTATGATACTTATAACTATATTTAGATTGGGTTATAAACCAACTTATGTCTGGGAGGCCCCATCCTGTAAGCCTGCGTAATTTCACCATATGGGGGAACACCAACTTAAATTAAGTGCAGGCCGTACGTGGAAGGAGACTTGGGGAGGGGGGATTTTCCATACAGTTAAGGCCCGAAATACCAGTTATAGGTCAGTTAGAACTTTATTTAGGAAATTATAACCCCGTTTATAACCACGTATAACGATTTATAACTGGTATTTCGGGCCTTAACTGTACTAAGTACTACCAGTGTCCTGCCATGTCCTGGCGAGAGGCTCTTTGGTTTGCCCGACAGCATTCTGAAGTGCACCAGGCAACGAGGGGAATCAGGGCAGTTTTCAGATGTTTTTACAGGGCTAGTTTCTACAAGGTGGTGCCCCAGTTCGTTAGCTAAGTTGGTTTATAAGTCTAATAACTATAATAGGGTTGATTAGGGGGTTATATAATATATCTATAGCATTCATGGGGTTTATAAACCAACTTATAACTTGGGGGGCACCACCTTGTAGATTTATGTACATATGTAATGTCATTTGTTTTTAATAGCCAGCATTTTCATTGTTGCTGATTTCATTATAGGATTGTGTATTATTGTCAATAACGCTATATCATTAGTTAATCAAAGTAACTAGCATTAGTACTAGTAATAATAGTCATAACATTACTAATCTGTCATCTTTAAAGTTATAATGACTGTTGTTGCTTCTTAATCGTTCATGAAACTATATTTTTTAAAGATACATCTTAATCAGTATCATTAACTGGTTGCTGGTTTGGAAAATGAATTTTACTTTTCCATATATTGGGAATTTCATCATCCCAACTGACGAACTCATATTTTTCTCAGGGGTAGGTATACCACAAGGTGGTGCCCCCATAGTTATAAGTTGGTTTATAATCCCCATTAACTATAGATATAACCCCCATAAACCCTAGCTATTGGACTTATAAATAAACCAACTTAGTTAACTATGGGGCACCACCTTGCACCAACCAGTCATTAATTACTGTTAATTACTCTTTTATGGAAATCCAACCACTCCCCCGAAAAAAAATGAAGCACCCAATTTTTTCGATTGCTCAGATTCCCCCTTCGAGCGACCTGGTGGTTGACCTTGGTTTTAGGTTAGTGAAATAGTTTAACTTACCCACTTTAGCTGGCTTACAAAGCCTGTTAACATCTGTTAACCATAGTTCCCTAGTGCTCCAAATAGCCTCTGAGAAGGTGTAAAAAGACCCCAAGAAACAACTCCAAATACAGTCTCAGAAGGTGTTTGGAGCTGTAGGGGTTAGTTTGAATTGCCATGAAAGCTACAATGTAGGGCCGCCCAGTTATACAATGTTATACATTGTTTTATAAACGCCGTGACTTGTATAAGTATCATCAACAGTAGGTATTGTCGTTATTTGAACCAACCAATCGCGATTTCGCTATCACGACGTCCCCACCTAGTAAGCTGTTGAAAGTTGGAGTTATGTTCAGCAACTTAGCCATCACAAATCGGCTATAGATCCCATGAAATCGCCATTGGTTCTAAACATATATAGTTGGTCGGTGAACGTCCCCTAGGTGTCGTTTTGAAGTATAAAGAATACATTGAACATGTAAGCTTACATTTTCAAGGCCCCCTTGAAACATGTACCTTACATTTGCGTATTGTCCCCCACGCAAAAAGGGTATAGTGATGTTACATATGGAATATCACCAACTATATAACCGCACTTGGGAAGCAGCTACAATACGTGGCATGATTATGTGTTGATTAATACTCCACAATAGTGATCATAGTTGAGTATCTGGTTGGTGGTTTCAAACATGTTTTATTTTCCATAATATGTGGGATAATCCTTCCCATTGACTTTCATATTCAAGATGGTTATTACACCACCAACCAGGTATAGTATGCCACATAAGTAAATAAAGTGCGAACAATTCCATTCACTCATTCACTTTTCCTAAACATCTCCGTTGGTCGAATCCCCACGATTATGGCCGCAGTTATAAATGGGATTCTAATGATGGTCTAACCTTAGTTGTAGGAGTTATATGTCCGTTCTATAACTGTTTTAATGGCCATAACTGCATGTTTTCGGAGGCTCTTGATTTTGAAAAAACATCTTCCATGGTTATAATTTAGTGTAGTTTTTATATCATGCCTTTTTCTACGCGTCAGAATTCCATTCAAACATGTCATGTTTCCTAAACGAATCTCAGTGTTTTTTTTCACCGTCGGATGTGGGAGGCTCTTGATTTTGAACGTGGACAACAACGACATTGAGCAATTGCCCACGGCCTTCGGGCGGCTCCTTGGTACAGCAATTGGGACAAAAAACATGTTTTTGGCCCCCGGGTAAGAGGACATGGTGCGTGAAACGCCATAGAAAAGTGGCTGAATTCACTGAATTCCTATGGTTTATGGTAGTGATATAACTATAGTATTCATGGGGATTATTTCATGGTTTATAACTCCAATAACTATGGTTTATACTTATAACTATACTATTCATGGGGTTTATAGGCCAACTTATAGCTCTCCCCCGCATTGTAGATGATTTAATGATGATTTACCTATCAAAAATGGTGTTTTTTTTTTCACAATTTTAGCTATGTTAAATAACTAAAGGGTACTTGGTGGATCCATCACACGAATCGTAAGTGGGTTAAAACGAACTGCAGTGAAATAAGTGGGTGAACTCTACTTATGCCATTTATTTCACTGGGGTGTTTACTCACCCACTTACGATTCGTGGGATGAGCCGCCAAGTACGAATGATAAAATGAGCAAACGCATGTTGCACATAGATCAAACATGATAGAATCAGCAAAAAGTTGGGAATATGATTAGGTAATCTTATGGTTCAAGTGATTGGAGGGTTCAACCATGACAGAGCGCCATGGGGATACAGCATCAAACATGTGGCTTTTTACATGTTTTCACTGCTTGGTGATGGGTATATCGTCGTAGAACTGTGAATCTTTTGCCTTGAAGGGGAAAAACATGAAGCTAGCTGAGCTAACCTGTTTTTTTTTTATCAGGGACCCAAGAAGAGTAGCAGTGACCATGGGTATAATTTAATTGCATGCCTAAATAAAGATTAATACCCATGATATATAGGTATGTGATCAATTTACAAAGTGGCATGCACATCCAAGGACACTGTACTGGAAACACTTTGGCTGGGTAGTTTACAGTAATCTATATAAGTAATGCCAGGAAACTGGTTCGGATATGTTTGGGTAATTATGAACTGCATCTTTGGTGTTCCATCTTAGTTTTCAGGTTGGAAAATCGTAGCAAAACACCGTCATGAAATGAACACATGATGTTGGGATTTTTATCTTTGGATATTCACATGTTCTTTGATTGGTTGCTTCTTTCCCAATTGGACGAAGTGGAATATCCGATGGCATCTACAAAGATGCCCTCCCAAGTATGTAAGTTGGTTTATGTTCACCAAGTCAACTCTGTTTGTACAACGTGAGGCCCCCAAGATATCTAAGTTGGTGCAAATAACTCCAATGACTATGGTTTATGGTACTTATAACGAACTAGTTACTGGGGCGTATCTAAACCAACAAACATCACTGGGGGGCCTCACATTGTATATATATATACAGATGTCCATTATATATACAGAACAGTTGTTGTAATGATTTCAACCAACAAATCCACGGGACGAGCTGCTTTTATCTTGAAACATCTCAAACAAACAAACACACACACACACTGATGAAATTTGAAACATATCTTCAACAAACACTGATGAAATTGGATGATATTCCGTGCATCAAACATCATAAAACCAGCATTGTCCATGATTTTCCCTGATTAAACCACCATTTTTCCGTGTTTTTTTCCCTAAGGTCTTCGCAGTTCCAAACGTCGTACCGTAGCGTCGCCGAGGCTCACAAGTCTGCGGAAGCTGACAGCTTCCTACAACGCCCTGACACAGCTGCCCGAGAGTATTGGAGACTGTCAACTCTTGGAGAAGATTCGGGTGGTGAACAATCACATCACCGCAGCTTGGTTGTTGTTTACCGGCATGGTACTCGTAAGTTTGGTAAGTCGACGTATCGTTAATTCAGTTCACATATGATTTAAGCAGTAGTCAAATCACAGCGTTTTGTGGTTGAATGAAGTAACTATGTTTTATTTTTTGGGGTTATGTGTATACCCTCTGGTGAACTAACAGAGCAATGGAAAATGGCTGTTTATAGTGGATTTTCCCATTAAGAATGTAGCAATGTATCTACAGCTAAATAAAGAATCACATCACCGCAGCTTGGTTGATCAATCACTATATAGTTAATGGGGTTAAATATGGTAACTATGTAATTGATAATGACGAAAGTCTTATAGATTACGTAAATATAATCATATATATATATATATATATATATAATGTATACAGAATATATATATATATATATATATAATCATATATCTATATATATATATATATATCTATATTCATACATATATATAATCATACATATATATATATATATATAATTATATATATATATATATATTTGTGAGGATGATTAATTTTTAAACTGGGAATCCCCATTTTTTTGCATGATGACAGAGATGACAGGTCATCCCGACTTGGAAGGCCTGCAACGGTAATCTAACATAGCTACGGTGGGCGGCTCATCCCACGATTCCTAAGTAGGTTATATCCCCAGTTATAAGCGACGTTATTATGTGTACAAGGTGGGGCCCCCGAGTTATAAGATGGTTTATAAACCCCATGAATACTATAGTTATTTGCGTACCATAAACCATAGTTATTGGAGTTATTTGCACCAACTTAGCTATCTAGGGGGCCCCACCTTGTAACTATAAATATAGCTACGTTAATTATAGCAACGTTAATATTCTTGAATATCACATTCACATACAAGATATACAAGAAATGGATTTCCGGAAGAACTACCCTCTGGTTATTTAACATAGCCATGGAAAATCACCATTTTTAATAGGTAAACCATCTATAAATAGGCCATTTTCCATGGCTATGTAACAAATAACCAGAGGGTAACTATAAATACCAGAGGGTATCACAATATCCCCATCATATGTGTATGGGTAAAACTAGCATAACTATAGAAAATCACAATTTTATAGCTGGGTAAATCAAATATTTCTATGGCCATGTTCAATAGCAATGTTAGTTTACCAGAGGGTAACCCCAGTGAAATAAGTGGATTAACTCCACTTATCTCATTTATAACTGGGGTCCTAACTTATAACCCATTTACGATTCGTGGGATGAGCCACCAAGTATACTATGGAAAGTGGATGAACAATGCCCATTTATAGATAGTTTACCTGTTGAAAATGGTGATTTTCAACAGTTACTGTATGTTAAAATACCAGAGTGTCACTGGGTTTTTCGCAGGAACCAACTGCAGCTCAGAAACCAATGATTGCAACAGAAAAGCTGGTGGAACTGTAGAGATTTGCGTGTGCTTGAATGCGAAGACCGGGCATACCCTCAAATAGCCATGGAAAAATGAGAACACGATGATAAAACCATCAAGTGTTCGCATACCCTCTTTTCAGACAAACCCATTCCGGGTTAGCTGTTTTGTGTCCTCGGCCAACCTCAGCCAACTTAACTGTGAAAAATATACGCCGGCTTCTCTTTTTTTTATTGATTTCAGTTGAAAGTTCCCAACGTTTGGTTCATGTCTTCCGAACTAACTTAACCGACTTAACCGTGGTGATGTTGGTGAATGTCGAATCTATTGCCAAACCAACTTAACGTTTCTCGTTTACCTCTTGATTAAACCTCAGCCAGTCAAGTTTGAGGTAGCAACATCACCGTAGCTCATACAGGAACGGATCCCAGTTCTAAGTTGTTTTTTTTGTAAACCCAACTGTAAATATCTCCACCTTTTCAACCCCAAGTTTTCCTAGTTTACACAGCCTCTGTCTGCCCCTTAAACGTTTTTGCGTCGCGTAGGTCATGCCACATTCGCTGCTGAAGTTGTGGAAGCGAAAGGGTGGAGTATTGGAAGAACTCTTGGTGGATGGGAATCCTTTGATCCAGCCAAGCGTCTTGGCCAGACACCGGGTAGCAGCATTTCACGGGGAAGCTGCGAGCTCAGCTGCGATGATTTTTTGTGATATTTTCTTTTAAACATGATATATATATATAAACTTGATATAAACAAGTTAGTGAAATTGGAGTTTTTTCAGCCAGTTTGTCTTGGTTTTGGTTACTGTATCATGGGGATAATATAATGAGGATTTAATGGGATTCAATGGTGATTTAATTGGATATTATGGTGAGTAAAGCAATCAATAGTAATGAAACCGTACCAAAATTCACCATACATGGGTTGTATAACCCATCAAAATATGGTCTAATAGTAGTCTTGGCTCTGGAATTCACCATACATGGGTTGTATAACCCATCAAAATATGGTCTAATAGTAGTCTTGGCTCTGGTATTACGGGGATATCGTGGGAATATGGGTCACGCATCTAATATGTTTGTATTGAGCATCTAATTACTGGATGGAGTACTAGAAAGATCATATACAATTTGCTCTCCTTCAGTTATGTTTGTTGCTTTCTGTTGCTTTCTGTTAACCTCATTTACTATAGTTATAAGATGTTATAAGTACCATGAACCATAGCTATTGGCGCGAGAAAAACCACTGTCTTGGCTAAAAAAAGTGGATGAATGCTGTGGGGAGTCCTGTGGTGAATCTTATATGGGAATCTTATGTGGATATAATACTGTACAAGGTTTTGCCCCAGTTCGGAATCGCTAAGTTGGTGCAAATAACTCCAATACCTATGGTTTATAGGTGATATATCATGATATATCTACAGTTGATGGGATTATAAAACAAACTTATAACTTGGGGGGCACCACCTTGTAGATGTAATGAGAGTCTGACAGCGTAATAGTGACATGATCTATCAAATGGCTTATAATGGGGATATAGTGGTGATTATATAATTATATATATATGGGTTAAAATTTAATAGGCCGGGGGCCACCGATTTTAGTACATGTTGTTAGTATGGACCATTTCATTGGGGTACTCAAGTTTTACCCATACACATATGATGGGGATATAGTGATACCCTCTGGTAATTTGCTACGTAGCTATCGGAAATGGCCCAGTCGAAATAGTTGATTTACCAATTAAAAATGGTAGATTTTCCATAGCTTTTTGTATGTTTACCAGGCCGGGTAATTGATTTGGGATATTGGATGTAAGTTTTGACCAGTGGATAGTGGCTTTTACTGGATGGACTACAGAGGTACTCTGGCCATACACAATTAGTTATTACCCTCTGGTAAACTAACATAGCTATGGAAAATCACCATTTTTAATGGGAAAATCCACTATCAATGGCCATTTTCAATAGCTATGTTAAATTACCAGAGGGTAGTTGTTTCTTCTTATGATCCTTTTGTGTTTTGGATGTGATAGATGGACTTTAACCCACATCAGACCCAGAAAAAGTGAAGCCTCAGAGTCTTGACTCCTGCTTTTGCTGGATAGTCGGATATCATGGGGTGTCCTCAATGCGGATGTAGCTCGGATATTATCTCGGGTGTCCATGGGTGTCCTCAAACATGGCTCGGAAATCCCCGAAGCAAATTGTGATTGAACTGTGTACATAATCTATTACCCTCTGGTTATTTGTTACATAGCCATGGAAAATGGCCTATTTATAGATGGTTTACCTATTAAAAATGGTGATTTTCCATGGCTATGTTAAATAACCAGATGGTATATACAAGATGATGTTCCACTGCCATATTTCATTACGACAGGGTATAGTATAGATTAGTATAGACTATAGCTTTTACGTGGCCATGCAGTGATGTTTTCTCCATGATATCACGCACTTCCATTTGCAGAACCCCAAAATAATGATGATACTTAGTGGATCCATCACACGAATCGTAAGTGGGTTATAACTACTCTCTGGTAAACATACAAAAAGCTATTGAAAATCACAATTTTTAATGGGTAAATCAACGAATTAAATGGCCATTTTCAATAGCAAACTGTTAGTTTACCAGAGGGTAACCCCAGTGAAATATGTGGATGAACTCTGCTTATCCCACTACAACTGGGGTTATAACTGGATCATGACACTTACTAAGTGGGATGAGCCAACCAAGTAGTTTAACGGCTCATGTCTTGCCATAGATGGGGATGTTTGATGTTTACTACCCTGCAAACAAGATGTTTTCACAGGTCACTTTTCCCTATTCTGAACCGAAAGTAGCTTCTCAGACGGTGCTGAACCGAGCAGTTGACCCATAGGATCTGAAAGTTTTCTTCAGTTGTACATGTTGTACTGGTTTTTCATCCTACGAATCGCAAGGTTTATGCAAGTACAGCTTGTATAATCTTGTATATTTGGTTTGTGCCAGGATTTTTCGGGTGGCGATAACTTCCATACTTAGCGGCAAGCGGCCCCTGTCGGACGGCCGCTCAGCATCCCAAATTGAGTAGTTTTTTACACTTGTCGTTCCTGTAGCCATTCTCGCTCAACGTCTATGAACTTCTGAAAATCTTGGGTTTGTCTTACGGCTCTTAGCCGATGAATCTCATGTGGAGCGTCGCGCTTGCGTTCGCAACCTTGGCAACGCCTGGCTGCGCTGTGGTGGACAAATGGGAAGATGTGGGCTTTGGTCTTACCCATATAGCGAGCTTCTGGGCAAACTTGGTCCGGCGTTTGGTTTGGAATTAAAGGTATGAAACATGGTGATTTGGAGAATGGGAATTCATGGGATATATGTATATATAGCCAAATATAACCAAGTATTGGATAAACATACATACATACATCCATGCATGCATGCATACATACATACACATACATACACATACATACACATACATATACATACACATACATACACATACATACACATACATACACATACATACATATACATACACATACATACACATACATACACATACATACACACATACATACATACATACGTACATACATACGTACATATACATGTACATACATGTACATACACATACATACATATACATACATATACATACACATACATGCACATACATACACATACATACACA
>Ga0126342_10020527_pt1:0-10000 | contig 11103 bp, 9 predicted proteins | sample Cyp1metagenome_FD_92528 | JGI IMG/M metagenome (GOLD analysis project Ga0126342, IMG submission 92528) | Coral microbial communities from Lord Howe Island, Old Settlement Bay, Australia - Cyphastrea 1 metagenome | ecosystem: Host-associated > Invertebrates > Cnidaria > Coral ...
CAAACAGTTGCGGGGTGCAGAGGTGGCAAACAGGTCCAGATTCAAAACCCACTCGCTCTGAAATATCAGCTAGCAAAAATAGGCCCGGGGTCGGCGGCAGGGGCGGCAGCCCTTAGATATATATATATATATAATATTATATATATGATGTATATGTCAACATGTGGTATAAACCCCCGAACAAAATGAAATGTTTGAAATGGAAAATGATGGAAATTTGAGACAAAGCCATCTAATCCCATACCCATGTGGCATCAAGTCCGCCTACCCGAGGGGCAAAGTAAGGAAGGCCCTATCATTCAACATTATCCACTTCGACCGTTGATCTCTGTGGGAATCGTGAAATCCAAAAGTTCTGGATAAACTGTCATCATCTGTCATCGTTCAACAACCTGAACGAAATTGTTTTGTTTGTTCGCATTCACTGCGAGTGCGCGCCCAGATTTCTCGAAACACGGACCTCATGGGACCTCATCCACGCAGGAAGGATCAAGATTTCGTTGTCGTTGAGCTGAAAAGAAGTCTACTTGGGATGATTCCTTCTCACCATTTACTAACCATTTACTAACCATTTACTAACCATTTACTAACCATAATTTATGTAATCTATATACACATTGTCACAATCTCTTCTGGTCCTGTTGAAAGTCTCGAAGGCCGAACAGCCACCCCAAACAGGCACCTTGAGCGACAAAGATTCCTTGGTAGGATGGAACACCACCGGAGATCAGAACTCGGAGCAAATTGCTGGGTGGTAAGAACTTATTAGGATGTTTTTGGGCACAAAAAGACGAAATGCATCGAAATGCATCATGGTTTTTCAAGATCATGTACTACGCCACTACTCGACCGATTGTAACATGACATGTCAATGATTCCAAGCTCCAAATCTTGCCAAGAATCAAACATCCAAGACCTTGGGCATTCGCACTTTCCCACCACTAAGCTGCGCTTGCAGCTGCTGTAAATGGTTATGGGTCCAAAATATTCCAAAATGGGGTACCCTCGTGAACATCAGAATAGCTGGCAAAAGGATGTGCATCCCCTAAAATATGGCAGAGTATCATGGGTTTTGACCCGCCCCCATCTCGCTTTGCTTTGTACAAAGCATGCAATGCGTCCGCAAACACAAACGCTGGAGGTCAGCCACTGCGGGAAAGTTCAACCATCCAAATCCAGCTAGAAAATCCAGCTATCCCCTCTCGGTGACGTACTTGACCTAGGCTTGGAACATCTAAGGTCTAACATCAACTTTTGCCAAAGCCATCGTCCAAGTAGCCTGTAGCCCGAGGCATGCCAAACGCCAAGCTCATCTGCCGTGGCCAAGCCATCTGAGGGGCCGCTGCACAGCTGTTGAATGTGGCTCTTGGATTTAGTTCACCTACGGAGTAACTATGGAAATGTCTGGGATACTGCAAATAAACCTCCAGAAACAAGGTCTTTGATAGTCTTTGGCTCTTAGGTTCAACCCTGCTGAAACGCATTCCGTGCATTGCTTGCAGCAAAGCGACAAGTGGGCAGTTCCAGCTCCTGACAAATTGGGACTTTAAACTTTGACAATGCACGTGTCTAACCTTGAAGGTCCACGGCATAGCCTGGCATGGCCTATCTACTCCTGTGGGCATGGATCAGAACACTGGTACTCTTCTGGAAATGATTTGGTGTTCTTGGTGGTTCAACTCTATATTTGTTGGCGATTAAAACTATTAAGACCTGTCAAAGCGCAATCTTTGCCACTTCAATCTTCCAAGTCACTTCTTGAAAACCTAAGTTTCACTGTGAAAAAAAACATGTGTTTCACTTTTGTCTTGAAATTCCCCTGGTCCTCTTTCTTCACTCGTCGTCCCCTGCCACCTTCTGCCACCTCCTGCAGCTTCGAGGTGGTGACATCCTTTGGTACTGCTGTTGCTGTTGTGATTTTTTGCATTTCTATTACTACCGTATATTGCCATCACTGTTATTATATGTTATTGTATGCTATTGTCACCATCCTTGCCATTCAAACGATGATTATGAACTATCATTGACGGTTAACGTCATGTTTATCATGTGTCATTGTTGTCCGCATGTTTATCATTGACATTAACACCATCATTATCATTATAATCATCATTATCATCATGATCATTATCGTTAGTGTGCAAAGAGAAAGCCTGCATATGCTCAAGAATTCAGCTCACTGCATCATAATTCTGAACATGATGAGCGTTCAACCAAAGTCAATCCGATCCCAACACCTTGCAGAGCTATCTTCTACCTTAAGATTGATCTGGGGTTTCCCAAAACTCGGGATTACCCCCAAGTGCCATCAAACTTGGGTTTTCTGAGTTTTCTGCAGCTTCCCCATAAAAGTTCAAACAGACCCACCGGTGAAGCTCCCGTCCTCAGCGATCCGCTTCAACTCTGGTGGAACTGGTTGCTCCGTGACTTCAAGGTGTGTGACCAAGTCCTGACCCGTTAAGGTCAGCTGTTTGCTTCCGGGATGATTGATGCGCTATGCGCGCTTTGCGCGCTATGGTCTTCCTGAAACATCAACTTAAGCACACAGGGTGTGCTCAGATATGCTGTAAGAATATTTTTCGACAAATTCTGGGCTTTGCTTTGCACACAGGGTTTTCTCTCTACTTGGAAGAAAGAAAGTACAGGCCTCTGCCAGATTTGGAAGACAATCAGCGTACTCAAAGAAGCAGATTGCCTGACCCTGACAGCAGGCTGCAGAATGATTAAGAAATTCCATCCAACAAAAAACGAGCAGGCCGGGGCCAATCCACATGTGACACGCGCTTTCTCTGTTCCCTCCCAGTCAGTAAAAACGATCAAGAAAGGCAAATCAAGCGCGAAACACAAGGCACAGCAACGTTTTGACCACTGAACCAGCACACGAGCAGGGCCTGTCCATCCATCCCACGAGCAGTACGCCCAATTCTGTGGATGTAATCATCAATACACCCCGGCATGTCAAACACGAAGACATGCGTCCTTAGTCATTTGAAGACTCTCGACGTGTATGGGTTGAGCATATGTCATCTCCATCACAGCCAAAATTTCCCGCCTTCAGACAAAAAAGAGCAGAGTGGAACAAAAAATCAGGATTTGGAAGGGATAGAATGCACAGAATGCATTGGATTATATTGAATTGATACAATGAGTGGGGTCACTATTGGAGGTGCATGATCAGCTGATGCATCCGCGCAAAACTGCACCCTGCTTCCCTCCATGGTTAAAGGATCTTTGAGGACGTGTAAAAGGATTAGTCAGAATTTCACATGAATGGTCGCAGCACCTTTGAAGGAAATTCTCATAAGAAGCCATGACTACTTGATCGTCGCACCCTGCTTCACTTCGCACCAATTCTCATCTGCATGTCGTGTCAATGTCAAATTTCAGCTCAATCTTCAACCTCCATTATTTAATAGTAAATACACTATACATACATAGTTTTAAAAAAAATGTGCATAAGTTTGAGTTACAGTAAATTAAGATCTCACTAGGTTGCCTCCATGATTGGTGCATCTTTGGCAGCCGTGGCGCACGTTGGGCAAGTCGATGCCGCGCCCCAGCACATCGGTCGCCACAAGCACATTGGGAGCTTGCCTCACAGGGTCCGGATATGGATGGGACCAGATTAAACGCAGTATGTGAACAGAATCTTGGCAAATCCACCAACTGCACTTGTTTGGTCTGTTTCACTTGAGTCCACTTGCGTCCATTGGGATGCACAGAAAACTCTCGCTCAAGACACTAAAGTGTATTTATCACACAGACAACAATACTGGACGATTTATTTATATATATATATATACATAGTCAATGATATCATGCATATTGTTCTTCATTTGTAGTTGAGAGACTTTAACAAACATGTGTTCTTGATTTCAGAAAACCAATCGGGCATCAAAAAAGCAAACCCTTTTTTTTAATCAAGCTTAGCGAGTAAAGTAGGAATGTGGGTCATTGTGTAGCCAGCCCCAGACTATGAAACCTACAACTTGCTGACCAAGATTCTCTTCGCTGCTGGTAAATCTTTCGAGGTTGTAATTACGCTCCTTGCCATCACACTAACATCATACATCAGCGTCAAGGCACGTCTTGAAACCAAACTTGAATGAAATGTGTGTTTTGTATACCGTGCAGACTGTCTGCATCATCAAGAGCATGACACTCTGTCACGGAGCCAAACGCACAATTTCTTCGCAAATTCCTGTGTTTCTTAGAGGAGATATATCACATGAGAGTCCAGCTTCTATATATATATATATATACACGTATATATATATATACGTATATTATATATATATATATATACGTATATATATAATACGTATATTATATATATATATATATATACAGGTATATAATATATATATATAATACGTATATTATATATAATACGTATATTATATATATATAATATATACGTGTATATATATAATATTATATATATAATATAATATAATATAATATAATATACATATACATCTATATATATAGCTCAATGATGCTCAATGGTATCTAATTGTCCGAATTAACGTCCACATTCAAGTTGCTGCGCACATAATCCGCTTCCTACTTGCATGTGCCCACTTAGCAAGGCACCACCTCAACAGCCATGCTCCTGCTGTGCCTTGCCCCCATGCAACGAAAGAGCTTCGCAACCTAGCCATGCATAAAGACCAGCAGAGTGAATTGAAGAACTCAGAGATGGTGGAGACACGTGGAGACTATACAAACAAACTTTGCATCCCAGGTATTCCCAGGTACATGAACTTACCTCCCATGAGATTTGAGGTCATGATCACTCCCCCGCATCGCACGGCATGCGACCTGACAAAGCAAACTGATCTAACCTCGTGCCCAAATCAGAAAACGAAACAGGATTGCAATCACGTTCCTTTCATCCCTGAGAAGAGTTTGCTCCCCCACCTCTGTCCGCAAGTTGAGCCACCACTGTATCCTGAGCACGGGTCGCAAGTCATTCAGCGCTGCAAATGCACCCAGCTCCCAGCATTGCAATGTCCAAAGTGTTTGGTTTTGCCGTTTTGCCAAGCAGCGGCCAATTTCTTTGTTGTGCAAAAGACCAAGGCTTTCCCAAAGGCCACGCATTTTGCATCTCCAGTTTCTTCACTTGTGCCCTGCTCCAGAGCACCTCAGCGAGGATCGAACATCAAAACAAAGTCACCTAAGCGCTGAGCCATTGGATGGACTTCGAAAACGACAAAAAACCATACAAAACCAATCAAAACCATCCTCGGAGATCTTTGCTGGACCAAAAATGACTTTTTCTGGGCCGAGCTTCTCAAAAGCTCGAGAAGACGCGCCAATTTTCGCTCTTCTCGCTTTTCCTGTTGCACCAAGTTCAGCCGATATACCCTTTACAAACCATTCTGAAAAGGTGTTGAGGATCATTGTATGCACATTTCCACATTCTGATCTTCACTCATCCTAAATTATTTGGAGATCTGCCACAACCAAGTGGTCGTGGGCTGTGTCCTCGCTCTCGTCATCGTCGAAGACCTCAACGATCTGCCGAATGTTCCTTGGGCTAGACGGCTGGACATGCTGACTTGGTTCCACAACCTATGGCAGACTCTGGAGAGTGGAACACATAGTGAATGAACAACGGCTTCTTGTCAACATCGCAAGCGACATGAGCCCTGTATCTGTGACCGAGATTGCACAGTAATTACCAAAGCTGCAGAGGTTCCGAGGGCAAGCTGACACGCTACCTGGCACAAGAATGCTGAGCACATGCATCTGTAGCAATACTGAAGCACCGTTGAAGCTGATTGGAAGGTCCTAAAAGATCAAATGTTCACCTTGGAAGGAGTGAAGTCCTGTCCGTGCAGAGCTTCCCGTACAGAATTCTGTTTGATCAAAGTTGGCAAAACCCCGAACTGCCGCTCCCGCGGTCAACCTTCTTGCATAGTACCATTCTCGCCAATCTGAATCACTACCTAAGCTTTTGAGCTGTACTGCGGGCCCTGAGAGCTAAGCAGAAAAACTGGAGAATCAAATGCAATGACGCAGTTGTCTGGGCACCAACATCAATCTTTCGGTTCGCACAACTGCACCACTGTTTCAACACATCACAAGTCACTCAAAACTCCGCGCAGTGGCGCAGTGCAGTCACAAGTGACGGGTGTGTGACGGCAAAACCGTCTGGCTTGCTCACCCACCTGTCAGAACATGACTTCCCAGAACAACCCCTTGATGCGAAGCATGCATGGTTAATAATGATGATCAATGATGATTATTGGGATGTTAATGATGATCAATTGTTATCAATTGTTCATAATGATGGCTAATGATGATGAATGATGAATGGTGAATGTTAATAGTGATGGGTTTTTTTAAGGGTCAACCGGTCAACCCAACAGCTGCGGACTGCGGAACCTTCTCCTCCCGCCAGGTGGCCGAAAAGAAAAGCGTCTGTCGCATGTGCGCCGTGCGCAGGGCCTTTCGTCGCATCTGGTGAAGTGCTGCACAGATGGTCAATGTGCTGCACAAGAAGACATTGATTCAACTTACAAGTGTATTATGTTATTATGTGTATTGATGTGTGTGTAGATACAATATATATATATATAGAGAGAGAGAGAGAAGAGAGATGAAGAGAGAGAGAGAGAGAGACAGGGCTACAAACACTCACGCAGTCTGTTCATGCTGGATGTATACACACAGAAGCAATGTCATTGTTCACGTTGGATGTATTCACAAAGAAGCAATGTCACACTACTTCAGCGCATGTATTCCCATGTCAACGAACACGCTTGAAGCCACATAGCCTTGCTAGCACAACATGAAATTGACCAAAGATAGGGTACCCAAAAATCCGGTGGTGCTCATGGCTGATCATCATATTCCGCAGATCGCCACAAAGTGGCGATAAATAACCCACTATTGGACAAGCCCGCACATTCATGTTGTATCTAGCCATTGTAACCCGTAGTTAACCCCCACTCTTTTTCCTGTCCCCGGGTCATTTTGGCGGTTAGTTAGAAGACTACTTACCTCTAAAGAAATGGGTGATTCTCAGGGTCTATCTTGGTTCAGGGATGGCAAATCATATCAAGTTGGTGACGAATCCCGTTTTATTTGATATCTTTACCCCATTCTTTCCCATCATATCCCATCAACTTAATTTAAAGTTCCCTTTTTTAACAAACCCATCCGCACAACTGGGTCACCCGGCAATGCCATCCAGTTGGTCGCCTAGCCCCTCCTCAAGCATCCTGCAACTGCACCGTATGTACTGGCGATATTCATTGGGAAGTGTGTGCGTATATATATATATAATTATATATATATAATTATATATATAATTATATATATATAATTATATATATAATTATATATATATATATATAATTATATATATAATTATATATATAATTATATATATAATGCGTGTGTATGTATATATATATATATACATATACATATGTGTCTATATGTATATATGTATATATGTATATGTGTATATGTATGTGTATATATGTATATATATGTGTGTAAATGTATATATGTGTATATGTGTATGTATATATATATATATACATACATACATACATGCATGTGTTATATAATATGTATATATATATATATATTATATCTACGTAATGTATATATATTAATGTGTGTATGAATAGCCAAATTGATGTGATTTCTTGGTGTGTCTTAAAATAGGGTATACCGTATACCGGTATACCCCCAAGTTATGGCAAGTTAAATCAGGAAAATGATGATAAGCCATCCGATCTGGATGGAACTACTACCAATTTTCTGGGTGTGTGGCTTCGACTCATACGAATTTCCCCAGTGCGTGTGCCAAGTTTGGATCGAACTGTGCAAGGTCTCGGCACCAATGCTGTGAGTAGACATGGCTGATTCAGACAGCATTGCCAAATCACTCATTCGATTGGTTTAAGTATGTTTAAGTGAAAATCTACGGGAAACCATAGTTGTTACCTCCAATATGTCTGGGGGGTCTGGGGGGCTCCTGCAAATGTTCCCTTCGAACCACCAGTCCTATCACCTTCATCGAGCACCAAGACTCGCACACTGGCCAAAGGCTCACGGCCTAACGGCTGAGTGGCCAAGCATTTCGCCCATGTTCAACTCATCTTACTGGGATGATTAGCAGTCATGGTAGTCATGATGGAATTCGGGTAGCGTATGTTCAAACAAACCCAGATGCGGCTTGATGTGTTCTTGCCCTAAGGACTGGGAAAATTGAATAATCTGCGGAAGTTAAGGCTAATTCCCTGTGTGTCTCACCTGTGGAGTGCAACCCTCTGTGGGCCATCAGTGAACTGCTCACCTTCCTCTTCTTCTGCACAAATGAGATCCAATAGCCGTCCGGGCGCAGCACAAACAATCCAGCTACCACTTCCTGCGTTGCGGCCATCACTGGAGCGGCGTCTTCAGAAATTCAGCTTCGGCTTTGCTGAAAATGTGGCCCGCCCTGAAATTCCACTCTTCAAAAAACAGTGGTTCCAGTGGTTCCATCTTTTCCTATTTCACTGGTAAATTGAGGATTAAGGTATCCGAAACACAAATTGAGGGGTTGACCTGGGTTGAATCCTCCTCTGCCGAGAGGCCTGGTGCATCTCGGTGGCTGCCATAGCGCAAGTGCTTCTGTTGCTCTGGACGTGAGCCACCACCCCAGATGGAGACAACTGAGATGCGTTGCCTTGCGCAATGCATCAGAGATTGGCATAGAAGCGCCAAAATGCTGGTTTTTTATTATATCTTCATATGTGGGATTGAACCAGCACACAATCAAAAACGGATCCCTTGAATGTGCAATCCATCTTACTTGCATCCTTCCACCGAGCCAATCTACGAGACTGCAGCACAAGACTATTGCATTGCATTTTCTGCATCGGCCAAATGTGTTTCCTGAGCTGCAGGCTCCAAGTCATCTACTCCAAATCCAGAGTCTTCATCCTGGCAGTGAACAGTTGATCCACCAACAGATCACGCAGGGTCATGTGCAATGCCAAGAGTGCAATACGGAAAGCTGCCTTCCCCAAAAGAGCATTTCCACAGGCGGCTACTTGCATTGCCAATTCCTGGGTTGCTCACAATCGACCCAAGCGAGTGCAGCCAACAAATGTTCTGATCAGGGTAAAAGCCTTCGCAGGAATTGGTCATTCGTATATTTCTGTCTTCCTTTGCTCCTCTCTGGTGAAAGACATTGAGAGAGAGAGAGAGTGGTGCAATCAGTAGGTGCATGGGCCTGTGCCCGTCAAGACCAAGGTATGAGATTCTGCAGTCGAGGTACTCGAGTGGGCAAGAGCACTAGTCCAAATGGACCATGATGGGAAGGTGTTGACAAGAGCCGGAGCAGCATTGGCAGCAAATATGCCAAAGTCCTTGTGTTTTCGCACGGATAAACTTATCTGCCTAGTCATATGTTTTTCTGTGCCACCAATGCACCCCAGGTGTTTTTCTCTGGATCAAGATGGAAGTTTCAAGCAAGTTCTGCGTGATTGGCAATGCACTTCAGCTGCATTTCAGATTTGCCAAAAGAAACAAAAACTTTTGAAGCCTCAAGCTCGTGGAGTACAGTCAACTAGCTCTTTCGCTCTTGTGTAGCTGCGTGCTACAAATTCGAATCCAAGACCCACCCAAAATCCGGCAAGGGACTTTCCGCTGCCAGTGGCTGCAACTCCCACCAAATCATGACCCTCCAGGGCCAGCGGAACGGCTTCCCTTTGGATTGGTGACGGAGTGTGGAAGCCTGAGTTGCGAAGTGCCAAAGTGCCAGCGATTTTGGTCCTAAAATGGAGACCCCAAGATCAGTCAGGTTATCGGTAAATGTTGAGGGGAAACCAATGGTGAAAAACGGGTACCCCTTTGTGCTCAATGGGTGCATTCGGTTTGTCCTAGTAGATGTTCTTCCTTACCACTTGGTGTCACTTGCTGTGTGTTGTATATGGGTCAATGCCTACAATACCAGTGAAAGGGATCAACGTCCATTCAACAAGATTCTTCA
>Ga0126342_10020528_pt1 | contig 11103 bp, 8 predicted proteins | sample Cyp1metagenome_FD_92528 | JGI IMG/M metagenome (GOLD analysis project Ga0126342, IMG submission 92528) | Coral microbial communities from Lord Howe Island, Old Settlement Bay, Australia - Cyphastrea 1 metagenome | ecosystem: Host-associated > Invertebrates > Cnidaria > Coral ...
CAAAACCAACCTGTCTTGATCAGTGCCAGAAACGCTGTCCAGACCTCTGTAAGAACTGGGGAATCTAGCTTGGCAAAGGTCTAGAGCTACAATAATGGTCAGCAAAACCAACCTGCCCTGATGATTGCCAGAGAAGCTGTCCAGACCTTTGAAAAAGCAAGATCTGCCTTACATCTTCAAAGTTGAAAATTATGGGACATCCATATATCATGTTTAACATAGACACGCTCAAGGGTCTATAGTACCTTAAATGCAGAGGGTCTACAGTGCTCTAGGAAGTACTCTAGACCCTGGGCCCCTGAGGCCTGGGGGTCTGGGTACTCTGGACCTTATGTAGTTGAGGGGATATATCATATAATTTAATATAATATAATAAAAAATAACATAACATAACATAATATAATATGATATGATATAATAAAATAAAATGTAATATAATACAATATAATATAATATAACATAATATAATATAATATAATATAATAATACAATATAATACAATATAATATAATACAATTACAAAATAATTATAGTATATATATATGCAATAAGATGTATATATATATATATTTATAATATCATATATATATTATATATTTATTGATACACCATAGATCCTAGTTGGTGCGGGTAAACAAATAATAAGCCATCCCCCAGTCATCACCATTTTTATAAGTGGTATTAGTATAGGTGGTATAGACCATTCCCAAATGGGTGGTTTATGACACTGTTTAACCTACATTATTGGAGTTATGTTCACCAACTTAGCGATTCTGAACTGGGGACCACTAATTTGATTTTTGCCAAAACTCTTCTCTTGAAAGACCCACATTGTAACTGCAACAACTTATGTTTTTTCCGAAAATCGTGTTTTTTCCCAAAAACATGTTGCATGTTTATCAATCCACATTCCATGATATCTTTGTGTGTTGGTTTTACCCCCCAACTGTTGCTGTATACTGTATACCCCGCTATCGCTATGACCAAAATCTCCATCTCAGGGTTGCTCCCTGATAGTGCTCAAATGGCGAATGTCACCTGTGGCAATCATATGTTGCTGGGTATCATTCTCCACATCACCAGAAACTGAGAACCAATCCCTGCCCTGACCACATCTCCTGGGACCCCTTGGGACCCCCAAGGGGGCCCCTTGGGACCCGCCTGCACGCAATCCATGCCTTCCCAAACGCCGCGTTCGATGTTTCCGACCTGACATGGCTTGACGTAGAAAAAAACATGGCACGAGCCATGAAACAAAAAAAAAGCCCCTATCATTGATATCATTCATGCTGGTTGGTTACTTGAAGTTGAAATTACAAATGAATATAACCATGGTCATAAATCCTATAAGTTGGGGTATACCCCCTTTGACTATGGCTACATCCGCGTATAACTTGCATCTGCACATCCAAGTATTAGTTGTTACAATAGGTAAACCTACTAAAACTGGTTGTACTCTTTATTGTGTGTATGTATAATTCCCAATAAACTCGATGCCTATGATAACCCCCTGTAATAATCTATTGGCAAACGTATTTTCAATGGTCTGCCATGCTAAGTGATGCAAACTTGCAGGTTTTGGCTAATTACTAATGATGAGGAACACAATTTTATAACTATCCTTTCAAAAGTAAAACAAATGCTTTATACAGTCGGACAATGCTGATATTCCTTTATCAAAATGGGTAACGCAATATGAAATGAAATAACAAAATCAAAATAATGCATCAAAGCAGGGGTTTGTCTAAAACATGCAGGATGCAACACAATCATCACACACCCAACACGCATGGTTAATCAATTATATTGGTTAGCTGTGTTGGTTCTTGCACCAACATTTGGAAGAAACATGAAAGCTCCAAACTGCCCTTCGCTGATAATTTGTTGGCCATAGTTTGATGTTTTAGTCCCATTTTTTGTTGGTTGTAAAAACTACTCCTTTTCAGGTTAATTACATTACCATTTCTACTGAGTGAAATCAAACCAAAGGGGTAGCTTTAATCCATAAAACACCCCGGTTCTGGAAAAGAACGTGGGCTGATTCCCCCCCCATAGCTGACCTTTCCCTTGGCCCACTCAAAGGTGGCCATATTGAGCATCCATGGGCTCGGTGCCTGGTTCCATAACCCTGCCATCTGGGGATCAGTGGATCCAGCAGGATATCTGGTGCAGGGGAGCTGATGCCTTGGCCACCCCAGGTACCAATGTTGAAAGTGCCTCAACTACACCAGATGAACCCTGGGGCTGTGTAGGTGCAGCAGCTGTCAGGCTCCAGGACCTACAATAGCGGACTGAGGCTGGTTAGCCCTGGAGTGATATTTGCCCCTGGAGTCCCTGCAGCAATGACCCCGGCCATGTGTGTTGTTAACGGTGTTGCTTCCGGAGCTGCCTGAGATGCTTTCATATAATCGAGTGTCTCTGTAGCAGTGGAGATCATTCCAGTTGATCCTGCCCTGGAAGTCTGATACGTTGCCGCAGTGAATCATGGACTGAATGGACAGCATTGAATACCTGGGAGCTATGACCTTGTTGTTGGCAGCAAATCATCGCCATAATTGATCCAAAATCAATTGGTTTATGGAAAAAAAGTGGCTAACGCTTAGACAAGACACACGACATCACACGACTTCTTCGCCCGTGCCATGCTAAAGTAATTTGAGGGTAGCCTCTAGTAACCTAACATGACTATTGAAAATCACCACTTTAAATAGGTAAATCAACTGTAAATGGGCCATTTTCCATAGCTTTTTGTATGTTTCCCAGAGGGTATATCCCATTTTGGCACACAGGCATCTCTTCGGTGCAGTGGTATCCCATGAAACTCCATTGATGATATTTAATGATGCGGAAATCCACCATGTGCTAGATTGACTTTCATGTATCACCCATATAATTCCCCAATATTCCCCATGTATCTACTGTATATCTATCTATATATAATTATAGAGTTGATTATATTGCAGTTATATCCCTGTTATACCCCAAACAAATAGTCTGTTTAATTTCTTAGTGTTTCTTGGTTACACGAAATCTCCCTTGTGCCGGACGCAAAGATCAAATACAACCATTTGTGTGGTGAAAACATCAACCACCATCTTCCACACACCAAAATCTCATGTTCATTAGCTACATCCCATGAATATCCCAACCATATTAAGCCACTATGAAACACCACTCTATTATACCCCCATAATACCTGTTGGAGTGGGAGCCCCATCGTGGAACCGCGACCTTCTTCTGGATCACTTGTACCGCGTCGTTCAGCTGCGTCCATTGCACCTCGGAACGGACAACGCCACAACGCGCCATGTGAAGCCCGTTAAACGATGGATTGGTTGGCACTTTAGCACCAAAACAATGGGATTTCACCCGCAGAAGTGGTTTTGTGTGAGATCAAAAAAGGGGATATCATATGATATCATGGAGATCCGTGGATGAGAATAATCCTTGGTTTTTATGGACACATACTCGACGTAAATGGGGAGTATATGATGGGATGTATATGATGGGAATTCGAATGGGATGATAGGGAAACCAACCAGACTAGCTGGGTCCCAAAAACATGGAAAAAAAGAACATCAAGGGAAAAAGATGGTTCTTACTATGATTCATACAGGAATAAGATGGAAGAAGGGGGCATTCCAGCACAGGATTTGTTTTTTCAATGCAGAGATTTGAGATTTCTCTCTGTAGGATGTCAAATGACATGTTGTAAATGGGTGACAATGGTATATGGATATACGTACCAATGTATGATTATATGTGTACATGTATGATTACATACGTGTATACTGTATATATTTATATCATCTTACATGACATACATCATTACATACGTGGCCCTCCTTTTGGAAATAAAAAAACAACCGCGTCAGGTGGGGGAGTCCTCCAAGCTGATGGTGTCAACCCATCAGGCCCTGCAAGAAGGACAATTCGTAGGGTTGTTATTGGGTATAATATATATTTGACTATATGATATTATACTGATATACATATTATATCATATCGTTAAATATGGAATCCTCCATAAGTTGGGATCTGTGGCACGTAGAACTGTGGTGAAATATAAGCCACTGAAATAAGTGGAACTGCACCCCCAAACCAAGGTTGACTCAGTACCAGTGACCATCCTTTATTTGGAGGTCAACATGTGCCTTCCACACATTTAAGGAACGACAATTCATGTGGCTGGCGACATGTTCCAACAGAGGGGCCAAACCTTAGCATCGCTATGCACCGCTCCTCTGTTTCCGCAGATCGAATCGCGCATCTTGCTGCCTACCAGCCCTACCACTGACTAGAGTCGTTCACCGTTGGTTCCCAGCTTGCGGGGCCCCGGGTGCCAGTAATATGGTGCCAAGAGGCAGCGTCGACCTTCTCCTGGAGAGCCTGGATCCAAGATGATCCATGTCAAGGTGTTTGGAGGATCACCCCACGGAACATAGGTTGGTAAGCCCTGAACGTTCACCCCACTAACCAGATACTAATCTACAAAGAAGGAATGCTGAACAAAAATGGAGACATCTGCAACAAATGACAAGCAAAGTCCAAGATCTCATGCTGAGTTTCCAAAGTTTCAGGACCTCCACACGTTGTGGGAAAATTGAGGCTGGGTTTTCAGCTGGGCGCACTGGCTGGCCGCTGTTCAAATTGATGCGGGGCACTCTGAATCTTCGCGTTTCTCCAATCTCATGGGGCTATCCTTCCCGGTTGCTTCTCAACACAACGCTGTAGACCCACCGCCAGATGCGCACTGGGCCGCTGTTCAAATCTGTGGAGGTCCAATGGCATGGCCGTCCACAGCGTCAGCCATCAGATCAATGTTTCCCGTCATGAAGACCATTGCAAAGAATGTTGACCCAAGCCAAACCCAAGAGCATCGAGTTGGCAAAACACAACTTGCTCATGGGATTCCAACGTGTTCTGACCAGACATCGTCTCAGAGTTGCATCAGTTTGCGATATATTCCTGACACAATGGCACAATGACGATCTCTACATTCATATGTCGTTACACTTGTGGCCCGAAATACTAAAGTCAGCCTATAGACATTGACATAACCAGTTCTCGATGGGAACTGATCCCATGATAATCCCAAAGGATGGGGCACCAGTTCGTTAGCTAAGTTGGTTTATTACTATAAAAACCACAGCCTACGATACTTCTAACTGGTTGGTGGTATACCTACCCCTCAGAAAAATATGAAAGTCAGTTGGGATTATTCTTCCCAATATATGAAAAAATAAAAAAATGTTCCAAACCACCAACCAGCTAATCTTATAACTGATTCGGTGGGGTTATAAATTTTATAAACCAACTTATAACCGGAGGGCCCCATCCTGCACGAAATTTACCCAGTCCTTCATAGTTACCACTAGTTCCCGTGCCGCCTGATCGCATCCCAGAACTTTTGTCTCCACCGTGGCCAGCACGGTCTTCAGCCTAGCCGTAAAGAACAAGGCAAACATGGTAGGGTTTTCGCCCAGAAAAGTAGGGATTTTCCAAGCAAACAAAGATCTTACATGATTTCTTGGGAACAGAAATCATGGACACCTGGTGTACTACTAAACCACACAACAGCATCAACAAAAAACATGGAAAACCCATGAAACCCACTGCAGAGCCGAAAAACGTCTTCAGCCCATTTCATGGTCTTCGCATGTCTTCGCCCGAGGTTTCTTGCTGTGTCCACGAACATCCGCCCAGGGTGATACCAAAGACTTGGATTGGGGCAATAGTAAAACAAAGACATATTATATATATATGTGTGTCCCACTAGATTCCCCGAAGTTGAAAATGCTAAAACAACAATCTTCAGCAATTCTAGGTAGAGGCATACTCTCAGAATGGACGCCTAAGAATAGGCATTCCACCCTGAACATCTAGTATTGAACCCTCCAAAAAAATGATTTGGAGAACTCCAAAGTGGGGGGAGGTGCTGATCGGTTTTTCTTTGATGAAAGGCTGAAACAGTGTTGTTTCGTTATTTATACCTTATTTCGTTCACATCGACAAGACCATCACATTTCACAAGAGCCATCTGAGAAGGCGCCCTGTCCAAGAATGCGCTTGTGGATATGTTCATTTTTTTTGATGGTCACATAAACAGATCTTCAATGATCATCGTTTGCCGGGGTGTCCTCTATCTGCAACTAACCAAAGCCCATACGTGTTGCAGAACCATCGCTTCTGTGTTCATAGAGCCCTCCAACGCCCCCCATTCTATATATGCAGACTAGAATCGTCCATACAATCCCCATTTCAATCTTGAACACTCCCTATTCTTGACCGTAACAAAACAATTACTTCCCTGAATTCACACTTGACATCTCCACACAGCCACATCCTTTAAACCAGAATCCAGAGAATCTCAACCAACTCCAATTTCTCCTCAACCCTCTATTTTTCTCCGGTGAAACCATATATAAAATAAAAAACAACCAACAAAAACAGCATTTCTCTCCCAAAAACTCCACATCTCCGACCTTTTTGGGCTCCGACCTTCCCCGGTTGCCGCCGTCCACCGTCCACCGTCCATCCCTGCACCGAGGGACGCGTGCAGCTGGGCCAGCGGAGCCTTCTCGGAGAGCTGTTGCTCGTAGGCCGAAAGCTGCGCCTGCGAAAACCCCCGGAGAACTGGGGGGATTTTTGGCCAGTTATAACATCGAAATACCAGTTATAACATGTTATAACTAGCCATGGCCAGAACTGCAGATATGGCCATGGCTAGTTATAACTGGTAAATATCATGTAATACCACGGCTTATAACTGAGTATATATGATATGATCTGGATAAAACCGACAATGGATATTCTTCAATGGATTGGTTTAAGGGACAATTTACATGAAAACCTCATGATGTTAATGGGAAAATCTATGGTTTCCGGTTGAGATTTTCCTTTAAACCAATCCATTGAATGAGAACTGGGGATATTTCATGGGGATTAACTGACCAACGATGTACAGTATTGGTTCATAATATCATGATGGGACATATTCATAGTGATAATAGAAACAACATATTGGTGGTTGGGATATCCGGGGGTGTTAACAACTATTCTAAATAGGGGTAGAATGGCAACGTCATGAGAATTTGATATTGGGATTCACTAACGATAAATTCTACTATCATGGGACATATGATATAATAGGTATAGTAGTGATCACAGTGATAATAGTGATAATATTGATAATTGGTGAAATTGATGATATCTGATACCCCAAATAATGTTAATGATACATAGCACAACACATATCAAAAAATATAATTATCATCGTAGTCAAAATATATGATGTTTGATTTGATAGTAGCATTATAATAGTGATGATGACATATAATGACAATAATACCCCACATAATTATAAACATGATCCCTGATTCATGACAACTGAATGGGTATCTCCCCAAATTTGATGTTTATCATTATCCCTATCAAACCTGTCATTTGGTCGTTGAGATATTCATGTGGATTTTACCAACAAACTGGGGATATACATGGTTTAACTGGGATTTGACCAACAACGCACGGGATTTAGTGGTGGTTTAATGGTATAAATATCTACTAAAAACATGGTTTCTTGCTGGACTTTAAAGATGTTAATGGGATTTTAATGGGAATAGAATCAACTACATACAGGGAGTCTAGTGGGTGTTAGTGGGATATCTGCATCCGCGCAAATATATATATATATATATATATATATACATATACATATGCATATATATATATATATATATACATATACATATACATATATAAATATATATATATATATTTAAATAAATATATATATATATATACATATACATTTATATATATATATATATACATATGTATACATATGTATATATATACACCTATATATATACACATACATATATACACATATATATATATATACACATAGATATATATATATATACACACATAGATATATATATATATACATATATATATATATATAACATATATATATATATATATACACATATATATATATATATACACACATAGATATATATATATACATATATATATAACATATATATATATATATATGACATATATATATATATATACACACGCACATTGGGTAGCAAGATGGACACATTATCAGCATGAGCGGAATTAGTTGTATTTAGCAGTGTGGGGATACAGTGATATCTCATGGGATTTAGAAGGATATAGTGAAATATCAGCAACTTTAGAGGTGTCACGCAGAGTTTTCATGGCTATCCTCCAGTATCAGCTCCATGGCGTGCTGCAACATCCACCATTTATATATCTATAGAATCATAGATGATTTTATCCCAGCTTTTTCAAGCTTCATTTAGTTCGGGAGTTTCCCAGCCACGTGTTCGTAATTTTCGTAATTTTCCACATGTCCATTTCTTTGATTTGCTAGAGGAACCCCCCGAAACAATTTCAAAGATCCCAACAAATTCACCAAGGAGTGGATTTCTCATTGGTTTCACATATTCCATGGATTCCATGGTGATTGATCCAGCGAAATTCACCCATTTACCATAATTTTCCAATATTTCCCCAAAAAATGGGCGAATTGTCCATCATTTCCCAACATTTTCCAACATATTCCATGGTGATTTACCATCATTTCCCAGCATTTTTTTCGGTTTGGACCATTCAATCCGAAAGGTCCATCCCTCCATCTGAGCCTGTGTTTGCGCCGCGGACGTCTTAATCTGCTGCACTTGTTCAGCGCCCACCTCCAGTCCCAGGGACTGTTGACATGGGAAACAATGTGGGAAAAGCTGGGGAAAAGGGCGGCAAAATGGAGAAAAACCCTGGGATTTGACGAAGTTTTACCACTAGAAATCTGATGTTCTGAATATCTCTGTTCATCCATTTCTAGGATTCAAATCTTCATGTTTAGATTTTTTGGTAGGAGGTCAGTCAGCGACAAAACGGGGAATTGCTGGCAATATGGGGACAGGTCGAAAACAATAATCTATATGAATGCCTGGCTGAACATCCATGTATCAGCCTTTTTAAGCCGGGTTACTCTGCTTTTAATCCAAGCCATCCATTGTTTTCCAAGAAAATCGTCTGCACATGGCGGCCCTTGCACACTGTTCGTTTACTTATAGGTACACAACATCCTACATCTTTGAGATCTCCAAATCTGTCGATGTAGGAAAATCGGATCTACCATTCTACACGTTCTACACGTAGGAAAATCTCCAACCATTTATCTGGTTGGTGGTATCCCTACCCCTCTGAAAAATATGACCTCGTCAGTTGGGATGATTTATTAACTGAATGGAAAGCCATGGAAAGTCATAAAATTCCATGGTTCCAAAGCACCAAGCAGTTATTCTCTGTTGATTGTATCCACCATGGTTGCATCAAAATCAGAACGACTGGCCCGGTGCATCATGTACGGTGCCAAGAGGATGGTCATCGTCCCAAGTTACAAAGGTTGACTTAGTCAAAGACTACATTGAATATCATAAGTCAATTAAGTGGGACCATATGAAAATATGATGGATTGTTCAAATATCTGATTAATAAGTCAATTGATACATGCTATCAACAGGTACTAATCAATCTAATCAATATTAATAGTAAGTGCACCTATAAATAAGTGCATCGAGTATTAAGCGTATTGATTCATGTCATGCCAACGGCACAAAATCGATACCCTTATTCATGGTGATGTTACAAATGTTACAAGTTGGTCGCAGAACACTGTGAACTAGAGACAAATCTGCGGCAAATCCTGGTTCAGCTAGCTAATGTATAAACCAAGTTAGTTAACTACGGGGCCACACCTTGTGTCATACTAATGTACTAACATGTACTAATCATGTACTACTGATAGAGTCCAAATCAATCAACTGCCTTACAGTTACAGCCTTACTACAATTAATAAAATGTGAGTTCTAAACGCTGGATGCAGCGTGGATTCAGCAGGGGGTGAAAGGCGAAGGGGTTTGTTAATGCTCAGTCATTGTTCTGCAGTCCGCCCAGTCTGCCCTGCAAACTGCACACACATAAAAACAAAAGAATTACCAAGTATTCCAAACTACTGTCTTCCAGAGCTCGGAGATGTCACCGAACAGACACTTCGGACGGGTGCCCTTGGGCAAGTTGAGGAGCTCTCTCTGACTTGCTTGAAGCCATTCAATTGCAGCCAAATGTTGCGGCTCCTGCATCTCTCCAATGGGGAGATCAGTGCGCGGCATTGACGCCATTCTCGCACGAAGCTGGACCAGGGAGACATGTAACGCTGCTCCTGGAGCGTCAACTCCGGAAAATGCAGTGGTGTACCTCATCCCGTGCAAGTTCTTCGTCAGCAGGTACAAGTCATTGACACAGCATTAAATTCACTTCACAGACCTTGCTCATTCACCGTTCTGAAGGTCTGTGGTTTTCCGGCCCAGGTCTATGGAAAGAATTTCATCCTATGCCTTCATATTTCTGGTTGGTGGTTGACCTACCCCTGTGAAAAATATGAGTTCGTCAGTTGGAATGATGACATTCCCAATATATGGAAAATCATAAAATTCCATGGTTCCAAACCACCAAGCAGTATTTCTAATGTATTTTGTTATGGGAATAAATCACTTCGCTATAGTAAATGGATCAGAAACTATTTGAACTGCGATATTGATGTGGCTGATTTCGGCACTGAATCAACTATGTGTGCATTCTTTGCCTTCACCCATGCTCTACCTGCCGGATCATTGGGCATTGGGTTTTTTTCAGGTTAACCAGAGAACATATGGTATGCCCTGCTAACTGGTTGTTCCCCACCTGCCAGGTGAGGGTTGTTAGATTTTATCAGAGTTGTTCTCCTCCTCCTCGGCTAGCTGTCCACCTCCTCCTCGTCCTCCTCCTCCTCTAGTTATAGTTTCTCCTCGACCATGTCTGCATCAACTTCCACCTCCACTTCCGCCTTGCCAACTCTTCGCCAAGCTCTTTGCCAACTCTCTTCGCCAAGCTCTTTGCCAACTGCCCAGCTCAGTGTGCACTGGGACCTCAACCTGGGACCTGCCCAGCTCAGTGTGCACCGCTGGACCTCAACCTGGGACCTTCCCAGCTCAGTGTGCACCGCTGGACCTCAACCTGGGACCTTCC
>Ga0126342_10020529_pt1 | contig 11103 bp, 10 predicted proteins | sample Cyp1metagenome_FD_92528 | JGI IMG/M metagenome (GOLD analysis project Ga0126342, IMG submission 92528) | Coral microbial communities from Lord Howe Island, Old Settlement Bay, Australia - Cyphastrea 1 metagenome | ecosystem: Host-associated > Invertebrates > Cnidaria > Coral ...
AGACCCAACGCATCAAAACACAGCCACAAGTCATTTGAACCTTTGGATTTCCCGATTTGCGTATGACAAGGGTCCTGATTCACTGCGGCTGCTGGCGGGTTTTCCACCAGAGGAGGTAAAGTCAGAAACATTTCCTGGCTTCCGAACAAAGCAGTCACAAAGAGCTTAAAGCCAAAATCATTTGGCATCTGCAAAAATATCAAAAAAATCTTGTCTGCGCTTGTCTCTGAAATTCTGACTTTTGACTTTCAAGCCATATCTCCCTTTCACAAATCAACTGTTCACAAACCTAATCATACATAATCATACCAATTCCTTGCAAGAGAAATTCCTTCCTCCCCGTCACCAGTTCCCTCCTCCGTTGCTGCCAAGGAAGTAGAAACACTCTCATCATTGACGGCGGCAGTTGCAGGATCGAAAGCTGTTTCCTGCAAACCCAGGAAAAGAAAATGAAGCAGCACACAAAGCCCCAATGCATCAATGGCAGAGGCAAAACCGCCTGAATCCTTATTCCACCAGGACTTGACTTTTTGGCTTCCTGCCTGATTGACTGCAGCTGCATGCGGTTGTTCCACATGTAGGGGAGCCAATGTTGGAACAGATATCTCCTCGCAGGCCAAGGTCGGCATCTGATCGTACACGGCAAGCCTATGGGGAGCGGGGTTCTCATCAAGCCTGGAGCCCATTGGATATTCACCGGTTCCCAGTGGTGAATTTCGATGGCCAGTTACAAATGGAACCCCCGGGACACTTGCTATCACCAGGGCCTTCCCTGGATGTTCATCGAATCTAGATACCCACTTTGGATCTTTGGATCTTTCCAACCTACCCATCGCTCTCCCCTCCCATGGTTGCTCCAAGTCCAAGGACGCTGCACGAGTGCCTTCCTTCGCCTGCTCATAGCAAATGCCGATGTTCCGGCTGGAAATTGCCATTGTGAAGCGTTTCAGTTGGGATGATGATATTTGTCAGAAAAATATTGATCATGACTGCGATACTTCATCTTGCCTCATCTTGCTGCCTTGAACTTTGAGTCTTCATTGCCTTACTGATGTCTATCCATGCTCAAGATCTCGGCCCTCAGTTCGAGTTCTTTTCTCAGCAAGTGGATCCTGTATGTTTAACATTGTTCAACCGAGTTTAACTCTCGTCATTTGTGTTTCCATCATGAGCCTATCAACCCGATGTCTGGTGAGGCAGCTCTTCACGCGGTGCATGTTCATTGGATATAAGGGGATCTGATGTGCTGTTTCACATGCAAAAACACTTGACCATATACAGTGTACCAAAAGAACGCTTCTTCCCAAAAGATACATGGTCGAGACTTCACTTGGGGGGTAGACATGGGTTCCATACATGGGGGATCCCCAAAATTGGAAAATCCGACTGAAATGGATGATTTAGGGGACCTGGGAAATCTATATCATGCCTAATCCAGATCACAAACCCACAGGCCTCGATCACATCACTCGAGAAATCCAACCTGTAGTGCAATGACCAAACTTGCCAGGGTTTGTCCAGAGAACGATGTGAGTCGATATGCCCCCAAAATTGCCACTTGAAGGTTTCCTAAGTCATGGGTCCCATGGGTGTACCCCTAAATCATCCATTTTCGTCCGGATTTCCGGTTTCCTTTAGAAATCATCCATTCTGGGGTTCATTTATGGAAACCCGCACTTCAATGGGAAACCATGATCTTCAAAGCGGTGGATTTGGGGAGTTTCCTCCGGCGCAGCAACCCGGGTTGCCTTTGTGGCAACAAGAACTCCAGGCACAGAAACCAAATGAAGACCCACCTTGGAGGCATTCAGATGCAGCTGGGATGCCAAAGAACTGGAATGACCATAGTGGCTCCTTTCAGCCTTTCAGAGATTTGGGGGATTCTTTAGTCATGGGGGATCCCCAAGTCACCTTAGGTTTCAACACTAAAACGGTCTAAGTTTGGACATCTCCATTTGTGCATGACGAGCGAATGCCTATTGATACAATGGCGAGTCCACTCTTTTTCTTCCTCTTTGCAGATTTCCTGTCATGTTCAGCTTGTTATTTAAATTCATCTGGGAAACCATGCCCATGTTTTTTGGCTAACATGTCCAAAGTTGCTGTATAATACTCCCACTGTTGCTGTCGTTCTGCTCAGTCTGACCCCGATCCCTTTCTCACGGAAAATCCTCATCGCAGCCATATTCCACCATCAACAACAAGAGCAACGGTAACATCTCCCGTCACCTTTGCCAAGTCATATTGAAGTGTATGCTCCCATCTTGTTTTGGGCATATTCCCATTGGATCCCATTGGTTACACCCGCAGCTTCACGGTATCGGCCGCGGAACACCAGGAAGCGCAGCCCGGCGGGACATCGGCGCCAACGGCGACAGAAGCGGATGCTCTGAAGCCTGGGAACCGGGCACCGGGGGAAGCCTGAAACGATGGATTTTCAAGGGACCCATGGTACGCAACGAGATACCATTTCTGGATCGTTTCAGGTCCTCATTTTAAACCCTCAAGTTGCTTTCTTCATGTACTGTCTGCGCGCATATTTAAGCGATTTTAAGTGCAGCTACTTATCTATCTGGGGCAGGAATGTCTATATATACTTATATATTTGTTCATGTGTCATGATATTTGCGCATTGCTTGAATTCGTCGCACACGTTCTCACACGTTCTGCAAGGAATGGAAAAAGGATGAAAAGGAAGCGGGACAAAGCCCTGGAGAAATCGAATATGCTGACAATCCTAAGAGGGGTATGTGTATATATATATATATGTGTGTGTGTGTGATATTAAACATACATACATATTTATATATATACATACATATATAATCCACAAATATGACATACTGAAATGTACTTTTGAATCGAAGTACAATCACCATGTCTTTGCAATGGCTAGGGTGAGCTAAAAAATGCTGTGCAAAACTGTGATGGTTTTTATGTCGCTACAAGTAAGCCCCAGAATCCCTCCAAGCCACCTTGCTTGGCTGCACAGCCCAGTCACAAGCATGTGCCACCCAACATGCCGCGCACGCGCTGTTTGGCCATGTGCCGACGCCGCTTGCAGTTTTCCTTGCACCACTGAGATTGGCGCCAGAACAACACCCTGCAAATTTTGTATGCAGGAGGGGTCCGACTCATGGAGAATCTTGGGCATGGGTCCTTGTGCGCCTGATGCCCGGCATCGCTCTCTGCACATCTTTGGCAGAGGCGTTCCCCACATTTGTCCTCAGACGATGGGTGGCCATCGGTTGAGAAGGGCCCAACCAACGATGTGACATCAATCCAGCAGGAAAGGCTCATTCAAATCGACAATGGCTCAAAATACCTTACTCCGATTTTGGGTTGGTTGGATATCTTCGTAAATGATATAATATATCTATTTTGTCTAATCTACTCCTATCTATCTGTCTGCCTGCCTGCCTGTCTGCCTGCCTGTCTGTCTATCTATCTATCTGTCTATCTATCTATCTGTCTGTCTATCTATCTATCTTATCTTATCTTATCTTATCTATCTAATATCTTATCTATCTAATATCTTATCTATCTAATATCTTATCTATCTAATATCTTATCTATCTAATATCTAATCGATCTATTTATCTATTTATAATATCTAATCGAATCGAATCGAATCGAATCCAATCCAATCCAATCGAATCGAATCGAATCTATCTATCTCCCCAATCTTACCAAATGCGTGATGTGTCGTAGAAACCATCCCCTACTGCAGAATTTATGGATTGGATTCACGTCATGCCTCGAAATCACCCCATTTCACAGGCCCAATGGTAGCCCCCCGTCATTTCCAGCCCATCCCCAGCCACACGGTGGCCGGCCACGCCCAGCGACACAGGACTGGACCGCGGGGGCTCCGCAGTTGCAGTGCTCCATCGTCAAGTCATGGCATCAAATCCGCCACCGCTTCGGCCACCGGATGTTGAACCTCTATGGATCTGTTCTAAACATGGTGGTTTCACCAGCCGCAATGGGGATTGTGCCGTCAAATTGCCGGGAAATTGGGATTCCAAGTTCGTTCTCAGTATTTCTGATGTCGTTTCTTTTCTAACGATTATCACCATGGACGTGCAACTGCCTGAGCCAAAGTCAACAATATCCTCGAGGAAACGAACCGCAGGCGACGTAAGACCCTCTTTCAATCCCTAGGGATGCTGGTTGGGCGAATGCATTGTGCATCCTTGCCACCCAGTGATGGTGCAACTTGGAAACCCCTCCTTCGCAGAGGAAAAGTCACCGAAATCTGGACTCCTTGAAACATGCCACACCAAATGCCACGACCGAAGTATGCAAACCGATGGCCCACCAAACCCGCTTTCTCAACAGATCCCGCGTGGGTCATAGCTTTGATCCGTCTTAAATAGATCACGTTGATGCCGGAGGGCGATACCATCACAGCATCCCGGCAACCGCTTGGCGCTGGCGCTGAATTCCACCGGACTTTGTGGAATGATCTTGCTGAAACCCAGTCTGCCATTGCGGCTGTTGCATGATGTTGAATGTTCATAGTTACCCCAGAATTGGAACTTTGAGATCCTATCTTCAGAAAGCACAGACTACTCGTCTTTCAGCAGAGGACACGCTCTAAAAAGTTGACGAATCGTATGAAAAAGTTGCCAGAGACGATGCTCAGTACTCTTTTTCTTGTGCCTCCTTCTCGTCCTGCTGTTTCCTGAAGCTGTGGCACAGCCATGAAGGTGCTCCAGCCGAACTCAGAAATGACAAGCGACCAAAAAAAAAAAGCTCACTTTGCCTTCCACCTTTGAATATGTTGTTCACTCAAGCATGTTCACGTGTCTATTCGCTAGAGAAACCTGCCCAAATGGATAGTATCAGCCAACCTCCACCCACACCACGTCAGTGCCTCAACTGATCCATCTGCTCGTCGTAGCGAGAAATGGCACCCATGCTTCGGTTCGGCGAGTCTGCTGGGATCTTGGCAGTGGCAGGTTGAAACGGCTGGGGCAATGCGCCAGAAACGGAACTAAGAAATGTGGGATTGAAATTCTTTGGCTCAAAGACTGGGAAGCTCTCTCTCTCTCTCTCTCCATCGCCATCTCAGAGAGTTCCCAATCTACTTGGACATTTTTTTAAAGCCCATCCCAAAAAATCTTTCTTGTCATCTCAGGCCAACAGCGCCACATGTGCCCATCCGAGCCCAGAACTCCACGGTCGATTTCCGTTCCCGGCGTCCAGATGCCCAACAGCACCACCGTGAAGAGGGTCAAGGGAATTCTGACAAAATGAAAGCGGATTTTGCCCACCACTTCCCAGGTGAAGAAATTGGATGGGATCATGCTGGGACGATGGTGGGAGCTGGGATGCTGAATCACATCTAATTCTTGCAGTCCAAGTTGGTCTCCAGGTGGTTTAGAATGCGAAGGGCAGAGTGCAGAGTCTTCCATGATGCGCGTCACACTTCACATGTTGCACTAAAATCTGCCAAGGTTCATGAAGAAGAGAGCATAGGTAGTAAGAATCTGGGCGTGAGTCAGCATTGGCAATTTGAATCCCAACATGGGAGCAAAATTCAGCAAGATAGTGGCAAATTTCAATGTCACGATTCTCCAAATGTCTTGACTGCGGCATCTGCAGCTGGGTTGGTCAGCACGGAATCAACCCCATTGGTACCAACAAAAGACCCTTCCACGGCTTCAAGTCCAAATGGTTCAATCCCTAGTCCCCATCAAAGAAGAGGCTCTCAGCAATTTCGGTTAAATGGCTCTGGATGGGCATGGTGCCACAACCACCTCTAAAGTTATCCGGAAACACCCATCCCTTCCGAGCAAACGGAACCAGTGTTCGTCCAAGGGGCTCCTCCTGCCTGCACCTTCTCTTCAAGGGTTCCCTCAACGTCCTCTTCTTCTTGCTTCTGCTTCGCCCTCAGTCGTGGCGAATCATTGGGGACTACTTCCCCAACCTGTCTGCTGCAAACTTGGCAAGGTTGCTGCAAAGTGGCAAAGCAGTCTCCTGCATGAAGCATCAAGGAGATCCCACAAGTGTGAAACGAAAGGCTTCAGATGCGATATTTTTCCAATCAACACGAGGAGTGCCCTTTTGTAAGTACATCAGGATACATCGAGCGAGATAGGTCTGCTCACGGCTCAGAGACATCAGGGTTGAAAAGCCTCCATGTCTCAATGCAAGGAGCACGCAGCTATGAAGACATCTCCTTTCCAAAACACAATGGGAGCAGCTCGCCTCTTGCTCCACCTTCGCAAGTCTAAGCTTTTCGGCCGCACCACCTGGATTCGCCCTGGCGGATTCGCACGGCCCAAAACAGCAGGAGCTGCATATGCGTTTGCTGCACCTGGGGAAAGCCCTGCGAACCACGGCTCCTCGCGCAAGTTGAGTACATTTTTTCAGGTTGATCCAAGCACCCAGCAGTTGTCAACTTATTTTTGTGGCTCGGGTGAGCTTGACAAATCAACTGTAGCTGCCGCGTCCTCGTGGATTGGCCATTGGAAGCCTGGTGTTGGAAATCAGGATGGACTGAGAGGGCTACATGAAACGCTCCATTTGGTGCGAGCGGGTGTATGAATGCAGCGTTTGCATCTTCACCCAGGCAGAATGGAACAGCAAGACGTTGCGGTGCTGATTGCACCAGTCTTGGTCATATAGATCAAGCTTGAAACTTCAAGAAGTTGGATGCTTTCCGCATCAAAGCGGCATAAGAAGCGATTACAATGATGCGTCCCTTCCAAATCTATGCCAAATATTAAAATAAACAAGTAAATTCAGGTTCTTACTCATCTGGGGTTAGAAGCCCAACATATCTGCGACCCACCTGAAGGCTGTGAAGGCCACCAGGTTGCAGCAAGACCAAAGCAACAAGCCTGACCGAAGCTGGCAGCAACCAAAACCAAAGCATGGTTTGGCCAAAAGCAAAAAACTTTAGAAGGTCTAGGATGTATGAAGAAGGCTGGAAAGAGAACACCCTTGTCGTGTTTTCATCTGCTACATGGCCATATAACAGCAATATTGTCGATGTGACCACATGTTTTTTTCAGCTGCGCAGTTTGCCGTCTCTCAGCAAGCCAATCAGTTTCTGATTCTTGGGTGCTGCTTCATCCATGTTCCCCCTTGCGCTCGTTTCGTCAACTTCAAGGGGCCAGTCCTGGCACCTAGAAGGCCAAATGGTATCCAGCTAGAAAGAAACCACTATATCAGCAGATACTGGACGAGATTTTGCCTCTCTGCCAACCAGAAACCAGGCCTGATCTACAAATCTCTCTTTCAAAACTGGAGCCACATGCAAAATGCTCCAGCAGCGCCTAGAAGTGCCAACGGCAGAGCCTTCACGGCTGCCTGGCCAAACAGCCAACGCATGAACTGTCAAACGTGGAAGCCAGCAACCAGTTATGGCAATTTGGCAATGATGCCTTTGCGCGCGCCATGGCGCTATCAAAACTCAGCGGCACGTCACGAAAGCAGGCCTATACAGAAAGTACATGTCCCATAAGTACATATAAGTACACCCTACGACAGGAATAAAGACAAACAAGATCTGTACCTCGCATTGTTATGCTGTTGTGATGTAGCAATGTGTTTTTGATGTGTATATAAATATATATAATGCTGAGAACATAAACCATCAACATAGCCAAACATGCTATGCACAGGTGATACAAAGTCCAGCGCTTGTCAGCTCGCATTCCCTTTTTCACATTGTGCTGAAGACCATAGAATGCCATAGAAAGCCTCTTGCTGTACGACTTGCTTTTTGGGCAAAAACGCTGAAGTCGCAACACGAGCGGGTTGGAGATGCTGACGTCTGATCCTCCAGTCCACACCCAATCCAGTCTGCTTCATGAAAGTGCAGGCCTGGTTTGCAAGGAAGAAACATCTGTAGACATATAGCAAGGGAAATAAAGTATCCACCATTTGTTTGATTCCTCCATATGTGGTCTGTAGCCATTCACTCCCAACGCATCGTTTTTCGACCTGGTGCATCAGCCTTGGTCAACTTGAGCACCACATGAGTCTAAACTACGCTGATCGCTAGGAACTTATATGCGTTGATATCGCCATCTAGCCAGCAAGCCAGAAACCATTCCAGAAAACAAACGTCACAACTTCGCAACCAAAGTGCTGCAGGTTCTTGCGGTGCTGACTTTGGAGCACATCTCTGGCCTGCAAAAAATAAATTAGACTTAGCCCGTGCCACGAGGCCCAGGACGCCGCTATTCTGCTTGAAATCCCTGGGCTCGCGAAGCTAGGGCTCCGCTCTGGAGATCAACCCCACTCAAGGAGCAAGAAGTGGTCCTATTCCGATTCCGGGTAAATATCGGTCTTACTTTATGTTTCGATCTGGGCATTTGTGCACAAGTAAATGTATACTGTAAGAGGTAAACTTTGGATTCGGTTCTGACACTTGGCTACACATTTACCACATGTCGGAGTTGAGATCCTCTGGCTGCTCAGGAGGAGTAAGGTGACACACCCACCTTGGCACAGGCAAAGGTAGACCATGGCCCCCCCAAAACGTTCTATTTTGACACCATTTCTAAGGATCGAACATCAAACCTTCACTCTTGGTGGTCTTGGTGTCTGATGGTAACAACACATAAAAATAATCAACCAAGCAGCGCCCAAAAACCTTCTTTCATTCTCAAACCTACTGGTTGAGGGTGGGATTCCCATGATGGATTATACTCATCTACAACCCCCAAACCACTTGTAGTGGTTTACTGCAACTAATCATCCATCATCCACATCATCCACCAAAAATCGCCCATGCCACCGGTGATCCACAGCGCCAGGCCTTGGGATAGTCCCCCTTGCGACCACCACCGAACGCCACCGCAGCTGCCCGCATAATCTGTGCCGCCAGATCGCCCTCGGCCGTCAATGTCTTCACGGCCTGGAAGGTACAAATCGTGTGTCTGTGCACATATGTGTGTATATTATATGTTATATATATAATCTATATCTAAATATATCATTATATATAGTACTTTATAATACTTTAACCGTCCAATGCAAGTTCGACCATCCAACTGTAAGGTTCAATCACGCAAAGAGGCAGGGAAAAACCTCTTGGAGGGGAGAAAAACCCTGCCGCAGGCTACAAAGAGCAGAGAAACAAAACAACAGGGTGGAATCTCTGCATGCCAGTTAAGGCCAGCAGAAAGAGGCCACGCCCAAAAACCAGCGTAGCTGGATGAGCCGCCCCAATGCAAGTGTGCCAGTTTCTGTGAATTGTTGATATACAGCTATATTAGTTTTATGCCATCCAATTCAATTGTGCCCATTTTTGCTATATCTCAACACAGACTTGAACATGGGATGACATGGGCACTTCTTTCGACAGCAGGGGCCGCCCTAAGGGCCCCAGTCCTGAAGCTGTGCCCGAAGACTGCCACTGCGGTCCAAGTAGTTGCTGAGCCAGGCAATCTGCTCGCTGCCCTCCTATGCCGATGAAATCCAGCACCAACATCAACAGCTGATGATTATTAATGAATATTAATGATTATTAATGATTAGAAATGATTAGAAATGATTATTAATGATTATTAATGATTATTAATGAATATTAATGATTATTAATGATTAGAAATGATTAGAAATGATTATTAATGATTACTAATGATTATTAATGATTATTCATGACTATTAATGATTATTAATGATTAGAAATGGTTAGAAATGATCACTAATGATTATTAATGATTCTTAATGATTATTAATGATTATTAGTGATTTTTAATGATTATTAATGATTATTAATGATTATTCATGATTATTCATGATTAAGGTTTCAAGCCAATGACAATGACAGAAACTTGAGCCCCTGGTCTTGACTCAAAAAACCGCTTGGTCCTCAGAGAACTCCTCAGCTTGGCTGCTGTGAAGTTCATCCAACGTGGTCTTGATGGTGGCCTGCCATGGATCAGAAGCTTATTGGGTTGCAGCTCGGCCACACCCCAAACAATTTAACCCTGAGAACCGGTAGATCAAACGCCACCAAAATCATCCAACGCTCCAAAAGCTCAAAGTAGTCTTACAAGTTCCCTATCCACCCATCATCTGGATGTCCACGCCTCATCTTTGGCCAGCTTTTGGTCCAACTCCATCAAGGCCTCCACGGAACAACCCTCCTCCAAGCATGCCTCGGTGGATGAAGACACGCTGTAAGGAGTTTACGTCTTCTTTGGACAGCGAAATGCGAAGGATGTCTTTGAAACATGCATAATAACTTTCATTTTGGTCATGACCTTGCAAATGCTATGGGTTTGACATAAATACATGTTTTTTTTCTATATATCCAACGTACCTGGAAAGAGATGTATGCACATGCACGTGCATATGATCACACGAATTGCAATCATTGGAATTTTCCTTTTACCAAAACTTGCAGCGCATGGCGCATGTCATAAAATAGTGTACGTACGCACACACACACAAGACAAGAAAGGACCTTTGAAAAGATCCGTCAGGAACTGAGTCCTGTAACATGCAAACCAGCCTAGACAGGTAGACCTAACGTAGATCCCATTGTAGTACTTCACGGCGAAAATACAGATTGTGGCAACCGTGAAGAAATAAAATCATTGTGTTTGGGGTTCTGAGCTTTGCCCCTTGCTATGTCAGAAAAAAGCAGGTACGTGCAGTTGATCAGACTGCATATCCTCTCCAAACATCAGTAGCTTCGTTCGCCACGGACTGATGAATGGAGCCGTGGCCCCCTGCGTTATTAAAAAGGGAGAGGAAAGAAGAAAGAAAAGGAGAGAAGCTTTACATCTATTCAGATGTTACACACACACACACCCGGCCGGAGCCGGTTCAACCCTGAAAGGCAAGAGGAAGAAAAAAGCGGACACAGACGACGGGCAAAAGGCCAAAACAACGCAGGGGGGGGAGGGGAACGAACGGACCTCCAGAACCAACCTACGCGGCGAAACGGACCTGACCAAAACAGAGCACACACCTAAAACCCCACGACACATTACGGAGAGGCACGCAGGGAGAATTAGGGACCAAATGGGGGACTAGTTGATGGCAAACAAGAGAAACCAAAACAATTAGTTTAAAAACAGAACTCAGTTCCTAGATACCTAGAGGTCGTGCGTTATTCCCTTGCCGGGA
>Ga0126342_10020530_pt1 | contig 11102 bp, 13 predicted proteins | sample Cyp1metagenome_FD_92528 | JGI IMG/M metagenome (GOLD analysis project Ga0126342, IMG submission 92528) | Coral microbial communities from Lord Howe Island, Old Settlement Bay, Australia - Cyphastrea 1 metagenome | ecosystem: Host-associated > Invertebrates > Cnidaria > Coral ...
AGGGCTCTCCCAATTTTGTTTTGCCACAAAAGCGAACCCTCCAAACAATACATGAGTTTCAGAATAATTTGGAAAAATTTGCCACAATAGCGACCCTAGGTACTAATCAGGACCCAACATTAGCTATAAGAAATGTGTTGAGTGCCGTCAATACCACCTGAAGGGCTGCTATTCCGCAGCGGAAGGTGGTCACAACGTCCGAAGCTGCAGATAAGCATCTGAGAGCCTTCGAGCAGGGATGCGAGGAGTGGATGTCGTACCACGCGCAGCCAGTGACTCAACGGAAATTCATTAAAGTTCGATGAATCAAGTAAAAGTTGACGGGGATTCGGAATCGTGCAGTTGATGGCTAAGGTTTGAAGAGGGTTGATGAAAGATCGTTTTTTTCAAGTGATGTTGCTGCCTTTTCACAAAGCAACCAGAGTTTGCTGTAAAAGCACAAAGTTGATAAACATAGGCTAACTATATGCTTATGGTGGATATGTCGAAGTGTTGCTACGTTGGCTGGCTTAAACAAGCATACATGACTGGGGATAATTTTCCTGTAGACGGGGCTATTTTTTTGCCACCAGTACCTGGGAGAGACTTGGGGGGGGTAAAATTTTAAATGATGTTGCGACGTCACCGCGATTGTCATTCATAGTTGGATAATAACAAGAATCATCCTCAAATTGACCTTTATTCAGCAGCTTGTGATAATGGAACATCATTTGGTCATAATCAGGTGAACTATGGAACACATTCATGGTTATTCATCCCCAGATGACCCATGATCAACCATAATCTCCAAAAACACGACAGTTTTTCGGGTCAAGCTGCAGCTTGATCCAGGTTGCCGAGGAGGAACTTGAGGGCTACGAGCAGTTCGTTTTATCCTTGCTGTCGGGCTCTGAGGCTTGGCACACCGAGGCTGTTTTCACAGAAAACATGATGAAAATCCCATGGTTTTTGCAAGCAAAGTATCTACAAATGCCCCGTTTCCATATCGCGAAATTACCGGAGGGCACACCAGATTTTTTCTTCCAGGGAGGCCCCTTAAAAGTGTTATGTCCAAGTGGGAAATCAATTCCAAGAGCTCATGTTTGGGGTTCCACGTTGAATTTAAGCGATGGTGTTTTTGTGTACTGAATGCAATAAGAAATCCCTCAATAAGCAGCAACGAAGCCGGACAGGGGGATCTTGAGATATATAAACCCATATATATAAACCAACAATATGATGATGCAAGTTGTCAAGAATGGGAGGTAATTCCTACGGCATTGTTTAGGTGGAACATGACGATAAAGCATGGAATTTAATTTGGGTGTATTATGCCTGATATACACTTACTGGTATATTATGGGTTCACAAGAGACCAGGACGTGAGAGCTAGTTGCTGGGTAGATATCGTTTTTTTGTTCTGTTTCAGTGATTGTTGGCTGTAAATGAGAAGTATTTCTGCTATGTATACATATGTATACATGTATTTGTTGCAGGGCACCTAGAATGAGCCTTGGGTTGGTGTTTGAGAGTTGTCTTTTCCATCCAGAAAAAAAATACAATTTGCCACTTGACTAAAGATGTTTGGGATACATTGGATACAGTGGGTTGGTGAGGTTGAAAACACCAAACAGTAAAATTTGTTGACGCCGGAAAACTCACATCACCCTCATCCTTGATTGCTTTTGTTGTTGAATTATCTCTGATCATTAGCCCCGAGTGAGACACAAGAGTACGGGTAGAGCAGACTGCAAGCCATTGGGCCAGGTGTTTATGATCGCCTCTCCGGTATTTAAAAAAAACAACAGGGAAATACCCTACGACCCTACGAATGAGCATTCAAATCTGAACATCATCGGCCCAAATGGGGAGTGTTCCACTGCGATCTTTGATTACCAAATGGTATTTCTGTCATTGTTTCATCATGGAATCCTATGGGGGGGTAGGCGGGGGGGGGTAAGTAGCTTGCCATATAAGAGCCTAACTGGGGCTTATCAGATATCCCCAATGCCAGGGAAAACTATTTTTATTCCCTGGTCCAACCATGAATGAAACAAGAGATCCTTATCCAACGTTTATTCAAGGTTGGTTGAAGACTGAAAAGGGCTTATGAAGGGCTTATCCACGGCTCAAAGGACCAAAATCCCCCCAACCCCCAACGTCCCCAACCACCCTCCGATCCTCACCCAAACCTTCCCAGACCCCCCCCAGGCCCTTCCCCCCCGCAGACTCTCCCATACCTTGGTCCTAGTCTCCTTGGCTGAAGACTTAACCAGGCCTTGTTCAGAGCTTAACGGATAAGCATCTATTAGGCTTCTAATAAGCGCTTATTAAGATTTAATTTATTAAGCTTCTAATAAGGGCCTTACACAGAAGCCCCTAACAAACCTTTATATGATAAGCTACTTACACCCCCCCTTACCCCCCCAGGGTCTATGATTTCAGCTGTTCCTTCTAATGAATTAACCAATGTATTCGGGGTTGCACGTCAACCAACCCGACACTTCCAAGGAATTCAAGTCGGAGAAGGAATATGAAAGTCGTCGCTGGGCAGGACATAAGAACATAAGATGACCAGCCGTTGGCTGAAATTGAGCCATAGATGTAGATTCACATGATCCTTTGTGATGAATATCCACTTGGATCCTTTTCAGTGCTTTACAATCTGCTCAATCAAAACATAAGCTATACATACAGAATGAACAGGATACGAGTTTTGGGGGTTTGTCATGGTTTGTCCAAAATTGGGTAAACAATGCGTGGGTAAACCGCCCTGCGATCGCAATTCTTTCGGATTCAGGTGCAGTGCCTTTCTGAGGTATTCAGGCTGTCCGACGCGAATTCAAGACCACCCTATCCAAGCCCCAGCAACTTGGACATGATGGGCGAAAACTGGGTAAAACGACTGTGGGAAAACCCCAGGAATCATCAGTAAAAGCACCCAGTTTTTTGAGGGTACAGCCGGTACTGTACGGCTATCACTTTGTGCACGCACCTACGATTCCTGGGGTGAGAGGGTACACTTATTCAGAGCCAGCTGGGAAATGCCCAAACTGAATGGATGTGTCAAAGGAAGAAATCATCGAACTGAATTGGTGATTTTCCAGCACGCAATCTTTTTCTTTGCCGGAGGGTTTTATTCTGATTTCGTGGATAATTTTCACATTTTTTTGGGATGATGGTTCCAGTATGTTCCAGTTAAGATTTCTTGGGATTTTTCTCACACCCCTATTGCATGATTTCATGGAAATCAAGTGACCCTCGTTTGAACGGACGGTAATGGGGTAAACTAAGGACTTAACATGGTGGTGTAACATGATGTACCAAACATGGAGATTGGTATTGGATTTATGAGAGGCTTATGTTTGTAAACACAGATGTAGTAAGTGTTGGATCTTGTGATATAGCATGCCAGTTATATAAATGCTTGAACATAAATCAACATATACAAAATATTAGAAATACGTGTAATTTATATTGATTTATTATGTTGTAGGTTTCAAGGCACCTAAGTACATGCCATTTCCATCCAATATGACGGCGACACTGCGCTGCGCAATTCTCCAGGATTGTGCGCGCGTACTATCGGTTGCTTGAGAGTGGGCGGATCCAGAAGAATGCATCCTTTGAAAGGAGCCTGGGACGGTGGGATATTGGATTTATAGAGTTTTCTTCTTTGAGCAGGTTTTTGTATCAGGGAAGATCTTTGCAGAAAGCGGCATGATGGTGAACTTGTCCTTCTGGCATACTGGGGACTCAGACTCACACTGCTCAATGCATTAGCATGATCAAGAGAAAAGGAACCCCGCAAAAGCTTGTAGGAATATGTAGGAGTCCCCTACTGCAAAGTCACAAAACAACTCCAAAGTTCAGACCCCCAAAGTGTCCTCAGAGATGGTTTGCTTGCTTTTTGCTGTCCTTGACGATCATTTGACTGTGCTCGATCTCAAGGTACAGCAGGCACCCCCAACTCAGGTATTTGAATCCGCCCGTCAAAGTGAAAGGGGAGGGCAAAGACTGACCCCAAAATTTCCTAAAATATCCTGGTTGGAATTTCAACTATAAAACTAGTGGACTTGGGTCCTCTGTAAAATATATTTTTCAATGGTTTTTACAGTCCCGTCAGGACCACGTGCCTTTGCATTTTGTAGCAACCCTAGATCATATATGTTTTCAGTTTCAAACATGGGCTGGGTCATAGTAGTGTGTAGTGCTTAAGTATACGAGATAATAGTCGATCCAAAATGGATATTTGAGTTCACTCAGATTTGCCCTAAAAGTACTTTGTAGTGAATTTGTAGGGTTCCACGTTCAATACTAATATTTCCCCAGAGTAGTGTGCAATTTAAACAATAGCGGGCCGTTGCAGTTTGTAGAAAAGACATCTTCGCAGTGCTCGAGTGAAATCACTGCTGAATTTGCGCTGCCATGTCTACTTCGACCCAACAACTGAGAAAAACATGCACAACACACACAAACCCAGGATTGGACAATCCATTTCCTCCCAATCTGTCACTCTGCTTTTCACTGCAAAGTCAACCAATACCGCACAAACATACCCTTCAATTACACTGGCCGCTGCATACCCAAAGCCCAAAGAAGTCCACTACAAAATCAAGTTGCAGCGTTTCAACATGTTTCAACGCTACAAAATCTATTTCAAGAAATCTTTGTCCCTCCCCCATGGCAACCACCTACTGTCATCGATCATCACAAGACCACACACGACCAGGTTTTCTGGCGCCTGCATTTGTCATTTACTGTAATTTCTTACTTTAAAACGGCAATTCTGCTCACTTTTCTGCCCAAATCAGAATCGCGACTTTCTGGACTATCACCGTTTGCTGTTACTTTCGGATATGCGTCAATGTCCATGCAGCTAGATTTGGAGATGTGGGGAATAGCTTCCCGGGTTTCGCTTTGGTGTTGCTGCGCTGTATTTGGGACATAGTAAGGCAAAACAGAAATCAAATGAACATTGATGCGCAACAAAATACAACAGCAAAAACATGTGCCCTCTGAAGTGCCCTGACTGAAAGCCAATGCCAGTCACTACAAAATGTAACTAAAAAATCAAACATATGCACCATCTTGCAGGATCTCTTCCACATGAAAAGAGCTTGAATGTTGTAGGCCTGCTGCTGAGACACGCTGGGTCTGTGACTTCTCTTGCATCACGATAAGGATCACTACAAAATGCAAGCGCTAAAAAACAAGGCATTTAAATTCGATCAGTGGGATCTACTTAAAAATCGCTATAAACATCTAATTTGTTTTTAAAGAGGATCTTGAAAGGCCTCTTCTCACATCCCTGTTTTTTTTGTAACCCTTTATCCAGGCTGGGTTGCACTTTTGTAGCGATTTTTTTAAAGCCTGCGCATGGATAATGTAGTGTTTGGGGTTTGGCAGCACCGCTTTACAGCTACAAAACCATGACCCAACAGTCATCCCCAAATGCCAACCCCGATCCTAAAATAATATCTGTTGTTCCAATATATGTTCCCTGTTTGTTTTTAAATCTCTCAATTCAGATCCAGAGAATCTGTCGCCCCTTTTCCGACCTCCCAGGGTTTTTCCGCTCGACCTCCAGGATCGCCACCAAGAAATCGGTGCGGTCCAACTCTGGGGCCACTTGGTGAACGACACGTGTCGATGCCGACACCGAAGACACCGTGGTCATCCGTGGTCCACGTTGCGATAAGAGCTGAGATTGCAACCCCGGGCGATATTCAAATGGTTTCAAATGTATCCCAGTTACGTTTGGATATGTTTTGACACAAGCATAAGCCAGTTGTAAGAAGCAGTTCCCAAGTTCAGGGTTCATTCATTCCAGTAAACTATAAAGACCTCGTGATCTCACAATAAATGATGGTGAGTAAGGGAATATGCCATCCCATGCTCTCTATTTCCAGCTTCGGAATTAGCTTATATGTTGCCCAGCGATATTTCAGTAAAATCCTTACCTTCAGCTAGGCCGGCTCCCTGGAATGTTTTGCTGCTTCATGTGTTTCGAATCTGCTAAATCTATTCCTGGTGTTCTAATGCCCCCGGCCTTCACTCCAGGTTCCTCATGGTTCCCCTCAGGTTGTTGTGATCACCATCGTCACAGCTCCTGGTCGCTTCTCCTGTCCGAACGACTGTTGCTTGGCCGTGACCGTTGCTCTGTGTAAGTTAATGGGCGACACATTGGTGACACCGCTGGATCGTAGCCACAATCCCTCAGATCCCTCAGATCCCTCAGATTTTCAAGTTCTTTGACGTATTTGATGGGTGTCCAATATATCTCACTGAAAGTTCCAGAAATGTAGGCCTTCCTGGCTCTGTGTTGCTCCTGACATTGATCTGTCGATAGCCTTGTCATTCCTCGGATTCTCCCATTGACCAGATATTTCAGTCACCTGGCAATCGAATCTGAGTTGGGTTACAGTTACATCAGGCCAAATTTTTGGGAACATAGTGTTAACATGTTTCTGACATAGACGTTACCGAGACCTTACAATTGGTTCGGTAACTCAATGGGTTTGTGGTTTGCAACATGTGTTTATTTTCTACCAGCAATTGGCTGACAATGATATGACACTGATAAAGTTTCAAGCCACCAAGCAACATGTTTGACGCATGTTTGAGTTAACAAAAAATAGGATGATCATCCTACTCTCTGGTGTCATCAACCGTGGCTTGCTGCAAAATCCTCCATTTAGTTCGATGATTTTCGCAGCTAGACATTTTCCCAGACAGCCACCACTCAGATAGTACATTCATATATATATATATATATAGAATTGTATATATATATATACATTCCCATGATATCCATTGATATCCCATATTATTATATTAGTGAATTGCAACCTATTGAGCCATGGAATCGCTATGAAATCACCATGAAATCATCAACTCCCATCGGTGAGCGAAGCAGGTTACTACTGCCCTGATGAGCCAGGACAGCCCCGAAGCTACTTGAGCACGGAGCCCGTTTCTTGGCGACACGGGTGGACATGACCAAAGATTGGGAGTTTACAAATGTGGGGTATTTATTGGGTGTATAATATATATATATATATATATATGTGTGTTTTTATTCAATATATTATATACCTTTATATACATAGTAAATAGATAAATAAATAAATAAATAAATATATATATATTATGTATAATAATATATATATATATTATGTATATTTATGTATAATCATATATATATATATATATATTTATATTATGGTTTTATAAGCACTGAGAACGTTATAGTACGTTATACTGATTTCATGTTTTCTGTTTCACCTTCGAGATGGGATGATCCAAATTGACTAGTGTTGTCGCAGGTGATGATCAAGGCATTGCAGTCCGCCGCATTTGGTGTTTTGTTAAGGTGTTCCAACCTGACAACATAAGTACTGTTTAATAAATACATAAATCTGTATAATCATGTATGTATATATATACTGGTTGGTGGTTTGGAAAATTTTTTGTTTGTCCATAATATATTGGGAATCATCATTCCAACTGACTTTCATATTTGTCAGAGGGGTTGAAACCACCAACCAGATGTTATATATATAATTATGTATATGTGATATGCATGATTATATCATTTCACAATACACACATGAATTACATATATATATATATATATCTCGGCAAATCATCACGACCTCACTGCGACCTCACTGGAATGATGGTTACTATAAGGGGAATTATCCAGATTAACTCGAAGCTATTTCAGGGTAGTGAGTTGTGTGAATTAGTGAATCAGTTTTTTTTTCCAGAAATGTATTCACACATTGAGAGCATTGATTTCGAATATGACCGAGCCCACCCGCATCTTGCGGAGGCAGTGGCCCGTGCCAATCAGAACGACTTCGACCCTGTCAGGCCCTAGAAGATGACGGCAGTAAGCTTTTGGGGATTGGAATTGGGATATGTTTCATGGGGCACATACCAAACAATATGTCTTATGTATATACATATTCATATAGATATTTTGATATTGTGTTTCAACATGGGATAGACTGCATAATATCCATATGTTTTTGTTTTTTTTTTTTGTAATGGGATAATTAGACTGAACATACATATGGGTGTTAGACGGGATAAACGGAATATAAATATTATGTTTTTAAGATGGGATAGACTGAATATATGATTTATGTGCCTTTAAACATTGGGTGTACCATCAAATGTCAATTTTAAGAGGGACATGGATGATGATGATGATGATGATGATGGTTGTGGTGGTGGTGGTGGTGGTGATGGTGATGGTGATGGCGATGATGATGATGATGATGATTATGATGATGATGATGATGATGATGACGAACCATCAAATGTAGTGGCAGTGGTATCCTATTTCCAGACAAGCCCACATATGAACACATATTGTAAAACTGGGAGAACAATTATCTATCAGCTAGGAGATAATAAGCGGCAGATGATTATTTCTTTTATCATATTAAAGATGAGCGTTGAATCAAACCTAAATCATCCTTCAACCATTGGGAACACCTGGGTTGGTCCAGAAACATGGACATATTGAACAATGAGAGGCAGGAGTCCAAACCTCTAGCCCTGGCAACAAAAGGTAGACATTCCGGATTGAACGATGCTGATGGAACGTTCAGATGTGCCAAGTGTACATAATTCTTACTTGACAATAGTCGGGGTAATTCTAATTGACATTTGTAATGACCTGTTTGTTCTCCCTCATTGGATTGATGGTTAGTAGTGGCGGGCAATTATCCCAATATCAGCCGAACTTTTCGGGTTAGTGAATTATCATAATTTACTGTACCCAGAACAATCGCTCAAAACTGGTAGTTTTTTGGGTTTCCTGGATACGATTTCGTTGCAACAGGCAGTTCTACGACCGTGCTGGAACTCTGGCAAAGCAGGGCCACACTGTAGACGCTGGGTTTTTGAGGACAGCTGAGTTTCCGAGGAGAGGCACCAACATTTTGGAACTACAACTTGGTGCATTCCGGTGAAGCAAATATAAATACATGCATTCAATATAATATATATATATATATGTATACATAATTATACATATACATATACACATAGATATAGATATATCATATAGATATAGAATATAGATATACATATACATATCACTGCTAACAACAATCGAGAAATACCCGGGCCTCTTTTCTTTTGCCCAGTAAAACAACTACAGACCAATGTTGGTGGACAATCAGGGTTTCACAATTTGCAGAAGAAATCACCTAAAACTGACATGGAGCCAGACAAATGCGGTGTAGAACATGATTTTCCTAGTGGAAATTGCAATTTCATGGATTCCAGGTTTGTTTTCAGGGTTATAGATCAAGGTTTTAAGTGATTTCCTTACCTTCTTACCAGGGGGCTGTCACAACAACATGCAAAAACCATGGCTGAAGTCATGGTGCAGCCAAGGATAAAGTGGAGATCATTGTGCTGGGTGGAACCTGGTCCCACTACCCTCGGGACTATCAGGACACTGTTTTCAAGGGGTGGATTGGCAACAAAAATCCAGTTCTATTCACTGTAACCTGGCTGGAGATCTCCCTTGAAATTTGCTGTTGTCGATCTTTCCCGTTCAAAATGGGGATTATCCATCATGGAATCATTGACTATGAATTTCAGCCATATACATACATCTAAACTTATTTACATACATGTAGCATGTGGATATTCATGTGTACCTAAACTTTATCTCATATCCATCTCCGTCTCCTTCTCAGGTCGAGTGGTATTCACGCATTTACATATATATATAATATATATATATATATAACACATATGTATATATATATAACACATATGTATATATATATATATATACGTGTGTCTCTCTCTCTCTCTCGCTATACGCCCATGTATTTGTCTATGGATGTTACACCCCATGCCTGTACTTGTTTCTTGTCTCTGGATATTGGATTTTCAGTTTGCATATTCCCCGCACATTTTTCTCAGACTGGCCACGAATTTCAGGAGGAGTTCTGCCGCGATTTGTTCTACGCGGCCAACACCTTCGACGAAGATCTCAGCAAGTTGGGGGTCACTTCGCCGGGAAGTGGGACCGCTGAAAAACCGCTGGGAGCGACCAATGGCGACCTGAAATAGGAAATAAGTCGATGAAGTCTTCTGAGCCAATATGTATGTAAATTTATAACATGTAATTATAATTAATTGTATTTTCATGCACAACCAGCAACAAGTTATCCAGCAAGGAATGGATGTGTAGCGAGAGTTTCTGGGTGGTTGATATCACCAGTCAGAGCCGTATATGGGGCTTGGTATGAGCTGTCAGTGGCCAGCAGTTGTTTCAGCTTTTGTACATCCCCTCTTGAGGAAAAGTCCAACATGAATGAGCATGAATGAGTGCTCCAGATTTGCTTCAGGATATGGGCTGGTAAAGTTTGATCCAATATATACTAATATATACGTGTATCATGTATATATAGACATACATACATATCTTTCAATCCACAGATACAATCTATTTTGCGTTTGAATCTGACAAATTGCTGTCTTAGGAGAGGGGCGACAAAGCCGCCCGGATCCGAGAGCGAAGGTCCTTGTTTCTTGTCCGCCAGAGGGATACCTCTTCATTGGCTTGGCTGGAAAGTGGAAACCTCGAACCGACTGGGATTTTACCATCCATCATATATATATAATCATAAATATATATATATATGATTATATATATATATATATTTATGATTATATATATATGTCTATATATATATACATATACATACTGTGAGTGGCAGGTGACCTCACACTGGCAGCACTGATCCCTTTCCCTCTTTTCCCCTCAAAAGACACCAAGTCCTTTGCTGCGAAGCGTCTCCAGGACACCAGGCTAAGGGCTCTGGACCCTTCGGCAGAGCAGGTTCCAGCCAAGCTTTATGAGACAGGCCCCAGGCCTTAAAGATTCACAGAGTGGCCTCGTTCCAATCTATGGCTCACAGCACAAGGTTCCCACCCTCCAACAATCCCAAGGCCCTCCTGAGCCTGCATGTGCTAAACAAGCGGAAAAGATGCTTTGAGACCCCATGTTACGGATACTTCAGAGTTTGACAGGAGAGGGTGGCGCAATGATGTTGAATCACAAAATACATATATATATATATATA
>Ga0126342_10020531_pt1 | contig 11102 bp, 12 predicted proteins | sample Cyp1metagenome_FD_92528 | JGI IMG/M metagenome (GOLD analysis project Ga0126342, IMG submission 92528) | Coral microbial communities from Lord Howe Island, Old Settlement Bay, Australia - Cyphastrea 1 metagenome | ecosystem: Host-associated > Invertebrates > Cnidaria > Coral ...
AGATAGATAGATAGATAGACAGACAGATAGATAGATAGATAGACAGACAGATAGATAGACAGATAGATAGATAGATAGACAGACAGACAGATAGATAGACAGATAGATAGATAGATATTATATATATATAACGTACATTTATGAAGCAGCTGGTGGAGGTTGGTGTCCTGGAGATCGTGTCCCTCTTGGCCTACAATGCTTTCATCATCCTGGGCCTCTTCCGGGTCCGATCCCAGGGGCAGACAGGTGGTTTCCCAGGGAAGGGCGAAAAAATGTGGGTTGAAACAACAGAAATGGAGATTTCACCACACAAAGCGGGTTTATTTGGTTAGCTAAGTTGGTTGATTTCAATAAGTTCACTGTGGGGTTTATGGTAAATATGTCAAGCTACGGGGCCTCATAACTGTGCACCACATCGCAGGGACAGTGGTGCCCAAAAATGAGATCATACAGGGTTTTCCAGCCCTCTTGAAGTCTTGCCCAAGCGTTTCCATTTACGAACCATTGTATGATTGTCTCAACATGGTTCTTTTGGAACTCCTTTCAGCGGATGAAACGATAGACTGGTGGAGATGATTCCGACACCTGTGGGCAACGCGGCGAGCGACAGCACGGCTTGACCAAAGTTTTTTGAGACTTCGAGGATCTTCGAGGATCTTCGAGGACAATCACCATGACACATCCTCCGAGGTGCTATCATTGTGTTATGGGTGCATCACGATGATAGCATATGATAGCATATGAAATCATATTACATCGCATTACATCATTTGGGAGGAATATCAAGATAATGTTGGATGTTTTCTTTTCAGTAATCGTAGCTAGTCTGTGACTGTGCTTATCACAAGCGACTTGTGATTGCATGAGTAACAAGAGAAATAGCAACAAAAATCGAGAATTTTTCATAAACCCATATCATTGAGTGATTGAAAACATATACTCATACCCATAATAGAACTCTTTATGACATTTTATGACCATATCCATACCTGTTTATAATCTGTTTATGACTTAAGAACCATGGCATCTATCTCCATGCGACGGCTCAGGTCTCGGTTCAGATTGCCTGGAGCCAGGCGGACAAAGTCATCCGGATGACATCCCATTGGAATCTGAAAAAGTGCCTTCAAACAGTGCCATTTTTGGAACCATTTTTATAGCACTTTATTTTTGTACCATAATTGACCATAATCATTATTTTGTAGCATTTTGATAGTACCATGATAGACTGCCATGAAAAAGTCCCAGTGTTTGAAAAAAAAAGGAATCGCCGGCAGCCAGGAGAGCCCCGGCCGTGACCCGGGGCGGCGGCATCGGAAGCAGGTGCAAGCGCAAAAGCCGGGGGACCCGTTGTGGACTCTCGGTGTTCCTGTGACCCTGTGGGGAGACATAGTCATAGGCTAGAAAACATAGTGTGAGTCATAAGTGATTATAGCTGGTGAGCAACTGAGGAACTAGCAACAATGGGTGTATGTGTCTATACTGTATATATATATATACATACACATGTATAATTATCAGTATATATATACACACATACATAGTCATCGATAAACATGGTCAAAACCAATGAAAAGGTGGCATACCGACCTACAGATGTTCTTGATGGATTGGCAGCGGAAGAAAACATGGAGCCAGTTCACCCAACGTCCAGCCAGGGATATGCAAAGTGTTCACTGTAGGCAAGGGCCATGTGTTAGACATCTCGACCCAATACTTTCAATTTTGCGTGCCCCATGTGGAAGTGGCAAGATTCATCTCCCCTTTTGCAGAGATAAATTGATTTCTTGCACCCCGATATCCCGAAGAAGGGGCCAGGGGCCAAAGCGGACTAGATCCATTGTAATCCATAGAAGTGGGTCGCCATTGTCTTCAAGACCATTCAAACTTATAGAAATTGTGACTACCCAATTCAAGCTGCACTGAGAAATCCAATTGGTTCAGGGGAGAACGAATAAAGGACTGCCCTTGATAAACGATGGGAAGATCCATCCTTTCTCACTTCAGAACATCTTAAACCCACGCCATTGAGTGTTTCAATTCAACTAGCCAGCCATATGGCTCTCTCAGAAAAGTTGGTTTATTTTCGTCAGAGCTGCCCCAGATTTCGTGAAGTTTTTTCAGGACACCGACACTGAAGTACTGCAAGCAACTGACAGCTTCAATCTTCGCAGCAGTTTTTTTCTGCGCTACTATGCAAGCCCGCGAGCTATCTATAGTACGGCTAGGATTTTATATAGACCATGGGTTTTCCATTGAAAATGGAATGCACAGTTAAAAAGCTCGGAAATGCACTCACCACCCGGCGGGGAACCACGGGTGTTTTGCAAAATTACCCTAAGTACAGGGGCCCCTAGAAAGCTAAAAAAACAAAAACAGGTCAAACAAATAAGGCGAAAGGGTGTCTGATCATTGTGGCACGTCCTCTGCTATCTTTTTTCCCCGCTCTTTCTCAATCCACTGCTCTGGTCTCTTCTTCGAACGCAACCGCCATTACTTGATTCATCACCAAGCCCAAGTAAAAACTTTGAATCATACTTAGTGCCCAATAGCGCACTACGGCTGTCAGCTGTTACTGCTTTGTATATGAGTTTTGAATTCAAACGTCGGAACTAAAAGCAAAATCCTGGGCTCGGACTCGGTTTGAGTCGGCTTGAAACCAAACCAAAACACAGCAGCAACAACTACAACAACAACAACTGAACAACTAATTAATGTGTATACTTTAGACACAGACGAAATAAATGGCGGCTGCTGGGCTAGGACATCAAGTTATCAAGTATGGATAACTGACGCACTGTGCATTGAATGCAGATGAAAAAAATCCATCTTTGGCCACCTGCACAGAGGGCAAGACTCACTTTTGGCCTTTTAAGCCTTTGGCTGGCTGGCCTGGGAGGCTGCCTGTGCCTGATGCCTTCCTCTTAGCTGGAACACTGGGCTTGGTCTTTCCCTGGGCCCGAGTCTGAGATGACTTGGGCTTGGGCTCACTCCTGGAAGCAGAAGCTGAAGGGTTGCCACGGCCACGGCCACGACCTCCATTGCGCCCGCGCGGCGCACGCCCACGCGCACGCCCACGTTCTTGTCGAGCAAGGTATGGTGAAGTGCAATCTTCGTAATCGTTGTCCTTCGTGTCATCAGCAGCATCATCACCATCACCTGAATTGGGTTAAAGATGCTTCACGGCAAAACTCAAAACTCGAAAATTGATACTTTTGTTACTCGAAAACATAACAAAAGTATACAAAAGTACCGCTTAAAAAAACAAACGCAAATTCAAAATTTTGTCCACAACTTGAACCCCGCCCCGCCCCACCTGACTCATCATTGGCATCAACAGCTTCGGTATTTTCGGCCAGCGTTGCGGTGGTGGTGGGAGCAAGATCTTGAACGGATTCTGGCTCTGCAATGGTTTGCTTTTCTGGCTGCTTTTCCTCTGACTTGCTCGTGCTGGCAGCTGCAGCAGCTACCACTGAATCAGCCTGCTCTCTCAACTTGTCCACTTTTTGAGAGGTCTTGCCATCATCAGTGTGTGTCATCTCAGAAAATCTAGAAGCGGTTTTCTGCTGCAACTCTTCCAGTGCTCGGTCATTCGCCATTGCAGCTTCAGAATCGGTCTTTGCTTTTGGCTCTCCCTCATCACCACCACTAGGGACCTCCAGCTCTTTGGTTGGCACTGACGGCGGGACATCATCTGCATGAATTGTGACTGCCTCTGCTGCTGCTGGAGGGTTTTCATTTTCACGTTGGTCACAGTCATCGTCATCATCTTCAACGAAGAAAACATCACCTGGAGGAAGTGTGAGCAGCGGACCAGCCGCGGCAGTAGCAGCATCTGTTTGTTCGAGCTTCACTGTTGTTGTTGTTGTTGGAGATGTGCCTTGGTTGCCATCTTCTTCATCATGTTCAATCTCGTCAAAAGCCTCAACATCAGGATTCTCCTTTTGGGGTCCAAACTCATCAACCTGCATCTCTTTCGGATCGGTAGGAGTCTTGTCACAAGTAGTACGGTAAACAGCCATGAAATCCAAGAACCCACGGCAGTCTTCCACCACATCGCCATCCTCATGACCAAAAGACCAATCATCATCTGCACCATCCATCATGACTGACTGCTCATACTTTCCAATGCAAGAATGTTCGCGAGCCAACTTGACGATGGCTCCCCAATCAATCTTGTCGGCCTGCTCATCAGTCAGGCTGGGATCAAGAGCAGACTGCAGGCTCGCTTCAATCTGCAAATCTTTGTCATTCACCTGCTGCTCCTTGTCACCCGCACTGGTGGCACCAGACCCATGTTTCTCTACCTCTAATTTCTCGCCCTTGCCATCTTCTTTCACAGCTGGCTCTGAAGCAGAAGCAACTGTCTTCTTTTTCTTCTTCGATTGCACAGCCGGCCCTTTGGGAGGTCTTTCGATAACTGAAGCCAAGATGTCCCGCGCATCTTCACGGTCCACAATCAAATCGTCTTGATCGGCAAAGAGAGCCGGCAGGATCAAAGATGTAATGCTTGTCCTCAGGGAAGATTCAGCTACTGCTTCGTAGGGCGGCTCTTTGTCGAAAAAAGAGAACCGCTCAGGTCTTTCCTTCGACAATTGCTCATCGAAATGCTTTCGAAGAAGTTGGACCTAAGCTAGCACCAGGCATGTCAGCTGTCAGTGGGTAAAGTACGGCTTCATTAAAAAAAAACTTACAGAAGTGAAGAAAAGGGCACCCACCAGCCCACCAGCCACCAACACCAGAATCCAAATGTAAAAAAAATGAAAACCCTTCAATTCTTAGACCAGTGACGCTGTTGGAGAGCGCAGCGTTCGAAGCCAACATCTCCCTGTAACTGTCCAGCGAAGAAATGCGATCCCTCTCCTTGACCTCAGCCTGCATGAAAAACCTGCTGTCGCTCTTCTGCTCAGCACGACCATGGAGCCACTTCAAAACTAGGGGCGCGAGGTCAAGTTGATACTGGACCTTTTCGAGAAACTTCAATTCAGCCTGGGACACCGTGAGACTGGCACCTTCTGTGGCAACTTGGGATTTGGAGATATCGTGTTCAACAGCATCTGAAGCAACCTTGATCTGCTCCTCCCACGACAAGCTGTCTGGCCTACAGGTAGACCAGTGAACAAAGGTGCAAGTGGTTGACAAACTTGTCTGGGCTGAGATGAAGCCGGCTGGAATCTCAAGCACTTGGTTGGGCTGTACTACTGCAGCAAATCCTCCCATCTTGTAAATCTGATCCGGCTTCAAAGAAACCAAGGCTTTGCTCAAACCCAAGAAAGAAGGAGATAGGTGGGCCAAGTCCTTGAAGTCATCTTGGGCAAGGGCATCCTGCAGCTGCTTGATGTCTACCCCTGCAACAAAGTGGAAGCCATCAACGACCGCAATGAACTTGGGCAACATCAAGTGGGACAATCCTTGGAAGGACAGCTAGAGCGGTCATTGAATCGCAAACTAGAAACAAAAACTACCATTCATCCACCGACCACTATCCCGATAAAACAAATAGACATAACTTGAAAGTAAAGGCAAAGATTCCAACGCATTGGAACAATGGCTTGCAAGCGCTGATTCGCTCACAGAAAAGACGCTCATTGGCCAAACCTTTGCGGAGCTCTTCTCCAAGCAATCGCTCAAATGTTTGTGCGTGAGCATGAAATTCTGCACTGGCCCAAAACGCTTCCCGCAAGAACCATTCATCTGCAGCAGTCCAATCTCTTGAGGTAAGGCTACTCGCAAAGGTAACTGGCAAGGTCGTTGACTTATGGCGACTAGGTCCTGTCTCTGCCATTCCCTTTGACCTACCCAAGACCGACAGCTCAGAAGTTTGCTTGTAGAACTCGTGGAAATCGGACAGCACTGCAGCTCGAACCTTCACGTTCAAACCATCATACAAAAGAGCACCTGAGCAGGGCAACGGAAAGCAATTTTTCAACCCCTTGATACACCTTACCTTTTTCAGCTAATGAACTGTTCCAACCATCTTGGCTAACAATCCAATAAAACATGTTCAAACCACTTTTAAGCAGGGCTTGGCAAAAGTAAAGAACATAATGGGTTGATGAACTATAGAACCATCATTGTCCTGTCCCGAGAAGAAGCTGTAAAACCAGCCGGATCTTTTGTGTGAGGCTTGGATTACTACCCCCTAGTCAAAACAAAAAAAGTGTCAACAGCAATGCAGTTTCCCCTGTTTCGTGGTGCTGATTTATAACGCCAACCTGGAAAGGATCTGGCCCATGCCATGTCAAAGGCAGCATGAGGCAACATTCGAACGTTGTTGCCTTCCACTGTCAAGTCTTGAACGGCATCCAGAATGCCCCATTGATGAGGGCACTCCTCACCCTGAAAGGCCCGAAGCGTCTTACTGGCTTTCTTCCCAAACACAAGAGATCGAGGCTCAGGATCACATGGATCTTCTCCATGCGCTCCATCTGAATCAGCCTCCCTGTCTGACAAGGCGGGGCAGGAGCCGGAGCAGCTGGAAACTCCAGATCCTTCGTCAGACTCATGCCCACCATCATCTTTACCTAGGCACTTGTGGAACATTGTGGAAGGAACCGGCAATGGAAATTTAAAACCTGACGCCACCACACAAATGCCCTTGCCGGAAGCTGAAATCATCTGTACCCACAAAACGAAAAATCAAACCAGTGAAACATAACACTACCAAATCTCCAAACATCATGACAGGTAAGTCTGAATGTTTGATCAATTTACTTCGTAGCTCCTCCAAAGCTTCTTGAAAACCACGGATTGCAACATCCACCGCTGACTCCAAACCCTTCACTCCCCTGGCGTAAGCTTTGAGCTTCTTCTCTGTAAGGTTCTCATCATCTTCAAAGGCCTAGAAAGGTTGAGCCAAACAAAACTGTTGGTGGGACGTGACAGAGCCAGCATATTGTTGTGATGCAGAAGGAAAATCTGGAATCTGGACTGGAGGAACATATCTACCAGCTACATTGCAGAAGTCAAACGATCAAACATCGTATCCCTGCCCACCCTACCTGCTGCTTGATTTGAGCACTGCCAGGGCTAAGTTCCAGCGTTTCCCGCGCTGAATCACGTTTGAACTCCTTCAAAGCCGCACGAGTGATCTTGGCAGCCTTCGCATCGTCACCCGCAGGCTCAGAACCACAGACTTCGGCCATCACTTCTTCAGGATAGTTCAAGTGCAAACGATGCAACTGCTTGAGCATCAGCTCTTTGTTCCTCAGACCCAGATTGATTGATCCCCAAAACAGAGAGATAGAGAGAACTGCAAAATATTGCGAAACAAACAGAATCCAATCCCATGTCAACATCCCTGCCCAATAATGTCCTTTGGGTAAAAATAGAGGTGGCCGGTTTGGTATACCATCTGCCATCATTGACTTGTTGTTAAAGGGGTAAACAAACCCCTCTATTAATCATCAACCAACCAATGAGAAAATGACATCCCTGACTCTAACAGCTCTAACAAGTTCGATACAACCACTTGACCAGGCTAGGTACTCCTTCAGGTCCTCCGCAAGCTCTGGTGGCGCGGCAGCCAGGGCCTCTCCAACCGCCACTATCTTCTCCAAGCCAGAGGTGATCTCAGAACGCCAAGAAAACACCAGTAACTAGTAATTGCATTGAGCATTGGCTGACAGTTAGCTCTCAAAATTTCAGGCTTTCAGCACTAAACCAATCACCACATCACAAGTTCAGATTCAGATGACCTTCAGAAGCATCAAACAAATTCAGCCATTACCCACTGAGTGTCCAACCATAGTCTTCACACTCGTGCGGCGTGATCGCAAAGCAGCTATACGGCTGACATCCTGCTCACATTTCTTATGGCGTGGCTTTCTAGAAGCGTCACCTGGATCGCCATCGCACTCCTTTTTGGCCCTTTTGACCTGACTCTTTGCCTTCGCCTTTCCCTTTGCATTTTTCACAGGCATTGAGACAGCACTCTCAAGTTCTAAGGTTGGAGCTTCCAAGAAGTCAGTGAAACCTAGGTTGAAATGGAAGAAATCTTGGAAGCTAAATTTTATATTGAACTAAGGCTGTGACAGGACCGGTCAAAGATGGAGGTGTCTTTCTGCAAAGTGCCAGAGTGTAGGCCTTATGCAGAAGCTGCCATATCTAAATTTACACTTCAAGTATCCCAAATGAGATTCTGGCGTTGTGCCATTGCATGAAGGCCATCAGAGTTGGTGCTCTCGATCTGGGACGTAGTGAGGGTACCGGAATGTGATAGCCCCCTTTTTCCAACCGACCTCAATCAACCAGCCGATTAAAAACTAAAGAAGAGTGGAGACACATACACTGGAATAATCTTGAGATGTGTGCTGTCTCACAAACATTGGGCGCCCAGACGAGAAGACGTGGAGAGCAGGCATAGTGAGCCACCCCATTTGGTCCTTTCCCTTTGGAACTGTGGCATCAGCCAGCATTTCCTTCCATTCCAATTTAGCTCTGTCCTTCTTGAATCCCCAACGTGTTTTGCATTCTCGAATCCATTGCCTTTGATTGATGTACTCCTTTTTCTTCTGCAACTCCACAGAGTCCTTGACTTCCACCTGGGTGAATTTGGCAAGAAACACAATTTCCTTTGAAAAGGGTCCTCGGAGTGAAAGGGGCATTCACCCCGAGGACCTCTTTCAAGGGAAATATTGTTAATAACATCTTTGGCTTTTAAAATGAGAATGGTTGCCAGGAGAAAATGCTATCATCAGAATCAAAGCTCAGGCTGGAACTCTTTCAGATATCTCGACTGGAAACTTCTTCCCCCTTCCTGGCTTCTTATCTCTGTTGGCCTTGATCTCAGCGTTCTTTTCGGCCGTGGACATTTTAGACCAAATGTGAGATTGCCCTTTGTCCTTGTATGCTTGGGTGAGGGCCGCCCTAGCACTGTTGCACTTCAAGCAAGCGTAGCGCTCCGCACTGCCTCTTTTGGTGCACTCGGACAAGGCAAACAAGTCCAAACAATGGACACACCTAAGCACAATGCACCAGGAAGTTACACTAACTAACATTGTGACATATGACGACATCACTTTGAAAATTGGTTCTGATTCGTTGGACGCATCGAGAAACCAAAAACTCAGCACCAGATGCAAAGGTGAACATTGGGCCTGAGTACAAGACGGTTTGAGAATCTTGACGCCGTCGCTAGTAGCAGCACCTGAAGCCCCCTCACTCCCAGAAGGTGCCTCAGCCTGAGTCGCCTGAGAAGCAGCACCCTCACCCGCAACCTGTGACTTTTTCTCAACCCTTCTCTTCTTGACTTCCTTTGTTGCCTTCTTTTGGGGTGTAGGGGCAGCTGCCACAGAACGGTTTGAAAGAGGAAGTCCCTGTGGTTTCTCACTCTCACTCGAACTCTCATCAGAGGAATCTACAGAAGACCCCAAGTCACTGTCCTCCTTGACATCAGTGACTACTTCCTTTCGCTTCCCCATGGAGAGGTTCAATTCAAGGTCACGACTACGAGAATGTTGCTCACTGTTGTTCAAGCCCAAAATGGTCTAAGGGTCATGCGCCACGTAACATCAGCTTGACTCTGAAGAACCACTGCAACACGCAAAGCCTAAAAGCTGTCTTGCATTACTACATTACAGCCTGAAACTTCTAACTAGACAGTAACTAAGAAAGATACAGAATTCAAACAATCATCTGAGGCCTGATCATGGTCATGTCCGGATTTGTTTATTTTCCACCAGCTGGTCGGAAGTGTTGTCACCAGTCGGGACAAAATGTCCCAATTTCTGAAACAGAACAGTGCAGGAACCTGCTAAGCTCTAGTCTTTTGAGGTCAGCAAAATGGCAGGCACAAGCGCGGCACAAATGCAGGTCATATGCATCGAGTTGCCAACCTTGGAACACTTGTAGCCAACCCAGCGGGAAAATTGCTACATTGAACATGCACCAGACTCAAGCTAGTAGCCGTATGCCATCATAATTTTGGACATTGAATTTGCAGTGACAAAAAGAAGCCGCGAAACACAGGAGCACAAGGCTGAATTTGAGATCGGCTCAGCGTCCATCTTGTTGCACCCTAACATCGACGCAAGCTCTGGAGTCACAGGCATTCCGTGACTTGCAGCCAGTTCCAATCCACCTGTCCAGACATCACTCTGACTTTATTAAAACTAAATAAGTGTCCACAGTACACAATACCAGCGACATGGTGTCAGAGTCACATAAGGCCCGGGCTGTACATCTTCTTTTGCTTCACGTGGAACATCTTCGTGCACCCGGTTGTCAAAGTAGGGAACATTGTGCCTCCCCACCGTGGTCTAAAGGAAGGATTCTGTTGAAGATCGGCAACGCAGATCCCTTTCTTGCCAAATTGTTTCTTGTATTCCTTGGCCCAGAGCTTGTTACACTTGGTCATCGAAGATCTTTGTTCAGAAGAAGGCAATGGCTCCGTGAGGATAAAATCATCTACTGTCAATGCTGTGGGCCCCTGAATGGTCTGCTTGATCATGTTGACAAACCCACTGAAGGGCATGTGCAACCTCAGGGTCAACGAAATTGAGGCACAGACTTATCAGTGACCCGAAATAAAACGACATACCATGTTTGTGAGTTCCCCAGGCCAGGCAGCTTGGTTATGGAATCATGTCCAGTTTTTTTTAAACCCCAAGTTAGCAAAATAAAGGCCAAAAAGAAAATGGACGTAAGACCCACCGTAGCAACATAGCACCAACATAGGTCCCACAGTCCCACATAGGCCGAACATGGCCCCGACATGACCCAAAAACGGCGTGTTCATTTGGGTCTTTAGTGGCAATTTGCCACTTTGCTTGGCCCCGGAAAACGGACCCCACCAAGTCCCCCGAAAAATAGCTTTTTCCTGAGTTTCCCGGAGGAAATTTGATACTTGGTGGGGTCCGTTTTCCGGGGCGAACCCAAGTGGAAAATTGGCAGTCTTTATGCCAAGTCCCAAATGAACACGCCGTTCTTGGCCCAACATGCTCTAACACAGGGCCAACATGTCCCTAAATATTAAAGAAAATAAGCCCAAAGAGTATCCCCAACAGCGAGAAACAAAAACAGCTGCCAAACACGCAATGAGTGAAGTATGTTTATTGCCCCGCCCTTTTTACTCTAGAGATCGGGCGTGCAAGGTGCAATCA
>Ga0126342_10020532_pt1 | contig 11102 bp, 9 predicted proteins | sample Cyp1metagenome_FD_92528 | JGI IMG/M metagenome (GOLD analysis project Ga0126342, IMG submission 92528) | Coral microbial communities from Lord Howe Island, Old Settlement Bay, Australia - Cyphastrea 1 metagenome | ecosystem: Host-associated > Invertebrates > Cnidaria > Coral ...
ATACATGAACTTTACACGAAGTGAAGTAACATGAACGAAGATACATGACGTGAGCGTGCAGTAGCACAGCATGATTCTGTCATACATGAACTTTACACGAATTGAAGTAACATATGTAACATGAACGAAGATACATGACGTGAGCGTGCAGTAGCACAGCATGATTCTGTCATGCATGAACTCCACACGAAGTGATGTAAGATGAACGAAGATACATGACGTGAACATGCAGTAGTGTAGCATGATCTAGGAATTCAAGTGTTTTTGAAGGTTAATGCCTCTCACCTGGTCTCCCGAAACCCCAGGGAAGCAAGAGATGATGGAATCTCAAAGTTGGCGTTTTCTTATGAAGTCGTTGACGCCATCGCTAGCAAAGACAGCGGCAACGTCACACAACCTCAGTGGAAGCAATGCGCCATCGGAGAACCCAGGGCTAGCGGAACGCACGATAAAGTATACATATGTTGCATGGTACTCTCTCTCTCTCTCTCTTTCTCTCTCTCTCTCTCTCGCTCTCTCTCGCTCTCTCTCTCTCTCTTTCTCTCTCTCTCTCTCTTTCTCTCTCTCTTTCTCTCTCTTTCTCGCGCCATGCATATATGTATATTGGAGTGTGAAACACAGTTTTGGCATGAGCTCATGTGGGATGTCGTTGTTTCAAGAAATCTTGGCTCTAGATATGAGATTCTGGGGTGCAGTGGCCGTTCAGCTTCTTGCCATAGTCCTCCGCGAGCACTCACGACTGGACAAGCACTGTGGCGTGGAGGCCTATCCTGAGCCAGTAGTCAGTGATCGAAGTCATGGGTTGATTCTGGGATCTGTCATTTTTGGCATATTTCTGGGTGCATTCTTGGCTACGATTGGATTTTGGTTGACAGGGTGTTTTGATCATGCAGTTATCGACAGAGGGGGTAGGCGCCGCGGAGGTGGAGTACTATCGTGACTTAGGCCTAGCCCGACGAGTTTTGCTGTGGTACTCTGGTGACACGGTTTGGCATGAGGCACTCCTAGGACTCATAGCAAATGATGAATGCGCATACATCTATACTCCTGACCATGACCTTTACCTAGAGCGTGTGAGCTGCAAGTGCTCAGAGGGTCCAGTGAAGCTGAAGGGATTGACTGCACGAATGGGCCTTCCACGCAATTTGCGTGCTAGGGCTTACAGGTTCCGTGAAGCGATCACCAATGATGTCATCAAGAAGGTCTTCCGTGATTCAGTGAAGCTTGCTCGAAAGAAAGGTTTTGAGGTTCATGTGCCTTCAATGATTTATGATGAATCCGGCACGGCCGTGCCCCTTGACAGTTTGTTTGGGGACGAGTTTGCCGACCTAGCTGGAAAAGGTGGCCATGCGGGTGTTCAGTCTGGGACACCAAAACATGCTCAGACTGTTAGGCCAGCTCATGGCGACTGGTTGTAGGTGGCGGCTGAACCTTTGGGAGGTCTCACCTTGGGGCAAGAGGTCAGTCTCAACGCTGAAACTGATGTGGAATGCGGAGATCGACATGCGTTGATGTTGCGTGGTGGTGACTGGGTGAAAGCTGAGATGATCCCAGCTTCTGAGGCCCCTGACTATGCAGACAAAAGGAGGGCCCTTTTCAGAGCTGGCGTTCTGACCGGTGCCGGAAGCAGCAAGGACAAGGTCAAGGATAACAGAGCTGACGATGCTGAAGGAGATGGAGAAGTCAGGACACTCTGGGTGGATTTTGATGAGCATGGGGAAAGATTCAAGCGTTGGCGTGATGTTGTCAAGGAATCCTTTACTCTTGTGTTTGAAGATCGCCCACTAGAAGGTCCTTCAACAGCTTTACATCTCATCCAGCATGCTGAGCGTCATGGGGGCGATCCACGCCTCTGGCTGCAACTCTGGTGCAGAAGCAAACACATTGAACAGACTGATCGCACTTACAATGCGATGAAAGTTTTGTGTGATGCTTTGTACATGTGTGGCACTTTTGACCAGGTCAACATCCCTGCATTGATGTCCATGGAAACCATTTGCAGACGAATCCAAGCAATCGTGGATGCATACTCAAATCCAAACAGACCTTCTTGGGAGAATGCCAAGCTCTTCTCTGGCCAGGGCACTCCTGAGGACATAGTGTCGCCTAGCTTTAGGACATAAGCCGCAAAGAAAAACAAAGATGAATTGGAGTTGATGCAGGCGAGGCAGAAGGTCCGCGAGTTGCGGGGCTCTCCTGCAGTTCATGTGGATGATGGAGATGGATCTGATGCGCTGCCCGTGAAGCCCAAGAGCCCCAAGAAATCCAAAGAGGGCAAGGGCGGAGGGCAGCCTGATGCCTAGGCACTTTGCTGAGGGCAGTGGTTCTCCTCCGCCATTGCCCCATGGGCCAAGTTCGATGAGGAGGAGAGCAGTGGTGGGTGCTTCTGAACCGTATAGCAGGGGTATCTTTCCATTGCCGTTTTTTGCATGCCCTGCCAAAAAGGTGGGTTGTTCAAGAGGCGTGAGACAGCGTCGCAACAGAATTCGAAGGGTGATTGAGAACAAGAATGAGGTCATCTTTGCGCTCAATTGGATGGCTGGCGCTCATCACCTGGGCGACGATGATTTTTCTCCCTGCTCCTTGATGGATAGTGTGGTGCAGCGTGTGGATGGTCTGGTTGAAGACCAGAAGCCCAGTGGCTGCATCATGCGAAAAGAGGAATCGCTCAAGGCGATTCTCAAGGGTGGCTCGCCATATGACATGGCGACCATCAATGATTCACTGGCCTCCTACCAGCCTGAGCTCGTCTCGGTGCCGGCAGACATCAGAGGGTGTCCAGACCTTTCCACCCTTCTGCCACCGAGCGACCGTCATTTTTTGGAGGAGAAGACAGAGCTGATGATCAAGGCAGAGGGTGAACGTGTGGATCCAAGTCTCACACAGCCATACTGGGATCCAAAGTTGAAATACAATCGAAAATCGTAGCATCGGTTGGTTCGCAAACTTCACTCCATTGGGTACTTCACTTACACCCGGAGTCCTGCTTGTAAAGTTGGGGTCTTTTTTGTTTGGAAGCGCAATAGAACAAAGTTGCGGATGATCACAGATGCAAGACAGAGCAACAGCTGCTTCTATGATCCGCCTGGTGTCAACCTTATGACTGGGGAGGGACTGGGAAAGATTGAAGTGGTTTTTGACGAAGGTGTTATGCCAAATCACGAGATGTTGGACGCCCTGACAGTTTTCATTGGTTTGTCTGACGTGCGCGATTGTTTTCACCGGATGCGAGTGCCAAGCTGGTTGGCTAGGTACTTCGCTTGGGAACCCATAGCAGCGCATGTGGTTGGATTGACTGGTTTGGAGCTAGAGGGAAAGGTGCTAGCTCATGATGACGTGATTTGGCCGCGTGCAGGGTCATTATGTCAAGGCTTTTCATGGTCATTGTTTTTTTGCACAGCGGGCGAATGAGTTTCTCAGCGGTTCAGTTTCTCCACTCAGGGATTGTAGACGGCAAATGACAGAGGTGGTCCTATCATTCTGAAGGTTGTTAAAGATGTCCATGGCGATCCATTTCACTATGTCTATGTGGATAACCTTGGGGTCATTGATACTGATCGTGACAGGGTGAGTAAGGCTATGTCTGGTTTGCAGTCCGTTTTCAATTCACTGGGGTTAGAATTACATGCCACTGAGATCAATGAGACGTATGTCGAAGCGCTTGGTTGTGTTTTGGAGGGTGATCAGATGCGGAGCCGAACAAATCCCAAACGGTTGTGGCGAATTCACCATGCTATCAAGGCACTCTTGAGGCGGGGGCGCCGCACTGGCAGAACACTTGAGGTACTCATTGGTCACTGCACTTTCATAGGTCTCATGCGACGTGGTAGCTTGGCGATTTTCCACAGTGTTTACAGTTTCATACATAAGCATTACAAGCAAGTGGCAAGTCTGTGGAGTTCAATCAAGCTGGAGTTGAAAAGTTTCATGGGAATCATGTTTTTGTTGGTGCAAGACTGGTGGAGACCTTGGAACTCTGCAGTCACCAGTTCTGACTCAAGCCTCAGTGGTTTTGGCGTGAGTCAGGCCTGGTGGCCCAAGAGTGTGGTCAGTCAGGTTGGCCGGCTCCAGGAACGGTCTCGCTTCAGAAGATCTGGGAGTCATGCGGCCAGAGAAAGCGCACTTTCTTCTGCAGGGTTTCACTTTGATGGACAGAGCTGGGGACCCTTTAGCCCAGACGCAGCAAAAAGAATTGCTGAGGCCGGATGGGAAGTTGATGAGAAGTTTGTAGAAGTGCCAGCATTTGGATTTAAGCGTGAGCACTGGATGCCCAAGCTATGGGGCAGATGTAATTTTAAGGAAAGTATAGGTATCCTGGAAGCTAGAGCTGTCCTGAAAGCTGTTAGGCGTCTTTGCATGTCTTCTTTCGGCCATGATATCCGGCATTTGCATTTGTGTGATAACCTTGGAGTAGTGCTGAGTATAGAGCGTAGCAGGTCCAAGAACTACAAACTTTTAAAAGTAATTCGACAAATCAATGCGTACTTGTTTGCTAGGAATGTAAATCTGGCCATTCCATCGGAGCTGAATTTTTCGGATGAGCCGTCTAGAGTTTTTGATGACGAGGAGTCGAAACTTTTGTTTGATCTCATCCAACTCGATGATTTTTGTGGCGTTTCCTCCCAAGCCCCCAAGCAACAGCTGCATGCAGCAGCAGCGAGTTCGTCGTTTGAGCCAGTTTCGGACACACCCTTCACCGGAGCCAAAGAGAGCGGCAGCATCTCGAAGCCGCTCTCTGAGACTGGAAGTGGATGGGAGCCTGCCCGCACCGAAGCGTGCAGCCTCAAGGACTCGCCTGCTGAATGGGGGAGACTTTTTGACCAAGAGAGTGGTGGACAAAGTCATCAGTCCTCTGAAGTTGATAGAAGCTGCAGAGTTGAATCCTGTGGCCCATCTTCTGTCCCATGCTGCGGAGACGGGGGAGGTGAGCGACAGCGGAAGCACCTCATCAGAATGGAAGGAAGAAAAAGGCGCAAAGAAGCGTCGTACCTTGCAAAGCAAACAAAAAGGAAGTCTGCAGAAGTTGGTCAACTCTGGAATGCTTCAGGGTCGCCAGGACCAGAGTTTTTTGGAACTGGCCAGCGTCAGCCGACGCGTCAGGGAAACTACGACAAGAAGTGGCAGGAGCTGGAAGAGTTGGCGAGGCCCAAACGAGTGTCCTTCACAAACCCTGGCCAAGTGGATCGCATGCTTGTCGACCTCTTCAATGCGAAGTACTTCGAGGGGGAGGGGAGCCACTATGGGGACTATGTGATGGCCTCTCTGATGGACAGAAAGCCGGATTTTGGGAAGCTTGATCACTTGAAGCTGTCGAGAGCGTGGCGAAGCATGAAATGCTGGAGAAAGCTGTGCCCATCTCGCTCGAGGCTTGCTTACCCATTAGCAGTGTGGTGTGGCATCAGCTGGAGAATGGTGGAGTTGGGTCACGTGCAGAAAGCAGTCTTCAATTTGATCCAACTGTCAACCTATCACAGGCCTGGTGCCCTCTTGAAACTGAGGAAAATGGGCCTGGTGCCTCCCACATCGGGAGCCACCGGTTTTTGGAGCATTGTGACCAGTTTGACGGAGACATCAGATGTCTCAAAGACTGGCAGCAAGGACCCTCCTGGACTCAAAGTGGCTTCAGTTCCTGACGCCAATTCTCAGAGTGCTTTGCAGAGGGCCCAAGATGGATCTGGTGTGGAATTTCAACTATGCGGAATACATGACAGTGTTCCGACAAGCTTGCGACGATCTGAAGGTGGGGCACATTGTCCCATATCAGGCGAGGCACTCTGGACCATCGATAGACAGGGCTTCAAAGGACAGAGACATGGAAGAAGTTCGAAAGCGAGGGCAATGGATGACCAGAACGAGTGTACAGCGATACGAGAAGGCGGGCAGACTTGCAGCGACATGGCATCGTCTGGCTCACAGTGTTCAGATGGCTTGCAAGTCCGCAGAGAAGTATCTAGAGGAGATCATCCTAGGCCGCGACTATCCGGCCATCACTCACTCTTCCAAAATAGCAACGAAACGTGGCTACTTTGCTGACTTTTTTGCTGGATCTGGTGGAGTGTCTAGGGCAGTCAGGAAGCTCGGGTTCACTTCACGTGAGTGGGAACTTCTTCATGGCGAAAATCATGATCTTACAAGGCCATCTGTTTTGCGAAAGATTCACTCTGACATTAAACATGGTAAGATTTTGGCTGCTATGTTTGGTCCTCCTTGTTCCACTTTTTCCCCTGCACGTGATCGTACCTCGGTGATACGAAACAAAGCTTATCCTTGGGGTCTTCCTCATCTTAGTCAACGTGATGCTGAGAAAGTCGCTGTTGGTAATGCATGTTTTGGATCGGCTTTCAAGATCATTCGCTGGTTGGACAAATACAAAATTCCTTGGATGCTGGAGAATCCTCATTCAAGTAAAGCGTGGTACCTGCCGGAGTTGGTAGCTCTTCAGAATGCTGATCACACATGTGTTTTTTATTCAGACTTTTGTCAATGCAAGACTAGATGGAGAAAACGTACTCGGTTGTTGTCTGGCAACTTGAACTGGCATAATGTTGCTCGATGTCAGAGAGTTTGTCATGGTTCAAATGGTTTGTGCAGTCGAAATGGACAACCTCACTTCCATCTCACTGGCAGCAAGTCTAAAGGTGTTCCGTGGACAAGAGTAGCTCAACCATACCCAGTTGGACTTTGTCATGACTTGGCGTATTCATTGCTAGCTCCTCTTCGGGTCGTTCCTTGAATTTTCTGCAACAGCAGACAACAAGCACACCCAACCCCCCCCAATCCCTTTGTGAACATTCAATGTTTTGGGTATGGATGAGTTGCAATCCCTCTGTTTTTCGGTCTTGCATCATACTGGCACGAATGATTTGGGACATACCAGTGCTTTTTAAAGACAGCACTGATTGTGGGACATTCAGCAGGTGTGGCTGACGTCCACGTTTGTTCCTTTGGCAGATCTTTGCTAAGACGTGCTAGTGCAACTTGTAGAAAGAGATCGCAAAACAGGAGCAGGTGCCATATATATATATATATATATCTCTCTCTCTCTGTCTCTTTGTTTCTCTTTGTTTCTCTTTGTTTCTCTTTGTTTCTCTTTGTTTCTCTTTGTTTCTCTTTGTTTCTCTTTGTTTCTCTTTGTTTCTCTTTGTTTCTCTTTGTTTCTCTTTGTCTCTCTCTCTCTCTGCATCTCTCTCTATCTCTCTCTCTCTCTCCCTTTCCCTCCCTCGGTTTCTCTGGGTCTGTCTGGGTTTGTCTGGGTCTGTCTGGGTCTGTCTGGGTCTGTCTGGGTCTGTCTGGGTCTGTCTGGGTCTCTCTCTCTCTCTCTCTTTCTCTCTCTCTCTCTCTCTCTCTCTCCCTCCCTCCAGCCGCAAAGATGTATGTTAAGAGACGGCATGCTTCCTATCTTCATCCCTTGACTCTGGACACTTCCACGTTGAGGTCGTTGTCCAGGCTTCATCTTCAGCACAACCATCTCGGGGGCCACATTCCCAAGGAGTTCGGAAGGCTTCAAGCTTTGGAACAGCTGCGTATGTTCGACAACCAGCTAGAAGGAGAGATCCCCAAAGAAATGGGCCAACTTGAAGCACTACAAGAGCTGCGCCTTTCCGACAATAGGCTGAGTGGAGAGATTCCTGCAGAACTTGGAAATCTGCGGAGGCTAAAACTTCTTTCGCTTTCGAATAAGAAGCTGAACGGAAGTATTCCCAAAGAACTGGGAGAACTCAAGTCTTTGCAGCGGCTGGAACTTATGGTCAACCAGCTAGAAGGAGAGATCCCCAAAGAAATGGGCCAACTTGAAGCACTACAAGAGCTGCGCCTTTCCGACAATAGGCTGAGTGGAGAGATTCCTGCAGAACTTGGAAATCTGCGGAGACTAAAACTTCTTTCGCTTTCGAATAACAAGCTGAACGGAAGTATTCCCAAAGAACTGGGAGAACTCAAGTCTTTGCAACAACTGAGGCTTCAGTCCAACAACCTTATGGGAGAGATTCCAAAGGAGTTGGGCAATCTTTCTTTATTGCAAGAGCTTTTGCTCACGCGAAACCGCTTGAAGGGACATATTCCTAGACACCTGGGGGCCCTCCGGTCCCTTCAGCTATTGGAAGTTGACAAGAACCATTTGGAGGGTACGATTCCAAAAGAACTGGGGTCGCTCAAGAGGTTAACACGTCTGAATCTGGATCAAAATCGTTTGTCTGGACCAATTCCAGCAGAACTGGGCCAGTTATTTTCTGTGACAACGATCAGCTTCGAAGAGAACCAGTTAACTGGGTGCATTCCGGGAGAGCTGGGGGAACTGAAGCTACTCAGGACTGGCTCTTGTTTCAAAGTGTTGAGGATTGCGGGGGGGTACAGTGGTGAGTGGTGATGGTGGTGGTTGACGTTTCCATGCCTAGGCGAACACGTTTTCAAGATTTACAAGATATTTAAAATGTTTTTAAAAGGCATTTACAAAGTTTTTTCAAGGCATTTACAAGTTTTTCGGTTCCATGCAGTTTTGGTTCTAGATGATTTTGGCCAGGTTTGCATGCCAGGGTTTGCCACCCTTGGCCCTGAAGGGCACTGTCCTTGCGGGAAAACCAGCTATGTGGAAGGATACCCCCCGAGCTGGCGAAACTCGGGGAAAATGGACAACTGCATGATCTTTATTTGTCACAGAATCAGCTCAGTGACTTTGCTGCGAAGTACATGCCAAGAATGTTTTGGAATTTGTCTTTTGTTACTTAGAAGTCTTGGCCCCCATCAAAGGAATGAGTAGAATCAGATTTGTCCATTCCCTTTGCTGCTTTCAAGCAGAGCATGATGCGTGTAGAGTTAGAACAAACCTTGATCTTGTGAAGCTCTGATTTGTTTGTACACAAGTGATCTTATAGGAGACTTCAATGCCAAATTTTGATGAATTTTGCTCGAAACCCACCTTGTTGCACTTTGACCTACCTGGTTCATGGGGAAGGTGGGGCGATTCCCCAAGAGCTGGGCTATCTGCAGCAGCTCCGCCACTGGGAAGCAACTGTCCCAGGGTCTTTCACCTTATTCAACTTATTCGGGACTGAAATTCGCAGCTTCTCTGTTTTTTGTTTCGGAACTCCAAATCGGTTGGCTGGTTGGGGTTCAACCTGCCATTTTTCTGGGTGATCATCCAATAGGACATCGATTGCGAGTTGGTCCAAGGGTCAATGGCCGTGGAAGCTTTGCCCCCACATTTTGATTCACTTGGATCCTTCCGGACTCCAGGTGCCCAAACTGTTGGACCTAGTGGACAGCGGGCACGGATATTTACTGTAGTCAAACCTGCCTAATGGTCAGAATGTGTCAAGAGATTCCGTTTGAGCATCTTTTTGGGGTGGAACGAGTTTGTGCCATACCTTGATGAATCCGATCGCACTGGATCCCATTGGATGCAATTGGACCATGCTGAGGTGATCTAAGTCTGCGGAGCAACAACTTCACAGGGTCAATCCCCAAGAGCCTTGGGAAGCTGAAGAATTTGAAGGCGCAACGGTGCAAGGGTGACCGGGAACAGTTTGGGATTTTCACCTGAGCCATACAGGTCTTCAAGTTCAACTCCTGGCCACGCCACCAGGAGTTGTACATTGACCACAACCAACTGACGGGCGAGATCCCGCTGGAGCTGGGTGATTTGCCGCAGCTGCGATCGCTGTATTTGGATCATAACCAGCTGCAGGTGCCGACACTGAGCATAGAGGCTGTCAGAGACTGAATGAAATCAGGAATTTTACTGGGGTAAAGTGTTGCGCAAACTAGAAAGACTCACCTCCTCGTAGCGGTCCTAGCTGCCTCGCCCCATTGTTGGCTTTCTCGTGGTTCAACAGGTGAATTTCACATGGACCAACCACCTCCCATCCATGGCCAGGGGTCCATCCCAGCTGCGTTGATGAAGCTGAAGCGCTTGACTCGGTCACTGGGCTGACTCAACGGAACTTCTGTTGCGTCTTTCAGGGGTTCAGTGCTCAAGAGTCATTGAGTTTTAGCTTTGAAGCATTTTGAAGCAAAGCAGTGTCATTTTTGGCTTGTTTTGAACATTGGTGCCTTGACATTGAGCAGATTTGAGCAGTGACACCTTACCACTTTCCAAGATATGTCAAGTTGGGTTTCAGGCTCTCTTTGGGCGAGAATCGGCTCACTGGGGCTCTACCATCGTTCCTTCCCCTTGCGAGTTTGTTAGAGCTGTCGCTGCAGCGAAATCGGCTGCATGGGCCATTGCTTTCTGTCCCACAGAGGTGCGCGTCATTGCTGGAGGTTGTTCAACAGTTAGCGTTTCATTTACCCATGGATATCCATATGTTGTCCATATTTGGGCCATATTTGGTCTATATTTGGTCCATAGGTCCACATTTGGTCCACATTTGGTCTATATTTGGTCCATATTTGGTCCATATTTGGTCCATATTTGGTTTATATTTGGTCCATATTTGGTCCATAGGTCCACATTTGGTCCATATTTGGTCGGTATTTGGTCGGTATTTGGTCCATATTTGGTCCATATTTGGTTCATATTTGATTCATATTTGGTCCATATTTGGCCCATAGGTCCACATTTGGTCCATATTTGGTTCATATTTGGTCCATATTTGGTCCATATTTGGTTCATATTTGATTCATATTTGGTCCATAGGTCCACATTTGGTCCATATTTGGTCTACATTTGGTCCATATTTGGTCCATATTTGGTTCATATTTGATTCATATTTGGTACATAGGTCCACATTTGGTCCATATTTGGTTCATATTTGATTCATATTTGGTCCATATTCGGTCCATAGGTCCACATTTGGTCCATATTTGGTTCATATTTGATTCATATTTGGTCTATATTTGGTCCATATTTGGTCCATATTTGGTTCATATTTGATTCATATTTTGGTCCATAGGTCCACATTTGGTCCATATTTGGTGTATATTTGGTCCACATTTGGTCCATATTTGGTTCATATTTGATTCATATTTGGTCCATATTTGGTCATATTTGGTTCATATTTGATTCATATTTGGTCCATATTTGGTCCATAGGTCCACATTTGGTCCATATTTGGTTCATATTTGATTCATATTTGGTCCATATTTGGTCCATAGGTCCACATTTG
>Ga0126342_10020533_pt1 | contig 11101 bp, 8 predicted proteins | sample Cyp1metagenome_FD_92528 | JGI IMG/M metagenome (GOLD analysis project Ga0126342, IMG submission 92528) | Coral microbial communities from Lord Howe Island, Old Settlement Bay, Australia - Cyphastrea 1 metagenome | ecosystem: Host-associated > Invertebrates > Cnidaria > Coral ...
ATGATGATGACCCTAATGAAACTTGTCAATTCCGCGACGAAATTTCGTCACGGAATTGACAAGTTTTACCAACCTAATTCGGGCTTGCGCAGTTCTAGGACCTGGGACGAGGCTATATATACTACACATATTTTTTTATTTGACACCAACCATATTATATATATATGCACATCTTATATATGTTTAATTTATTTATGTATAAATGATATTGATCTAATTTGGTATAATTTATCTTCATTTGGGTTCAGGATGTGAGTTTGGGGGGATGGTGGTAATGTGGTAAGCCCGATTTGATCAGAAAGGGGTGGGAGTTCAACCATCCCTTTTTTTGGATGTAAAAATGATGGGCTTTTACCACAACAATTTTGAATTTTTTGATATACTGTATATATATATATATCACATCTTGAAGCATATAAATAGAATATTTTTGGCAAACATATTTGAATTTTTATGAGTTGTTTGTGACTTTTTCCATATTATATCTTTTCAAGGACGGCTTCCTTGAAATCTCTGGGGACTTCAGTGTCTGGACGGCCACATCATTGCAGGTCTAGCCTGGGCTTGCTGTGGGATGCGTGGCTGGCGTCAAAATATGGAGGACTTGCTGCCGCTACATGCATGGCGCACTTGATTGGGATGATGCTATTCGTACATGTATAAAGTATCATGTGTGTTTACATAGGCTATGGTAAAATAAAATAATGTATATTTATAAAAAATACACATATGCGTGGGTACGTACATCTTGAATCTAGATTGGCAGTTTTTTTGAATACAGACACAAGCTTGATGACAAGTTGAAACTGAAGAAAATCAGTCACTTACAACAGGCAACTTATCGCTGTTTCGTTCTTGGGGTATTATTTGTGCAGCTTGAGGCTCCAAATGGATGTGTCCAAAATAGTTCTGAAACCAGCAGATAGGCTAACAAAATCCCTTTCTTTTGATTAGCTGATTCTACCCTGCATTTTGTTTGATCAAATCCACAAATTATCCCATTTTGACTTGTGGAACAGCCATTCTGCCCTCGATTTGATGGTTGATAACAACTAAATCAACAATTTTTGTGGTCGTAGTTTTAATATTTCAATACATACATCTGTATACATTTGCCTACATTTGCACACACGCACATATCGGTGAAAACCTCCCTATCGCAAGCCACTCAGGACGCCTCTTTAATGCTTCCGCGGGGCTACATGACGGGTGAATGGTGCGGTTCCCAAGGACATGGTAAGGATTTGGTTTCCATGACGCAGAGGGATTCCTCCAAGATTCGGACTCGGTGTGGAAGTTGGTTTCAACATTGGAGAAAATCAGATCCAAAACTTGAAAACTCCTGGTACAAACAAATTGTTGGAACGGTGATTCCTTCGTGATTTGCTGAAGAGACCCGAAGCCGAGGTTGATTAGAGTTTAGATGAAAGAAGTCTTGAGGCCGCTCCGCACCGATCCACCGTGATCTATCCAGATGTTCCAGAATTTTTATTGCTCAAGGCAGCGCCTTCACCATGTCGCCCACCTTTTTCCACCGCATTCTGCCGTGCGAAAGCGTGTTGCCTCGCCAAGCTCGGGCGCCCGTGCGGCATGCCTGGGGAACTGGGGTCTCCGAGAGGAGTAGCCTCAGGTCTTCCAGCCGCTCGAAATCTGCCAGTCAGGTGCACCCCGTGCACCCCGAGGTCGATGTCGCCAAGCCTAAGTCCTCCAAGTCCTCCCAGTCCTCCAAGTCCTCCAAGTCCTCCAAGTCCTCCTGGAGTCGCATTGATGATGCATTGATGACCGAGGAGTGGGGGTGCTGAAGGTGCGTACCTGTTCAACAAAAATCACCCGCAGATTTGCCGCTATTTTTCATTGAAACAAAAAAAGGAAAAGCATCATTTCCGTTGTTTTTTCAATGCTAAATCTCCAGTTCGATTTTGTCGTTTTTCTCCAGTGTGCCGGATCAACGTCCAAGGAGTACCTGAACAGCTTTTTGGATTGCCACGGCTTCCGTGACGCGCGCAGTGCTGATCGGCGTTGTGGGGGCTGCTTTGGGTGCCGGGAGGTGCTGTATCCCATCCACGTGGCGGCCAGGCTTGGGGATGCAGAGGTGATGAAGCTGCTCCTCGCTGCGGGTGTGGACCCAGCGAAGGAAAGCTCCCATGGCTACACTGCCGCAGAGATGGCGGAGATGGAGGATGTGGAGGGCTCCCATGCACAGGTTTTGTTTCTCTTGGAGCTCGCGAAGTGAGTATTTAGTCAGGGAAAAATGTGGTGGAAAAGTTTGTATTGAGGGGTCAAGCATTTGGCAGAACATTGTTTACAGTTGCAATTTGCAGCAAGTCAGCTGACAAGGGGTCAAAAGTGCCAATTATTGAGATTGCAGGGAGCATAATTGACTGAAATCCACATCAAGAGGCAGCTGGGGGGAATTCGGAAGGGGGCTTACAACTGAAGATGCTTGACCGCTCTGAATGCTAAAAGCTGATCACATGCAGCATAGATCCAACAGGCAAGAGTCTCGGCAAGAGCCGATTTTCAGCCTATTGTGGCTGCTTCAACTGACACGTTGCTGCCAGCAACCAATGCTTGCAGGTAGCCCTGTTTTTTGCTTAGATACCTCTGGAGTTCCAGTCGCAGATTGCAAGAAAAGGACGGCACTGGGTGGTTTGTGGTGCGTCATTTGGCCCTTCTCTCTCCAATGGTGGAAGGGAGGTCCCGGAGATATGAAGTGTCAAGGCTTTGGCTTGGTGGTTTGTTTTTTTTGGCAGGATACACCACTTCGTGATCATCCCTTCCAGTATATATCTGGTTGGTGGTTTGGGGCATTTTTTACTTTTCCATATATTGGGAATGTCATCATCCCAACTGACGAACTCATATTTTTCAGAGGGGTAGGTCAACCACCAACCAGATATTTTTGGATAACCATCAATAACCATTAACCATCAATAACCATTAATAACCATTAGCCAGCAGCGAGGCGTGACGCTTCTCTCTTCGGAGTCTTTGACGGCCATGGAGGTGAACAGGCGGCCCGACCTGCCCGACCTCCGGGCGCTTTTTTTTTTTTTGGGAGAGCGATCTTTGATTTTTTGGGAGGGCGATAATATTATGTTAACTATACAAGGTGGTGCCCCCAGGATAGCTAAGTTGATTTTATAAGTGGCTTAACAATGGTTTATGGTAGATATAACATGATATAACTATAGTTAATGGGGTTTATAAACCAACTTATAACTGAGGGGCACCACATTGTATGTTCTAGTATAATATGGTTCATATGTTGACATCACCACATTAATAACTGTTCCAATAACTGTTCTGATGATGGGTTTCCATATAAATGGGTACAGGATGGGGCCCCCAGTTATAAGTTGGTTTACAAACCATTATAATCCCCATTCACTATAGTTATATCTACCATAAACCATTGTTAAGCCACTTATAAAACCAACTTAGCTATCTTGGGGGCCCCATCCTGTAAAAATGGTGCACTGTAAAACGATCTAAAATGATCAAAATCATTTCTCTCCTATTTTTTTTTTGCTCTAGACTCTAGACCTCTTTTAAGTCTCATTTGTTTTCTTCCAGCTCTGGCTACTGTATATGGCTCTCTATCCCATGCTATGTCTTTATGGCCACCTCAGCCAGGTCGCCCGCTTCACGGTGTTGGGGTTCCTCAGGAATGGTGCTATTATAATCTCCCAGTTGGTTTTTATATATATATATATGTGTGTGTAAAATGCAATTTAACATAATAATCTAATATGATATAGTACGATATAACACAGTTTAATATCATGTAGTATGGCATAACATAATTTCATATAATATAGTTTGATATAACATAATTTAATATTGTATGAACACCAAAAATGGTTAATATAAGATAGCATGATAGAACAACATTTAATTTAATGCAATATAGTATAATATGATATAATATAATACCAGTAGTACCGCACAAGGCGGTGGCGGAAGTTTCAGACTAGGAAACCTATAGGGGAGCTTGGTTGTTGCGAATCACGGATGGCAGAGCGAATCCGCTGGTGGACTGAAAGGTTGTTGGAATTGTCTATTTTGGAGTGGTTACAATGGTTGGAGTGGTCACCTGGTCGGTCACCTCATCCACAACTGCTGGATGTAGTGTGTAGTGCAGCTGTAGTTGTAGTTGTAGTTGTAGTTGTAGTTGTAGTGTAGTGTAAAGTAGTGTAGTTGTAGTTGTAGCTGTAGTTGTAGTTAGTGTAGTGTAGTGTGGTGTAGTTTGGCGTGGTGTGGTGTAGTGAGTGTAGTGTAGCGTAGTGTAATGTAATTAGTGTAGTGTAGTGTAGTGAAGTGTTATGGAACCTAGTTGTAGTTGTCACTGCAGTTGCAGTTAGTGTAGTGTAGTGTAGTGTAATGTAGTTGTAGTTGTAGTTGTAGTTGAGTGTATTGGAGTTGAGTGTACTGTAGCGCAGTGTAATGAGTGAGTAATGTAATTTGTGTAGTGCAGTGTAGTGTAGTGAAATGTAGCGTGGTTGTGGTTGTGGTTGTAGTTGTAGTTGTAATCGTAGTTGTAGCTGTAGTTGTAGCTGTAGTTGGAGTGGAGTGTAGTGTAGTGTGGTGGTTGTAGTTGAAACTGCTACAAAACCCTCACGTTTTGCAAACTTTTGGCAAGGTGCAGAATCCCTTGTGCCCACCACTCAAAACGACATCCGAACGTCCAAAAGTGCTCCGAACCCGCAGTTTTTCCCACTTTTGACTTCGAAATGTGCTTCGCGCCACAACGGCGTGCAATTTTTTATTTCTCATCTGGCCACATGGCTCCGCACCCGCCGCCTACTTTTCGACCCTCCGGAGCCACAAATCATTGGAAAAACACAGTGAATCGCGACCTTTCTACCTTTTCGCGCACCTGCATCTTCTTTCTTCTGACTCTTTCTCTTCTCTGATCTTCTCTCTTCTTCTCTTCTCTTCTCTTCTCTTCTCTGACTCTTCCCACCTCTGCTTTTCCATCGGTCCATATTGTCGGAAGTTTGACTTCTAAACTTCCTTCGTAAATCTAATAAAATAGAACAGTTTTTTTTAAAACATATAGTATAATGTAATAAAGGACAAAATGACAAAATATAGTGTAGTATCAAATAATATAATATGATATGATGTAATATTTTACGTTGTAATTTGACATAGTATAATAGAATTTAGTTTAATATAATATAACATAACATAGCTATATATAATACAACTTAATATAGGGCATTAATTTAATATGATGTGATGTAATGTGGTGTACTATGATTTAATTTAATAGAGCGCAGCTCAACATAAAATGCAAAGTAATGTAATAAAACATTTTTACTATAAAATCTAATCGAATACTATGATGTCAAATAATGGAGATAAAACAACAAAATGTAAGATAATGAACTACAATCTAATATCATAAAATGTAATAAAGTAATAAATAAAGTTATATATTGCAACATCATATAACATAACCTGCCATATTTTATTTTATTATAGCATGATATAGCATGATTCAATACAATATAGTATGAGAAAATACAATGTATTATCATATAGTGTGATATAACAAAAATAATATAGTGTGATAAAATATAGTTTGCTGTAATGCAACATGGTATGATTTAATTTAATACATTGTAATGTCATGTGATACAAGAGAGCACATAATACAGGTAATCTAACAAAATTCAATAGACAATAAAACAACTAAAATAACATAAAATTCTATATAATGTAATATTATTAAATATCAAGAATCACAAATATGATTGCCTAATCTAATACAAGACAATATAAGATTTTAATTTTGAATAAAAGACGCAAAATCACATAATATAATAAACCTGAATATTGTCGAAGGAAGTTTGGAAGTCAAACTTCCGACAATATGGACAGATGAAAAGCAGAGATGGGCAGAGTCAGAGAAGAGCAGAGAAGAAGAAAGAAGATCAAAGAAGAAAAATTCAGAAGAAAGAAGATCCAGGTGTGCAAACAGGTAGGAAAGTCGCGGTTCACTGTGTTTTTCCAATGATTTGTGGCTCCGGAGGGTCGAAAAGTAGGCTCGCTAAAGCGGCGGGTGCGGAGCCATGTGGCCAGGTGAGAGATGAAAAGTCGCACGCCGCAAGTGAAAAAGCTAAAAGCACCTCACGTTCGGAGCACTTTTGGAAGTTGAGATGTCGAAAAAGTGCATGCCGTTGTGGCGCGAAGCACATTTCCAAGTCAAAATGTACAAAGCACACCAGGTTTGGAGCACTGTTGGAAGTTGAGATGTCGAAAAAGTGCACGCCATTGTGGCGCGAAGCACATTTCGAAGTCAAAATGTACAAAGCACACCATGCTCCGAAAAAGTGCACGCTGTGTGCCGCGAAGCACATGTCCAAGTCAAGAGTGCAAAAAACTGACGGGTACAGACCACTTTTGGACGGTCAGATGTCGTTTCGCGTGGCAGGTGAAAGGGATTGTGACATTTGAACAGGATCTGCGAAGATGCATTTTCCGTGGCGGGGGCAGTACAAGAGACATGTTCATCAGAGATGTTAGGAGGTCCGGAAGCTGATTTCCTGAGAGAGAGTGCATTTTGGAGCATCAGATCTTCAGGTTTGCTAAGATGATGTTGCGGGACAGATGCAGCACTTCGTATGACCTGGCTTCACTTTTTCGTGGCATGCGCAGTACTTTAGACTCTAGACAGATCTGCACTCAACTTTCCATTTTGGAAGGAAGGCTTGCAGAATTGTTTTGTTTTTGATGTTGTCAACTTAGAAAATGAGGAAGTCTCGCAGACTTGTTTCGTTTTTTGCGTTGGCAAGTTCAAAAATTGGGAAGTCTCGCGGCATTGCTGCGTTTTTGGATGTTGCCAAGTTCCAAAACTGAGGATGTCTCGCAGAATAGCTTCGTCTTCAAGCTTGCAGATAGATACATAGATAAATAGACAACTACAAGTACAACTACAACTACCACTACACTACACTACTACTACAACTACAAATGCAAATATATTACGCTACATTACGCTACACTAATTACACTACACTACACTAATTACTTCTAATTACACTACACTACGCTAATTACACTACAACTACAGCAACAACAACTACTACTACCACAGCTACAGCTACAATTACCCCTACACTACATTACACTACACTACGCTAATTACACTGAAGCACACTACAGCTACAAAGACAAATGCAACAGCAACTACAATACATTACACAACGCTACACAACACTACATACTACACTAATTACATTACATTACATTGCAACTGCAACTGCAACTACAACTACCACTGCATTGCACTAAGCTACACACACTACACTACTACACTAATTACATTACGCTACACTACAGCTACAACTACAACTGCTTTATGCTACACTACACTAGACCACACTTCACTACAACTACAGCTACAGCACACTACACTACACTACACTACACTACACGCAATTACGCTAGACTAGGCTACAATACAACTACAACTACAACTACAACTGCACTACACTAAATCCACTACACTACAGCTACAACTCCACTACACTACACTACAGCTACAACTGCGCTACACCACACTACATCCAGGAGTTGTGGGTGAGGTGCCCACTGCAATCATTGCAACCACTCCAAAAATAACAACTCCAACCAACTTTCGGTCCATCAGTGGATTCGCTCTGTCATCCATGCATCAGAAGAACTCTCCTATAGTGCCCCATGTTTGAAACTTCCGCCGCCTTGTGCGGTACTACTGGTACATATATATATAATATTATGTTTTATTGTGGTGTATTACATTGCATTAAAAATTGTTATCTGATATTTTATTATACTATATTAAATCAGACTATACTATATTACATTAGTATTTCATTTCATTTATATTATATCATAGTAAATTATGTTATAGTATGTTTTATTGCAGTATAATATATTATTTTATGTTGTTTTATTTCATTTTCTATATTACATTATTTTAATGTACTATATTATATATGTTGTATTATGTTGTATTACATTGTATTATACTATGTTGCATGCCTGGCCGCTCTCGACTGTTTCCGACTGTTTCCAGCTGTTTCCGGCTGCTTCCGAAGGCAAATTTTATTTTTGGACCACTGAACAATAGTCACAACATTCAACACTTTTCCTCGCGACCCTTCTGCACGTGGGTTGCTCGAAATGATGCGTTTTGACGTTGAAACTCAATATACTCCTAAAGAATCAAAAATCCCAAGACCTCGTGAAATTTGATAGATGTTACATTGCATTATTATTTTTTTACAAAATATCACATTACATTGGATTATAGTTTTTGAGATTCTATTAAATTATTGTAAAAACATAGATGCATACATGCCTACGTACGTACGTGCGTTCACAGACATACATCCAGACAGACAGACAGACAGGCAGGCAGGCAGACAGACATACAGGCAGACAGGCATACGGACATACGGACACACATACATACGGACACACATACAGACACGCACATACATACATACATGCATGCATACATACATACATACATGCTTACATACATATATACATACACATACACACATACATGCATTCACACATACACGCATACACGCACACACACACATACACACGTACACGCATACACGCGTACACGCATACACACAGACACACAGACACACATACACGCATATACACGCATACACACAGACACAGACATACTTACATACGTACATACGTATATTAATATATACTATACATACATACATTTTACCATGGTTTCCTATTATTTCCACCCTCGCACCCGAAATCGAGTGATCTTCGGCTTACGCCCAACATTCCCAAACAACCCGTGATAGCCAGATACAGCCGACATTCCTGGGGTGACATCGATTTATTTGATTAGGGAAACTTACCACGACCATGCTTACCAACCACCATGAACCAGCTAATACCTCTATAAACTACCAGGGATGCACATCCAAGAAGTGAGAGTGAAAAAACGATGGGTTAGTGGTACCCGAACTGTCTTTTAAACCAAATTGTGAGTTATGACCAGCTATATAAGTTATATCATACATATTTGTACCACTTCTTACATGTTTCGCATCATGGTTGCTGGTCCTTGGGAGAAGCTTCCGAGGCGCCGGCTGCCCCAAGTGCTGGCAAGCTTTGGGGGTGCAGATATGGAGGCCTCTTTCCGTCAGGCGCCGGCAAGGTCGGTCACAGGCATAGGTGGGTGGATTGGGTGGATTGGGTGGATCAAAACTCAAGAGGTTTTTAGTGTCAAGTTTTTTTTTTGAAAATGGAAAGAAAAAGCAGCTCCACTTGTTGCGTGGTGATTGAAAGGTGCTGATCTTTGGTTCACCCGGTACCTGACTGACCTGGAAAGGCCTACCTTCACCTGGATGAGTTGCTCCGACGCCCTTCAAGTGCTTCCGAACTCCGGGACCTTACGCTTCCAGGTGGTCGGGGTAACTGCAGTTCTGGCAGGTGGCGAGGAAAACTGCAATGGACATTTGATCACTTGTTTTTTTACTTTAATGTGTGGATGGTTAACTTCTCAGCTATTCCAGATAAACAATGTTCCTTACCACGTGCATTTTACCAAGGGTCCATATCATCCAACGTTTGCTGCCCCGAGAGTCGCACCGGCGAGGCAACGAGACGCAGGACAATGCGGAGAACTGCGGCACCACGGCGTGGCAGCCGAGCACCTGAGCCGTGGAAGTTGCGAAGTCTTGGTGGACATGGAGTATTGCTATGGCCATGGTAACATTAAGAGCACTATTACTATTCATGGTACTTAACCCTTCATATTTTCGCCCCATACAATTTTTTGAAGGGGATTCAAGGACTTGAGCAGTGCAAGATCAAGTCTTGAAGCCATGGACGCCCAAGGCTGTATGCTGCCTCATCCAGGCCTGGCTTAGAAGACAGCGGTGGTTGGTTCATGGTCAACATCCAAGCAACGGCGGGTTTGGGGGACATCACGTCGGAAACACTTGAAGATTCCAAAACTGGTTGATGCTCATGGCCGTATATACAACCTTGTAAATCACATAGGTAGGTAGATAGTTAGATATATAGATAATAGATAGATGGATAGATGGATAGATGGCTAGATCGATGGATAGATGGATAGATGGATAGATGGATAGATGGATAGATGGATAGAGTGATAGATGGATAGATAGATAAATAGATAGATGGATCGATGGATCGATGGTTAGATGGATAGATGGATGGATAGATGGATATACTAGGAACCCGTGAACTAGGACTTGTGAAAGATACCCCGGGGTGGACAAGTCCTATCTCATCATGCGCCGGACCCCCCCTGGACAAGTCCCAGCTCATCAGGTGTCCGTCTGAAAACAGGAACTATGTTTGATTTTTTATTTGCTGAAAAGTATTGATTTTTTCAAGAATCTAGTGCGGCATGGACCACTCGTAAAGCATGATGACCTAGGAATGAACTAATAGAAATATATCAAAATGGGCCTAAGTCATCGCGCTCGTGGGCTGCAGCTATTTGGCTTCAATTGCGGCGGGCCGACTTTTTAGTTTTTTCACTTTTCATTTTTCTCTGTTGTTTCCGGTTTTGTTTCCTCGTTGTGCTTCCTCGTTCTGTTCCCCGTTATATTATATATATCGTTGTGTCCCCCTCCGGATTCCGGACCCGGAGGGCCTGTCAACCCATCCGGACCCGGAGGGCCGGTCAATGTAAGTATGCATGTTACGATGACTTAGGACTTGTGCCCATTTTCAAAAAAAACAAAAATATTTCAAAAAAATATGTGATTTTCATTTTTTCGATTCAATTTTTATACATACATTATTTTGAAGCAATTAAATAGTTTTAAAAACTATAATTGATTGTAGCAATCCACAATCTTCCTCATTTTGGAGTTAGCTCAAAACATGTAGCTGGCTCAATTTCAGAAGGGGTCATGTGTTTGACTTCAAGGTTGTACCGCTGTCTAAGAAGATTTGGCCCAAGACGTGGCTCCTAAATTTCTGGGCTGCAACAGGGGTACCATCTCTATTAAACGAATCATTTGGGACTGAACCTGGCAATTGAACACATTGGGAAAAATTTGCGGGCTCGCTCAAGTGGAACGAG
>Ga0126342_10020534_pt1 | contig 11101 bp, 6 predicted proteins | sample Cyp1metagenome_FD_92528 | JGI IMG/M metagenome (GOLD analysis project Ga0126342, IMG submission 92528) | Coral microbial communities from Lord Howe Island, Old Settlement Bay, Australia - Cyphastrea 1 metagenome | ecosystem: Host-associated > Invertebrates > Cnidaria > Coral ...
AGATATATCGATGGATTTGAACATGATTTCAAGAGGCTTGTACATGTGTGTTAGAGATGATCATCAGGACATTGTCATTGAATCATATGCTGACACATGCATTTCATGCTGAATCACAGGTGACAAGTAGAGATTCGTCAGTCTCTCTGCGCATCTTACTTGAATGTTATGTTACAACGTATCAGGGACGTCTTGAAAGTGACTTGCAGAATATGTTACAACGTATCAGGATCCACCATGCTGGTCCCCTAAACCCACCCCATGTCCCAGCCCGGTGTCCCCAAGTGTTACCCTAAAGGTCTGTATCCAATGGAGTTAACCCTGAAGGTTGAAGTCCACATCTCAAAATATCGTCCTAAGTGAGTGAAAAAGTCGTCCTAAGTGAGCCTTTGACCCATGTTAAGTCTGCAATGGAGGATGATGCTCGTGCCTCCCAGCGTGACGATGACAGGTGCGATGGACGTTCGGATTGCTGCGCTGTGGGTGAAACGGTCAAACCACAAACATGGGATGCTAGGGGGTACGTATGTATAAATATAAATAAATAATAAATATATATATATGGTATATATATATATGGTATATATTATATATATGGTATATATATATATATGTATTACATTATAGTCATATTATAGTCATATTATAGTCATATTATAGTCATATTATAGTCATATTATAGTCATATTATAGTCATATTATAGTCATATTATAGTCATAGTAGTATGTTATATTACAGTATATTATATTGTATGACAGTATATTATATATTCATATTATATATTATCTGGGTAAATTACAATATTTCACACACCTGAATTAAGGCCATTTGGGGATGATTCCCCTTATTAACCATGATTCCAGTGAGGTCGCAGTGAGGTCGTTATAATTTACCCAGATATTATACTTACTATTTGCAGTTGTATTTCTATTCATTAATATTTGTCTGTATATTTACATGACTGATATTTATGCATATATATATACATACATACATTTATATTATATCTTTTTGCGTATTTACATACTTTATACTACTATATTACCCTATATTATATTGCACTTTATTATATTATACTATATATTGTATTATATCATACTATACTATACTATATTATATGATACTATATTATAGTACAGCATAGCATGGTACAGTATAGTATAGTAGAGTAGAGTATAGTATGTTGTATTATATTTTATTGTAATATTATATATTCTATTGTGATATATTGTATTCAATTATATTGTAGTAGATGTATATTTTCATAAATATAGATGTGCATTTCTCCATATCACTAAAATACATACAAATTGTGCACATCACTTTCTAATGTATGTCTTGTAGACCACCTGGTAGGGCTTCGCCAGGTCAAGTGCGACTGGCAGGGGCTCCCGGAAACAGCAGCAGATTTGGAGAGCTGAAATTGGAGAAATCCTGCACTAGTTCATAGGTGGTAAACATCCCATTATTTATAGGATGTCAACTTAGTTCAACCATCCTTTTGGTGGTGCACGATTTCGCAACCATCCACACTCTGACCACTGCGTCACCACCTTTGACCCAAGTTGGAGACACTGAACTGAGATGAACTGACTGAGAAAGCGTTTGTGGTGTTTCGAGGTAGTTCTGCTGGCTACACGCTACCCCCCCAGGTGCCTGGTCAAAATCGAGCAGAGGCTAACCCTTGGCTGCCAGACATCATAAGATTTTAAAGCTTGAACAGGGATCCTCACATTTCACACATTTCTGTGCTTTCCAGGCATCACCTGGCAGTTTTGACCCAAAAAAGGTGCTGGAGGAAAGATAAAGTATCCCAAGTATTGTTGGATATTGTTGGTATATCAACATTATGTAAATATCATTGGTAAAATATGGCTAAAACATGCTTAAACCATGTTTAAATCCCTATCTTTTCATGGCGAATCACCCTTCTCGATGGACTTCACAAAAGCCATGGCCATGGGCCCCTACCAGGCGTGGACCCCGAACCTCCAGGCGGGGCGAAAAGTGCATGTTCAGTTTTTTTTTTTAAATAACCATCACATACTCAATAATATCAATTAGTATGATTATAATTAGTATGATGAATAATTGATGAATATATTCAATTTTTGATATATAGATGAATAATTTGTATGAATATATCAATCTATCGTGTCATGTTTATCATTCATAAACACGCGTTTATAGATTCATCAATATGAAACCCATATGAATTCCATATATTTTCTGTTCCTTTTGTCGGTATTTTTTTGATGTTTCTCAGCCCCCTGGCCCCTCACCGCAAAACGACACAGCAACCCACACGCAGATGTCTTCGATGAGCGCCATGGAGGCAGAGGCGCAGCGTAGATGTGCCGTTTTAAGCAGGAAACATGGTGAAAATCAAGGAGTTCTCAATCATAAGAGGGGGTAACTAAGGTAATATCAGCTGCCTCAGATTTATACTAGAATCTTAAAGATTCATAGATATTCTCAACCATGAGTATCACTATAAAATCTATGGATGGTGATTGAATGATGATTGATTGCGATTGATTGATGGTATATTTCCAGATTTGTTACACATTCTAGTTAGCCATGAGGTATCTGAAATTAATGATTTCTCGCTTTAAAATTGTGGTTACCGGTGTCATCAGCTCCCTGGCTTGCTGGAAAATCCACCATTTTCGATGATTTTCTCAGCTAGAACCTCCATAGAGATAAAAGCGATTATCTGAATAGTAACCACGAGCATCTCATTAATTATGTTTCAGATCTGAAATATAAACTAACCAAGAGTAACTACTTATTAGTAATGGATGGAAACAATGGTGCCAAAATTAAATATCCCCATGAGTAACTGGTAAAGATGCTAAATTTTCATGGGATCTGAATGAATTACAATGACCTCGCGTGACGTCACTGAGCTGATGATTCTCAAGGGAAATCATTTCCCAAATGGCTTGATTTCAGATTTTCAGCTTCGTGAATGAATATAATTCAGCCAGATTGGATATACAACCAACATCAACCAACTATACTCAGATATTTGATGATACAATGACCCAGTGCTTGGGAGATTGGAATCATCCATGAATTTCATAGGGGGCTGGATACCCGTTTTGATGGGATTTCCATGATGGGATGATATGTATCTTAGATCGCTTGCCGATACAGTAATGATTACAGCACACAAATAGATTGCTAATATGGTATTATATGGTATTATACCATATTTAACTCTCTTTGTATGCTATTGGATATCAACTACCTATAAAATGGGCGAGTGTTTTTCAGGAGATCGAGTAATGAGTAATGGTGATCTATCCATCAAAGATTCGGAACCAGGGGATCTCCTGGCAAGCCAGCTTCGATATAGAGAAAAATCATCATTTTGTATCCTATGCCGGGGTGGATTACGAAACGTAGAGCAATTTCCGCTCTCAAAAAATACATACATTATATATATATACATACATATCTATCATTATTTATCTATATACAGTATTATATATATAATGTATATATATATATACTGTACATGCCAGATGTTTCAAAGCTGAAATTCACCATGTCTATAGCTGAAGCCCCTTGAGTTGGAGGCTTGCTTCCATCCTTCAGGCGGAGGTTCGTCGCCGTGCGATGGAGATTATGAAGCTCCAAAGACAGGTGAATTTGGGGTGGACGTGGGGGCATTGGGTAGTGAACACTGGATCAAATTTGCTATACCCCTATAACCAACAATATATGGGAATAAATGGGAATGTATAGCTAATCATGGAATAGTAGATGATAATAGATGATAATAGATGATAATAGATGATAATAGATGATTATCTTGGTAGATTATAACGACCGAACCCTGTTCTCCCGAACCCTGGAATCATGGTTCTTATAGGGAAATCATCCCCATGAAAATGGCCGAACTATTCAGGTTAGTGAACTGTTATAATTTACTGTACCCAGATTCTTGTATCTTTAGGGTGTAACGATAAACATGAATAGAAAGTAACGATTTAGATTTAAAACCTAAGTTTGGGGTTGAACATGGGTCCGGAAAACTGAACAAATTCTTGATGCGGGACCGAGTTTGTGACACCACAGTTTTTTTTAAATGTTTTTTTCACTGGCACATCAACTAGCAACCATCCAGATGATAGAAAAGTCATGAGAAGTCTGATACTCAAATAATAGTAATAATAGTCCATTACTAAAAGTAATCTTTGTGGGGGCTATTAGATACTATCGGGGTCTTCCAGAATGATTCCTCTTTCCCCATGTTTCGGCAGGTGGAGCTTCTACAAGCAGAGTTGGCAACGCCGACTTCAAGCTTGGCACAGGACGTCATGGGGACATCCCCGTTGGCCCCCACGAGTTCAGCCACAGATAGCAGATAACCGGAGTGTCCAATCGAGTGGGACCATTTTGATTGATCATTTTGGACCACAAGCGTTGGACCAGCGTTGGATAGCGTTGCTGAGTGAAAAGCGCCCCAGGCAGTTTCCAGGCCGTGACGCCCTGTCAGGCACAAATCCTACTTGGTGCTTTCCCACCAGAAATCCGTTTCATGCAGGACGTGAGAATTGGGACATGGGATGAATGGTCTGGGCAAATGAGAATTCTGAGGTTGGGACCTGCTTAGTTCCAAAGAGTCTTAACTTTCAATCATTTCTTTGGACTGATCAACCCAAATTCACCTTTTCGGTGGGCCTCTTGTCAAGTGGACTCAGTCTTTGTGCCTTGCGGATTCAATTTGTGATGAGATTGGTACAACCTGGGAAAGTGAAATACTGGAACCAGCCAAGAACGGCGTGTCAGAAGTCTCAACATATGGCTGTGGGTGAAAATCAAACACCTTCAAATTGGGGAGATTCTCTTCACTTTGGGGATGGTCGTTAGGGGGTATGGTTTCCCCATGTTTCATCGTTTCACCTCAGACCTCGCCGTTGACTCACTAGGATTTTGGGCCTGCAGTTCCACTAATAAGCGGTTTTCCATAGCCATAGTTGTAGGAGCCCATATCCCAACTTATGGAGGTCATTACCATCCCATATAGTTCTGTAACTATAACATACTATAACAAGTTATATAGTGTTAGATGCCATAGCTTGTTACCATAGTTATGAAAACAACAAAAGCTTGAAATCCAATGGCTGTGGAAATTGACCGTGCCCAAGTCTGGTCCATGGTTCTCCATGGTCCACCATGGTCCACTAGGACGGAATGCAACACGCAATGTACGTGGGCAGAACGCTGGATGATTGGTTTACGGAGCCGCTTGGCGCATTGGGGCTATCATTCCTTGCATCTCAACATACGAAAAATGCCAATCTACACTGCTGTCATGTCATGCATGGCCGATGTAGCGCCTCTGGCCGACGTCATATCATACTTTCTGGCAAAGACCCTAGTGGGACATGGTGGACAATGAGGGCACAGCCCTATCCTGTTCTGTTTTGCACTGCAGTTTCAACTTCCTTGGCCAGTGCACTTTGTGATAGTGGATAGGGGTTGGTGCAAGTTTCAAATATCAATTTGGATGGCACTTTTTTCCAAAGGATGGTGCCTACACTTGCTGCTTGATCGATGATACAGCGCTCAAACAAGAGCTCTTGCATGTGAAAAGTTATCAGTGCGGCATTGCTGGCATGAGAGCGAAACGGCGTCATAGATATATTGTATGATATTGTGACAATATCCGGTGGATATTTGGAGCAGCCCTGGCAAGGCACGTGGAGAAGCTGCTGATCGACCCCACGGGCTTCAACCCCTCGCGGCGCATGCGAATCAGCCTGGAGTCCGCGCCCGAAGGATGGCCAGCTGTCGCTGGAATGGGTGAAAAACACACGGAAAAACGTGAAGAATGGCGATTTAACCGATGAAAAGTGGTGAAGAAATGGTGATTTAAATTGAAGAATAGTGATGTAACCCATGAAACATGTTGATTTAACTCAAAAATGTGGATTTAACCAATTAAGAATGTGGATTCAGCCATCAACAATAGGGATGAAACCAGCAACAATAGGGATTTGACCATGAAGAATGGTGATGGTAAGTTGGTTTGCATGAAAGTTGAGGATCTGCCACCAATATATGGCAACCCCAATATGGAACATGATTTTCCAAACAATCATGTTTCAGGGTAGCCTGTTTTCAGACACACCCAAATGGTCAACATAATTGAAGGACATATTATATACTTTATATATAGATATGTATCCCAAATATGGGGATTTCTTACCATGCGCGACCCCAATATTACCCCAAATCTTTGAATTTGGATAGGGACAACAATCGCTATAAGTAACCCAATTCTGAGAAACCTTAAATCCAGGTTTCACTGAGCTAAACCAAGGATTTTGAAATTGAAACCATATGAAACCATCTGCGAGATCTGTGGTTACCCAGCTATTCCCGGAAAGGGATGTGAATCCCCATGGAGCGATTTTGAATGGCAAAACTCCAGAAAAAACAATGGCCTAAATGTCAACATTCATTGAAAAACCATATTGGATATTATTTCATGGTGGCCAAAATATCCCCAATTCATTTCCATATTTTTGATGGTTAAATTACCATATTCAAAGCGGTGCTTCATATCTCAACAGCTGATAGGTCGGCCCATGAGATGCTCATTGGCTTCACCAACTCCCTGTCGAGAGTCGAAGGCTTCCAAACCTGGTGGTTTTTTTTTGATTTTCCCCATGGGACATCCACCGTTTGAGGGGAATCTTTGTTGGATTTCCGCAAATCCAAGATATCGATGAAAAAAATTGGACGCTAGTAACTATCCAGAGGTTAGGAACTAAGGAGCTATGGTTACTTTCCCATACTTTCCCTATTAAATGGGGAAGCAAGGAGCTACCAAGAGTTTTCCAACCACATGTTAGGTACAGTAGAGACTTTCTATAAAGAATGGGATATTCATGGTGATGTTCCATCAACAATTGGACAGTAATGGTGATGTTCCACAAAGACTGGGATATGAATGGGATATGAATGTTACACCTGCCTCGCCGGAACAACTGGTTCCGTATTGGATTTTGTTATTTATGAGGGCCCATATGAAGGAATTTGATCTTAGGGAATTTGAATAATAAACCCTAATTCGGCATGGCTCATGATACCCGAAAATTTCTGGGTACCACTCGCAACAAACATGTTGTTGGACTTGATCGGTCAAGAGGTCGTCGGTCATCAAAGGGCATCTTGAGGACCTTAAAGGGTCCCTGACCCATCGAGAATCCCAGTAGAAAGGTAGATTGTCAACTGCTCAGGATTTCCTACAGTAGGTGAATGAAACGAGAGACTCTGTAAGATGCAGGTGATGATTTTGTGGAGATGACGGCGGATTTATCTTTTTCAAGAGCTGAACTTTCAATTCTCTGCCGGCACTGCGTTGGCATTTGTCGGGATGTAGAACAGGAAATCCATTGACTACTAGTACTTGTAGGATGTGTCGCATGGAGGGAATCAACCATTGCAGATTATAATCAATGGTTTATTACAGACTATAATTTATAATCCATTGATTATTCGGATGAGTTAAAGTATCATTTACACAATTGTAAGCCATCCATTTCCTGTGGATTTAGGGCAGCTATTTTTGTCACAAAGGCCATGCTTCTCGAGAGCTCGGTGCCATGAAAAACAAATGCCTGCCAGGCTTGCTACAGGAAGCTTCGAAGGCCGGGGCTGGGGTCATTTGATGATCAAACCTTTGAGATACCCTCTGGTAAACTAACATAGCTATTGAAAATGGCCATTTATAGTGAGTTTTCCCATTAAAAATGGTGATTTTCCATAGTTATGTAACAGTTTACCAGAGGGTATCAAAATTGGACGCTTGTTTTCACCATGTTCATCCATTTTTATCCATAGTTTACTGAACAGAAATGGCATAAATGGTCCCCAGAAATTGGATGGTTCCAATATGTTCCAATCATAGCATCTATAGTGGCCCCAATGGAGATCCGTGGAATATGACTGGACCTCCTAACGTTATGTCAAAATGGACACCGAACAGCTCACAAAACTGATCCAAAACGTCAACAAACTTGTGCCCCAAAAGGAAACACACTTAATAAAGTGATGTAGCTGTTGGTGGTTTCATTTTTATCGTTCCTTTATGGCAATTTATTGCATGCTAATTCCAAGCTTATGTCAGCCGCAGGTGTCCCAGATGCCAAAGGCCGCTCGGAGTTGCAAGGATGGAACCTCCAAATGGGCCAGTTGATAGAGAACATGATGATATATGATATACATATATATATATATCATGATATATATATATATATATATCTGCTTAATCAATATTAATCATGACATTTTTGGATACACTATTTTCAGACAAAATCCATAGTGAAGATTGTTGAAGTGCCTATGGCTGCCCTGCATGTTTGAGGGGACATCCATGGGCGTCCCAGGTGATTTGACTTTGGTTGACAACCATGGTCATAATCAGCTCACTGTACAACAGATATTATATATTCAAAGATACTCTATGCATGATTTTATATGTTATGTAAAATACAAACTTTCAGATATGCATATGTGTATATATATATATATACATACTTACAGAACCGCTAAAAATGACAAATACACCCAGGACATGTTTGGTGGTTTCATTTTTTTGTCCAGATGGATGAGGCAAATCCACTTCTGCGGCAGGTGCCGGGACAGCAACCTGGGCCGACACCGGAAGGGGCCAGGTCCGGCCCTTAAGGAGAAGAAGTTGACAAATCCAAGGATTTAACTGTACTTTGTTTGTTTTCTTCACTTTGGTGAATGTACGTACATTTTATCATGGATATATATATAATATATAATATAGATATTCTGATAATATATACTTGTATACTTATATATATAATATATTTAGATTTGATGATGATTCACATGTTCCATCCGTCGCTTTTCTTCTTGCTTTGTGGCCTGAAGCATTGGACGTCCAAGTGTATAAAGGGCAATGTTCATTTGTTCATCTTGGCCGTGCAGAATGGACCCTTATTATGTGTGTAGATATAGATATACATACATTTACTTTAATATTATTTGTATAGTTGAAAACATGGTTCAAAATGGTGACCTAATTACGAGATATTACGAGTTCATCAGAAACATGTGCCGTGTGCCCCCAAAATCCTGCGTTTGATGGTCTATGAAAAAGGATTGGTGAATGTCCCATCTTGAGACTTGAAAGTACATTTTCAACATCACCACAAGATTGTTGTTACCCTCGGGTAATCAAACATGGCCACTAGTGATATACCCATGATATCCCCATGTTAGAACGTTAAATCCACAGTTTTTGGGTATAACTCCCCATTCTTTGGGTTGTTCCCACAATTTCCCCTATTGAGTTGATGTTCCAATTACACCCAGGCCGGGTGGTGCTGGAGTTTGGGACCTCAGGCTTTTGAGCAGCCCAAAAAACGTCTTTCACCTTCAACAAATTGGGATATCCTCCAGTAATCTAGTCTGGCCATGAATTTTTCGCCAGGTATGAAGTTCATTGATGCTTTCCCGTCCAAAATGGATGCGTTTTGTGGCAATGTTTAATCATGTTTAATCTTACCAGACGGCTACCTGACAAGTGCATGGTTTATGTATGATTTGACAAACAAGGATCAATGTTGTTGGTCAGCTGCTGCCAGATTTCCAGACAATGAAGTATTTTCAGTCCTGGCTCAAACCCCAGAAGCGCAAGAAGTGGCACATTCAGACTGAGCATTGTACAGCTTGACTTGTTTACATCTCTAAAGTTAAATTAAAACACAACTGAACCTGTTTCTTTGGGTTCATAGTATCCTACTTTGTCACTCCCCAGTCACAGGTGTATATATATATAATTATTATATATACACATACTTGTATGATATCATGCAGATTGGGCTGTTCAACCTACACCACTCATCCTCCTCAAACAGCAGCTATTTACATTTACTAATTCTACATCTGTAGAGCTGGAAGTCTTGTTGTCACCTGATGATGTTCCAGCAGTTTTCTCAGGTTCCGGGGCTCTGGGTGAGAGATCCGGATGTCTTCAGCCAATGATTCCAAAAAATGGGGCGGATCTGGAGTGCCTGGAGCGCCAATATGTGCCAAGTCATGCCAAGTCAATTATCCATGTACATGTTTCTATAGGTTTCTATTGGTTTCTATTGGTTTCTATAGGTTTCCATAGGTTAAAGAAACACACCATGTAAGGATAGATACTGTATTCCATAGATGAACATGGATGGTATGCAAGCTGTTTTTATGGAACTGTGAGTCTCTGGCGATGGAATTGACGAGAGAACAAGCATCCACAAATTCGAGCGTTTCTGAACCGTGCTATGCGCTTGACGGCTTGACGTGCCCTACGCTTCAGAAATGACGTGCCAAAACGGGAACTTGTCGCTGGCGATTTTAATGGGAAAGCGTCGATAGGAGACAATGTACCACGGTTTCCGGTGGCGTTTGGAGAATCGTCGAATCGTCGATTAGCGAAACGTTGGCGACTGAGTCGGTGAACAAAACAAATCCGGCTCCTTGTTTCAAGCAGGCTTCACTTTCAATCCTCCCCACTCACCTCAGAGGAGTGATCAAACATGATCAAACCATCCAGGAAAACTGACGCGCTAAACGTGGCCAAGGTTTGAACTAGACTTCTTGTATTTTCTTGTGGCTATGGCCACCAATGGCACTTTTCAGGACACAAGCGCCAAGAATGGCTTCGTCCAGGTTCGTTCAAAACTTCTCAACAACTACAACGCTCGATGATTTGTTGCAAGACTTTGGAGGCAGATCATGGCAGATCCCCGCGATAGGAAACACGACCAACTCAAGGGATCCCCGGGGTCCCCGTGCACCTTCGCACACCTTCGCACCTGGTAAGCGACAGAATAGCGACATACCATCCGGTTGCTGCAGCGTCCAAAGGTTTCCACCGTCGGTGAACATGAAATTGGCTGCACACCATAAGGGTAAGTCTATGAACAAAAAAAATGGATCTTACATATATATATATATATATATGAGCGACGGCTCTTATTTGCGTATATGGAAAGTAGTATTCGGACGTACCCCGGTTTGTCAAAAACATCATATTTAGCTTGTAAAACGAGGTAGGAA
>Ga0126342_10020535_pt1 | contig 11100 bp, 7 predicted proteins | sample Cyp1metagenome_FD_92528 | JGI IMG/M metagenome (GOLD analysis project Ga0126342, IMG submission 92528) | Coral microbial communities from Lord Howe Island, Old Settlement Bay, Australia - Cyphastrea 1 metagenome | ecosystem: Host-associated > Invertebrates > Cnidaria > Coral ...
CCATCCAAATCCATCCAAATCCATCCAACTCCTAGGTGGGAGGAGTTCAGTGAGTGGTTCCGCCAATCCGAACGTTGGACCATTGGCGCCTGCGAAGTCTTTCACTACTTCGTGGTGAAGCGCAGGCGTTACAACTGCTCCGCCGCCATGTCATATGGCACCTGGTTTGTGGCCTGGCTGGAAGGGGAGATGCTTGCGATCCAACTCCTACTGTAAGAACCTCCAACTCCTATGGTGCCCCCAGTTATGTTTGTTGCTTTACAATCCCCATGAACTATAGCTATAACATGCTATAACATGCTACCCCCTCCAGCCTATAGCTATTGGACTTCAGCAACTTCGCGGGCTGGAGTCCCACCGTGGATGACGGCATGATTTTGCCGATGTTCAAACAAAGCCAGAGGGCTTTCTCCGATTTTAAGTGAGGGTTGAATACTAGACTATACCCTCTGGTAATTTAACATAGCTATTGAAAATGGCCATTTATAGTGGAATTTCCCATTAAAAATGGTGATTTTCCATAGTTACGTTAGTTTACCAGAGGGTACCCAGATTCATGGTGAGACATTGGGGGTTGCCAATCCTTTTTTTGTTATATCTGGGCAAGTTATAGTGACCTCACGTCGTGACCGAACCCTGGAGTCATGGTTAGAAAGGGGAATCACCCCCAAATGGCCGAACTCTTCAAGGGTTGGGCAGAAGTCCGCAAGATTGGTGGCCGAACTTTTGAGTGAAATATGATCATTTACATTCATTTACCATAATTTACCATAGATGATCATAATAAACCAAGCACAGTGAAATGGCGAATCTGTGATCTTTTACCTCGGGAAATCCAGCGTTGGGAAATCTGTAGGGCCCTGCCCCAAGCATCGCTTCGCTGTTCGAAGAACTTCGCGGTCAGTTTGGTTTAGAACTAGGTGATTTCTTTGATTTCTGTTTATGGTGGATATATCATGATATATATATATATATATATATATCATATACAATATATATATATATCATATACAATATATATATATATATATATCATATACATTATATATATAATATATATGTATAATATACATATAAATATTAATATATCATGATGTATTCATTGGGATATATATACAAACATCCCCGACAAACGCAGCCAGGTGATCTACTATGGTTTCATCTTGTGCTCCTTGACCCTGACCGGCCTTGCCGGCTTCATCAACTACGCCTTGATCGGTGCCAAGCGTGACACCATCGATCGCATGGGACAATCCACAGGTCAGCTCCCCTTGGATGATGCCGCCAACTATGGGGTGATGATTGCAGGACTGTTTTTATTTATCTGTTTTCTGTTTGTTATTTTTTTGGAATTTCCGAACCCGAATCTTGAGATGATCATTGCAAGTGACTATATCCTACTAATTCTGTCAGATTCTGGGTGTTTCGGTGTTTCGTGAGAGGATTTTCCAGCCTGGCTTGGACCTACTTGGTCTTTTTGATCTTCTTCTACCTGGACCGCGAGGGCTGCAAGTTGATTTATCACTTGAAGATGAAACCACAGGGCGCTGAGGATAGCACCTTCTGCCAGAATCTCAAGGACTGGATTTTGATGTGGCCCAGCCTGGTGATGTATTCAATGGTCAGCTATTGGGCCATCTTGAAGGCGCGTTTTCTTGCTGCGAAGGTTGTGATTTTTTGGGGCTACCCCAAAAATCCCGGCCTGAGAACATCTCCCATTTTTTCCCAATGGATCTAATGCGCCCATACAGACATCATCATTCAACATATCTCATTTCGCAATCCCCTCATTTTTTCGAAACCGACCTTCTCCGGTGTTTTCATCTCAGGTGGCGTGGTATGGCAAGAAGGTCTGTGGTCACGATCCGTCCAGCAAGGAGGGCCTCAAGGGCGCCCAACAGATCTCGGAGGACTCCGCGGATGCGTCCACCGCGGTTGGCGATGTTTCAGAGGCCTCCCGTGCATAGGTGAGACAACGGCAGGATATAAGTTGAATTACTGGTGGGTCTAAAATGAGACCTTGTAGAATTACCGGGAAAAAACACTAAAAACAGACTTAAGCATCCAAGAAACCAAGTGTACTTTTTTTTGTGGCGCCTGTGGCCCTTTAAATTTGACACACTAGTCGATACCTTTTGGTGGGAAACATTTTGGACACACCAAAAACGGCTGCAAGTTAAGAAGGCTCAAGAGCAGTCTTCCGTCGTCGAGCCAGTATAAGGACTGACTGGTCGAACCTCTTCGAGGCAAGAGGTGTTGTTCCCTTATAAAATGGTATGGCCGCAACAGGGTGGTTCCCTAACCCTTACGGATTTCCGCGGTGAACAAAGCGCAGATATTTTGAGATGGTTGCGGTGAACAAAGCGCAGATAATTTGAGATGGTTGCCAATGCCATCGTTGTCCCTATTGTATAGCGGGGACAACATGCAAACATTATTAATTTGAAATCTTCGGACGACGGCAGACCTGTTTGTGCAGTCTGCTTGGGAAAAAATCGGGCTGCTCTGGCTTCTCACAAAGCTCATGGAAGACCTGCTTGGTGTTTCGGGGATTGGGGATCCCCACTGTTAAGAGCAAGAATGAGATAGCCTGTATTGATTGGATGCTTGATATGCTTGAAAATAGGTCCGCTTGTTCTTCTGGGGTGTTTCGGCAGATGCTGCCGATCTCATCCTGGCCGCCCTGCAGGAGCTGGGCCGGTGCCAAGCACTTTGGTCTTCATCAGAGCAAGCTGCCGTGATTTGGAGCTGCCATGGATCTTGGTGTTTCGTCCCAGGACAGGGTAGCTGCCACGGTGGAGCAACCCACAGACAGCACGATATATTCGAAAGAACCGCACGAAAGCTGTGATGCACCAATATCCCTGAAATTCAAGCTGGGGTGTCCTACAAAATGATGTTCAAGATTTGTCTCCAGCCAAAGCCCATGATCCCATGTTGCACTTTATCATCTTTATCTCATGATGCCAGGAAAAGAGCCAGAGAAGGAGAAATCCACCAACGCCTCTCCCTGGAGCTCCAAGTTCCCCAAACTGGACGACCTCAGGCTCCCATTGGCAGACGCCATGGCCCCAGCACCTGCCGTGGGGACGCCCAAGGCTTCGCTGCCCCCGGTGCGCGCGGGGCCGTGGAAGGCGTGCCGCGGCGAGGCGGAGGCCTTCCACCAGTCCTGGCCGCAGCAGGTCACGCCGCGGAAGGAGAAGCGCTCGGTGAACTCGGCCGTGGGACGGGAGCGGCCACGCAAGGCCAGCCGCGAGGTGCAAGGGCGGGAGCTGGGCCCGGTGAAACCGCCGAGGGCAAGGCCGCCCATGAAGTGCTGATGCGGCAACGGGCAGGATGGACCGTAATTTTTGGTTGATCCTGCAGCTGTTTCACCCAACAGGTTTGCAGATTGAACTTGGATCATCTTGGATCCAAGAAAAAATTAAAGGGAAAGAGTATACAACACACCCTTGTCATGGAAGTTCTGTGAGGGCATGACAACATATATGATAACCATGGTTCTCTTTAAGGTTTCGAGTACAACCAGTCCAGTGATTGGAGGTGCAGTCCAGTGATTGGAGGTGCAAGCTTGAAGAACCTCTTGAATGGCAAACCTTGGAAAACAGGCGACCGAAGTCGTCGAATCCGTTCGGCCCGTCATCGAATGATGACGGTCATTGAATGGATCAGGCGCAGCGGAAAAATCGAGACGTCCAGCGTGGAAGATTCGACAGCTGCAGCCCCAAATCCCAAATCCTGTTGGTTGATTAAAGGATATTAAGGGTGTTGTCTACTATAATTATTGGATATGATTGGGGACAATATTATTCACTATCCATGTAATTTAATGGGTATGGGAATCCCTATTAAACAGCTGGTTTTGGGACCGAGAATCTGAGAATTCCCCGGATTTCAGGTCGTTCCCAGCTCCATGAAAATATCAATGCTGACCCACTTCAAAGGAGATCTGAATATATATTATATTTATACATATATTTAAATATCTCAAAAGCCATCCAAAATTAGTATGGATTGGCTTGAGGGAAGATGCATAGGAAACTATACTTTTACTCCAGCGAACTATGGGAGCTTGAAAATCATGGCATCATTTCTTTATTCTTGTCCTCGCAAGTTCATGGTTCAAGCCATGGCTGGCGGTTGTTTGTAAAATGCCATGCGTTCACCGTGGCTACCTCTTGTTATGGCTGCATTTGGTTGTGGCCATTCGGCCACAAACTGACAGCACCTTGGATGAACATCATGAGCTACGTAATATAATTCCGTCATATCCTATGAAAATTCGATGCCCCTAGCATTAGATTCCTCCTTGAACACGCCCCAAAAAAACGATTAGATTATTAGATCCGATATTAGAGCAGAGGTTCCGGGCTACCCATAGAAATCCAAGATGATCTCCGATCCATGATCCAAAATAGATAGAGAAGTGTGGAGGACTGGGATAAGATGGGATATGTATATGCATTGTTCATCATTGTTGCACATGTTTCTTTTCCCAAAATTGGATGAGTGGACATTTTACAAGAAGTAAAAGGCTTCCTCTAAATTCCTCATAATTATTCCAGTGAATTGGCCCAGAAATAATATGTCAAGCCAATCGTAATCCCAGCCCCACATCGTTCCACTAATCTTAAATACGCCCATTCTAAGGGACCCCAGATATCAGTGGTCCACTCCAATATCCCATTCAATAGAAGTCGTACTGACAAGGCGGAGTCTTGTAAATACGCAGTGAAGCTGATTTTCGTCCGAATCCGGGAAAAGGAACTTAGAGAAGTGTCAGTATACGTACAGATATATATGTACCCTCTGGTAAACTAACATAGCTATGGAAAATTATCATTTTTAATGGGTAAATCCACTATAAATGGCCATTTTCAATAGCTATGTTAGTTTACCAGAGGGTATATATTAATATATATATATATATATATATATCCCACAAGTTTCTCTTTATCGCATCCACGGATTTCTGGTTTCTGGTTTCAGTATGATGATTCTTATTTTCAACCCTAGAATGGGAGGATGATCCCAATTGACAAGCATATGTATATATATACATATATGTGTATATATATACATATACATATATATATATACATATTTATATATACATATGTATATAGATATATATATATATATATATATATATATATTTATATACATATATATATATATACATACATATCTGGTTCAATCACCAACATGTTGGCTACTATAAACTTCCTAAAACTGGCCCTGTCACCATGGCCTTTCGACGGAGGCCCATTGAAGCCCGGAGCTCCGAGCGCTGCATCCGACGCCGGCGTTGCCGGCGCGCTCTTCTTCTCGGCCGTCGATGCGCAGTTCAGGCGAGACGCGGAGCGGCGGAGCGGAGCTGGGCCGGGAGGTTACGGGCTGCCACCAGGAAAAGATGGACAGAGTGGGGTAACTGTTGGGATAATTCATGATTATGATTGGGATATATTGGGATAATGGGCTGATTAATGGATGTTAATGGGATATTAATGGGATGATTGGGATTTTGCACCACAAATGAGGAATGAATGTCAATGAATGTCAATGAATGTCAATGAATGTCAATGAATGTCAATGAATGTCAATGAATGTCAAGGTGGAATTTGGAGTAGCCTTTTTTCAGAGAGAGCCAAGCCCTCGAGGATCAGTCCAAACCGATTTTTGGATATTTCTATTGATGTTATGAAGATGTTGTTAGCTTCGGTGATATAACAGATCTACGTGTGTTGGTCAAGACTTGGATGATATACTAGCGATATACCCATTAATTATTATACATGTTCATCAGTCCAAATTTTGATAGAGGTATAGCTTAAAATTGCCATGCATCCATGAATTAAAGTTGATTCAAATGGCAGTGGGTCAAAACCTTGTACCCCTGGTGAACATCAAAATAGCTGGTAAATGGATGTTCATCCCCCTAAAAATGGTATTAATAGGTATTGATCCATACCCAAATAAAAATGATGGTGGGGATAACCAAAGCCGCTATAGCCAATCCCCTGCAACTCAGAGCACCATATGGGTGTGTCATGGCACATACCCCGAAAGAGTTTTTATTGATAGGGAACATGGGGGTTTCCTGAAATAGGGCTACCCCCAAATCATCCATTGTAATGGCTTGTCTACTTATAAAGCAACCATTTTGGGGTAACCCCATTTTAGGAAATCTCAACATGATGATACAGCCTTGGAATTAGGGACGCCCCATTTTCACACAAACCCATAATGTTGAGGGATGTTCAGGGATGTTCAGGGATCCTGTGTAATGTTTGGAGAAATTTCACAACACAATATCAATAAGAATAGTAATGGGGAGACACCTCAAACTAGGTTTATGTTTGATTTGAAAAACAATGACAATTTGCCCAACAATGTGGTAAACAAAACACTGAAACTTAAAATTAGACGATCCATGTCTGAGAAAATGAGGTGCGATTCTTTTTAGCATTAGTTTTATCTCATTGTCATTATACCCACCATCCGACCACAATCTGCAACCAAAGGGTGAGTTGGGACAGCTACAGTCAAAAACTGTCAAAGTTTGCAGGGTTTTGAGAACTGGTGGTTTGAAAAAAACCGTGGTTTCAAACAGAAGAAAGTGCCGAGATGTGCCAGGGCAATCCCTAAGAATGACAATAAAAATCTTTTGGATTGTTGGTACCTTCATTTCGATCCAATGTGTGGAAAAAAAAACAACGTGGGACACACAGCCAGCGAAAAAAAAAACACCAGGGACATAGTGAAGCAGAATGCTTTGCACCTTCAGGCCTCAGGCGGAGCTGGTGGGACCATGGGAGACAACAGAGGAAGATATCGTGTAAACCCCCCATTTGGGATGCCGAAAAGTAATACAGTAGATCTATATCTATGTATATCTATATAGTATATATAGTATATATATATGTATTGAATTCTTAAGTCTATCCAATTCCATGAAATTCCATGAAGTTCGGTTCTTCTCGGCATCTTTGGGGGGGTTACTACAACGTCATTGGGCTGTGTCGACATGGGGAGAGACAGATTTAGACCAACGTCATGGTCCATGGTCATGTTTTTTCCTTTAGTTTTCAACAAAGAAAATCCAGGATTTCCCAAATGACGATGTCTTAAACCAGGATCTTTGCAGGCTTGCCCGTGTCCAGTCCCATGCAGCCTACTTTCCTCTGGTAGTTTATAGATGTTTATAGCATACATGCTTTGCTGCAAAAAAAACAAATGAATTATATCTCAAGATATTTCAAAAAGACAACTAATTCTGGTTAGAAAATCATGGTTTCCTGGATGTTTGTGGTTTTATTTACCGGTGAACAATCCGGTGAGTTTCAGCTCTTATCAGGCTTGGTGGACGTATTCCTAGCGCATCCACGTAGCTTGACCGAACGATGACCGAAAGCTGACGGCTTTGGGGCTGGACTGGACTACCACGACTGGGGGGTCCCAAAATGATCCGTTCGTCACGTTGAACCAGGAAAATCATGGAAAAATGTTATGAAAAAGACATGGACGATGTTGTTGACACTTAGTGCCGAATTAAGACTTACTTTTTATAATATATAATAATATGTGCGTTCCTCTAATAGATTTATTTGTTTGTGCCTTCCTGTAACAAGTATTAAACAGTATATACACAATTATACACATATTATACAATTAACCAGTAATTATATATATAATATGTATGTTTGAAACAAAGCCACTGACGGAGAAGGACAATGTCAGGGATTCGTGCGATTCGACGTCTTTATTCCCGGGCGGTTGAAGACGATCAGTTTGACACAAAATTGAATGAAGATTGGGAGAATCCATGGAACCCCAACCATCAGAGGTTGACCGTACTTTAGAAGCTCTAGACCTGTCACTGCACGCCATGAAGTACATGGGCTGCCGTGGTGATGTCAAGTGTCACCCCAGCATCTCGCAGAGAGACTCCCTGTGTCCCAAGGACAGGACGTGGAAGATTGGCAGAGAGACTCCTGACATTTGAAAACTGCGTGGGTTGTACCACCATGGTCCCGTGGTAACGAAGATTTTCCAGATGTGGTTTCTCATGGTTTCTCCATGTTGATACCACTTAGTACATGGCTTAGAACCCCACTTGCAACTGGACCAACCCTACTCTCCTTCTACCTGTTTTTGTTATCCACTTATATCCACTTGCTTACCAACTGGGATGAACCACCAAGCTTAGAGTTGGTGATCCTCATTTCTATAGGCTGTTGATGGCTGCCAGTCATCGGATCCAAGGAGTTCTGGTACAAGCAGACGGTGAAGTACAGTGTTTCGCACGGCACTCAGCGGCCATGAGAAATATATCCTTAAGGGTTGGTCGTTAAGTACAGGAGTTATAGATATAGTTATAGTATCTGGTTTATTGATGATATTGATGCGTATTGCGTTTATCATTTTTGTCGGGGATGATTGTGAATTGATTAACATTCATTCAGCAACCGGTAGAATGGGCTGGGATGGGATCTGGGTGTGTTTTATGGCTCCATTCATCACATTCATCACCATCAAATGGTTCAAGGCGGTGCCCCCGCGGTTATGTTTGTTGGTTTATAAACCATAGGAATAGTATAGATATATCTACCATAAACCATAGTGAAATTGGAGTTACAAACGCACCAACTTAGCTAACTATGTTCAGATATGTTCAGATGGTGTTTTCCCATGTGACTTCCCAGCTAGCAGGTACAAGGAGACGAAGTGGGGCTTCGTCCTGAACGAACTCGTCAAGCAACAGACGTTTCGACGCTCGGAGAGGGTGAAATGAATGTTTTCTGCGGGGGTTCAGCGGGGGCACCTGGTTTCAACCCATGGGGGTTTTGTAGATGTGGCATGGTCAAGAAAAAATGTTGAGTAAATTGGCATTCGAAATTGGATTCTATGGGAGATTCGGAGATTCATAGGAATTTGATGATATATGATATATATAATATATATATATATATATTATATATTATATATATGTGTATACGTATATATATATATATATATATATATATGGTATATCCATCTAAGACCAACTATTGGATGCAGGTGCTCCAATAGTGTGTTTTTTTTTTTGTGGGCAATGATGATCAATGATTTGATTTTAAGGTTTCCCTTTTTTGAGACGCACTCATATGTTACTCATATTCATATATTACATATATCTGGGTAAATTATAACGACCTCACTGCGACCTCACTGGGAATCATGGTTAATAAGGGAAATCATCCCCAAATGGCCGCAAGATTCAGGTTAGTGAAATATTATAATTTACCCAGATATATCCAGATGCCATGGTCAAAACTCAAAACATGGATATGAAAATACTGTGGATGGAAGAAATCCTGCACCAGTTGGCAAGCGCTAGGTAACTATGAAAGATTGTGCAGGATTTCTTCCATCCACCGTATTGAGGGATGGTCATCAGTCCATTTTCATAGGGATCTTAATATACCCATTTAAACAAAATCCATTCTGAGATGGAGATAGGTGGTATCGACCCTATTCACCGCGTTTTGTTGGCGGTTGCTGAAATACGGAGGATCCCAAAAACCATGGGTTTCAATACGAAAGTGTGGTCGCATGACTTGGATGATTTGGGGTTCTTCTATTTTAGGAAGCCTCCATATATGTATATAAGATATGTTGAATGATTGGTGATGGTTACAGTAGTGGTTGCTTACATCGGTTGTTGGTGGCTTGCCGGTGTGATAGTTTCAAAGATGTTCTTCTGTCCATCCCTAGAATTTTGGATCCCAGTTGTGGTCAAACCAAGATATGGACAGTAGATCGGCTCCCGGTCGAAAAGGTCATACTGATGGAAAGTAAATCCTTTGTGCCAGGGTCAAGACTGTCAAGACATGGGCCTTAATATATCTTAATATGCCAGTTATAAGTGATATCCATCTTTATCAGGAATCTCGAATGAAGCTGGGATTGCCCAATTTTTTTTTATCCCATCGATGCCGACGATGGCACCAGATCTACCAGATCTGTGGCCGAGGACTCAATGGATACTCCTGGTACTGGATTTCAGACGAAGATGTTGATCTGACTCATTTGAATCTCAGAAGAAACTCGGCCGGTGACATGCCATAGAGTGAGTTACAACCCCTTTAAAAACCGGGGGGTTGCTGCATAACTGAAAGAATGTATAGGATTATCTTCTATTTATGATTTGATTGTTTATGTATGAACATACCTTTTCAACTAACAGGAGTATCTAAGATAAGCGATGTGCACAACCCTTTTGTATGGATTCTGGCTCTGCATTTTGGCCACCGTAAATAATGATTTTTATACGCAATTATCCCAGAAATGGCCGACATGTTTGATTTCTGTATATTTGTGATTTTCCATTGGCAATCAAATTGGATCGTGTTACACCCTGGAACTATAGAGTGACCAAGCATACCAAAGCTATACTATGACATCTATGACAGTACCATAGTAGCCTCCTGTGAGTGATTTGGACAGCAAAAATCCCAGGGAAAACTCTGTGACTGACATCTGGGACGACCCTACAAGGTGCACCCAAAAGAAAGGATAGCTAAGCTGGTGCTATTATAGCTTCAATAATAACTAGGGACTTGTGGTAGATATATCATGATAATTCATGATATATCTAATATGCTAAATGGGGTGATAAACCGACAAGCACAATTTGACAATCCTCGGGGGTTCAGCTTGTAGGTATACTTACTAACCAGTTAGGACAATGGAGACGATCTTGCAAGTATCTACTTGGTGAAAGATATTGGGTACCAAGATGAAAAATGTTAACTCACCGTTTACAGTACAAACTTTAACATCTTTTAAGCAAGGTAAAACGCCCACCTGGTGTTCCCTCCCAGTTTCATGAAAGTGGGTGACACCCACTTACTTTCTTCATTAGATATATTATATATACATATATTGAATCATTGCCCTATAGGTACCAGTTGTAAGTAGGGTAAGTAGATACAATACAATGAATGTATACAATATCATACATACATACATACATACATACATACATACATACATACATACATACATACATACATACATACATACATACATACATACATACATACATACATACATACA
>Ga0126342_10020536_pt1 | contig 11100 bp, 10 predicted proteins | sample Cyp1metagenome_FD_92528 | JGI IMG/M metagenome (GOLD analysis project Ga0126342, IMG submission 92528) | Coral microbial communities from Lord Howe Island, Old Settlement Bay, Australia - Cyphastrea 1 metagenome | ecosystem: Host-associated > Invertebrates > Cnidaria > Coral ...
AGGACGACAAGGACGACAAGGATGACAAGGAGGACGAGGAGGACGAGGAGGAGAGGAGGAGGAGGAGGAGGACGAGGCAGGAGGAGGCAACTGACATAAAATCTAACAACCCTCACTTGGCAGGCGGGGAAATATGGGAAGATTCAACCAAATAGATCCAGTTTTAGTAGCAGCAAAACTAAGGATAGAATCCCGCAAAGTGGGCTCGGTTGGGGCTATAAATGGGTAGTTTCCCATGGTGACAACCTTCATAAGTTCGGATCCAGAAAAAAACCCTCTAACTGTGGTTACATATCCACTCAACACCCCTGTTGTGCATGGGCACTTTCCCAAGCAAAAATGCCGGGGTTTTGTTATGAGCTGCAGATACAAGTCCTACACAACTGGGTAACCTTGGTGTTGGATAGGTTACTTAGGCTAGTTTTTGCAAAATGGGACATATTTCATCCTCAGCCAAGAATCAACGGTTTGGAGGGTATCCCGGTATCCCCCCCAAAGCAAGTTTCTAAACCTTCCCCCCCTTGGGTTCCCCATTGAAAACATGAGAAAACCATCTTCGAAAACCACTGGAGCCTCTCAGAGCTTTGGCCTCAGCTGAGGTTCTAGCCTCTCTGTCAGCAACAAGAAGAGGTGCACGAATGTTTTGGAGGGACGTTTTGGCCACTCCTTTTTGGATGATACCAATGATACCAAAGAAATCCAAAGAACTGTTCTCTCTAAAATTCATTTATAGATGATATGATAAAGTCTCAAGGGATGATTTTGGGATATAGTTTCCAAACATCTTGGGATATCTATATACTTGACATGACCCAACAAGTCGTATGTCTTTTCTCAGTGAACCCCCCTGGTCCACGGCAATGATCCGTGGGATAATCCGAGTCACTCCCGTATTACAGGAGAAAACTCATCAAACACCCATGATGATCCGTAACCCCCATCATTTCTTGCTATCACCCACACATTTTTCTTACATCCCACAATATATGTGTATATATATACATACACACACATATATTATATTATATTATATTATATTATGTTATGTTATGTTATGTTATATTTGCCATTTTATTCTTTGGATAACTATTTTGCACACTTCAATCCTGGCCGCCCCGAAATGTTTGGATTGTTGTCAAGACATCCAGGGCTCAGCCTCGGTCAAAGTGCTAGGCGGCCAGTCCCTCTACGGTAAATATGTTGGTTTATGACTATCCGCAAATCCTTTATACATAAATATGTGATATAACTATTAATAATATATAATCTAATATATATCTATTTACATATTAGTTACATTAACAGACTTGATTGATATCTATAGTTATCTCCAACGAGATATACTTTTAGCCTAGCCAAGAGAGACAGCGAGACAGCACCTGAGCTATCAGAGGGTGGGGCACCACTTGGAGGATCATCGATCGGAGCCTCATTCATAACCCTGGTGATCGGAGCCATCCCCTTTTTGTCATGGGATTCTATGGGAAAAAATGACATTTTATCGATGGTACTTCAGAAACGATGCCATGTGGGTAATTCACAATGCCATGTTTACCATCCTCCGAATTTTCATATTTTGATAGGTGGTTTTTTAACCATTCCCAAATGAGTGGTTTATGGCATTGTTTTACCATGTTTTACCCACATTACCCCCTTTTGAACACTCACCACAACCAAAACTCATGGAGGATGATCTCCTCCAAGTAGGTTTGGAACCTAACCCAAGGCCCCGAAGAACCCCGAACCACAAGCATAACTCTTCATGGAAGATTTGGAGGTTTCCTAAGTCATGGGGGTACCCCAAGTTATCATCCAGCTATTGTTTTTGGATTTTCCATGATAAACAATGAAGGGCTATTGGGGCACCTCCATTTTCAGACAAACCCACAAAAAATATTTTGTTGGTCATACAGCCCATTAATTGTTCCCATTATATTACATTATATTACCATATTATGATTATTACGGTTGGTTTGCCTTTATAGTTTACATCCATGGCTTGGGAAACCTCCAGATGTTTCTCCAGTTGTAAGTGGAAATAGAACCACAATCAAAGAGGTTATATCCCAACATGGGGATTTAAATTCCCATGGTTATACCCATAAAGGTAACCTCAACTGCACTCCCAAGCTCCGAGTTGAGGGTGCATCCCACATAGTTTATATGGAATACTCTCACTTATATATGGGATTATATGGGTTATGTATGGATTACGGGTTATGTATAGATTACAGTCCCGCTCATCCAAGTACTTCGATAACTTCAAACTCACCCTGGCAGAATATCCTCCAAGTAGGATAGCCCTAGGGCCCCCAGGGCCCCCAGGGCAGGGCCGCAGCTTCCCCAACCATCCAGTCCTTCAGTCCTCCAGTCATCGCTCCGTCAGGGCGACGCTGTCTGGGGTGGAGAAGAAGCGCTTCACGGCCTCGCCGTCGCCGGAAACCTCCAAGACCACCACCTCGTCGCCTGTGAGCTCAGCCTCGTTGAAGCGCCGCGGCTCCCTACAGGCGACGGGGGGACGTGGGGGACGTGGGGGACGTGGGGGTTGGGGAAGTGCAACCCGAAGTGGTGGGGAGAAAGGTGGAAAAACTCTGGAATAGCCATGAAATCATGAAACAAAATGGGAAAAAGGTGGATTAAAACCTGGAAAACCTGCCAAACTGTATGAACAAGTGGGTGGGAACATATTGGCGAAAAACTTGGGAAACATCACTGCAAGTTCATGCTTTGTTGAACAAGAGAGCGATAAACGGTTGGAAATGTCTCCTTTCGGTTCAGGTATTGGTTTGGGGAAGGCTCCAACGCCTTCAGTAGAGAGACATACAGTAGTGCTGGGATGTCCATGCTACCAGGCAATTCCAACGATCCACGGTCGGCCAACTATTCGCGGTGGGAAACGCATAGTTTATAACCCATCAGGTGGGGGTTGGACATCTATCGGTTCGAAGGAATCCCAGTATGGACATCATGCCATCTACATAAGCCACCAGCCGCATCCCAGTTTTCCAACCGCTACAGTATCCCTAAAAAAATCCCCATGCGTTCTCATGAAATCTTCACAATTCAGATTTGACCTGACAAAGGGTAGATATAGGTCATAGGATACTGTACCATCCCATAGGATATAGGTAGATATAGGTCATACCTGACAAATTGTCATAGGGTATACCGCTCTTTCCTCCGCATGGACAATTTCTCCATCCCTGAGGCCAGCTTCGGTACCGCCCAAGCGCGATCTGGGCTTCCTGGAAAGATTGAAAAACCCAGGTTACTATAAGCAGTCAATAAGAAAGGTGATCCTAGTGTGACCCCACGAATTTTTTCTGACGGTTTTATTCAATTTTTTGGATTCTACTGGCAGTGTATTGCACTTTTGGGCCTCTCGAAAGCTGAAGCGTAGCTGGCTCTGAAGACTGAACAACTTCCAAACTTCCAAGGTAGCTGCATGTTGACACAAAACAGCACCATGCTATAGCCTCTGGTCAACTTTTACATAACGAACTGGAACATAACCATGCTATTAATATGTTTTAATAGGTAAATCATCTATTTCGGTTAGGGCCATCTATACCATAGCTATGTTAAACTACCATGTCGGGTAAATATGTCTAATGGGTAAATCATCTAATGGGTCCAGGTGATACCATCTGGTTATTTAACATAGCCATGGAAAATCCCAAAAATAAATGGAGGTTTATAGCTGGGTAAATCATCTATTTCTATGGGCCATTTTCCATAGCTATTTTTATGGGTAAATCACCGAGTCGTCCCCCTGCACTGTGAAAATCAGGTTGATGCTGCCCTGGGAGATCATCTCTATGAGGTTGCGGGAGGCCGAAAAGAAAATCCGACATAGATATGTTACCCTCTGGTTATGTCAAAATAGCTATTGAAAATGGCCATAGAAATAGTGGATTTTTCTATTGAAAATGGTGATTTCCCATAGTTATGTGAGTTTACCAGAGGGTAATATAATTTTAACAATGATCATATTAATATGGCTATGGATCAATACCTATTATATCCTATTATATAATATCATTTTTAGTGGGATGAACATCCATAAATCCCAGCTATTTTGATGTGAACAGAAGGGGTACTATTGGTTTTGACACACTGCCATATATTGATATCTCATAACGATTGATTAATATATCATATTTTTAACAATGATGATATTATAATATATCACACTATTTAATCACATATTGTTAATGATGATGATTAATATATGATCGATCATTAATATATGATATATATGTTAATATATCCATCAGCTTATTAACAATGATGATCAATGATGGTTAATGATTGTTAATGATGGTAAATGAGATGGATTATATAAATCACCATGGTTTCCATAGATGGGGGTACCCAAAAACGCTGGATGATTTATTGAAGGGAAAATCCTACTAAATAACACGGATGATAACTGCGGGTGCCCCTATGCCTTAGGACACCCCCATTTGGGCATTTTGGGATCATTGGATATGGGGGATCTCAAACAGCATCTCAAAGATTACCAGAGGCTACACATTTGGGACTTGTGTAGATCTCATACCACCGGGATTTTTCTCTGGTTTTGATCATAGAATTGGATGATGGGAAAATTGAAACCGGAAAGCCCGATCAATTTGATGGTATTTTAACCAGGGTTTCCGGTTAAGATTTTCCCAACAAAACCAATCCAAGATTTTCCCAACAAAACCAATCCAGTGATTTGAAGCTTGACCCAAAGCATCAGCCAGCGAAAAAAAAATCCAGGCCCCCCAGCCTCGGCCGCCCCGGTCAGGGTGCGAAGAACGAACCCTGCAGCGCCTTTCTGCGATCTCCAGAGACTTGGACCGTTCGTGGCATGCGGAGGGTCAAATGCATAGCAATTTTTTTGAGACGTTTATTCGTGCCAGTATTTTTGAAGGTTAGATGTCTAGTTTGATAGGCAAACGACCTTCTTGGTGTGTTAAATCCAAAATTTGTCCAGATTTTTGACTAGTTTGAGTTTGAATCATTTGATGTTAGATGCCTATATTCTGATGATCACGGTATAACTGTTAGATGTCTATATGTTATATATCAAGTTATATATTAAAATATTTCATCATGTTTCAAACACCATCAAAGATGTTTATATGTCATTATATAGATGGTTCTATATCATATGATCATTGTTATTGTTATATGATGTAGAAGGAACCATCTATATAATGACATATATATATAACCTCTATAGCCTCTATATAAATCTTTCCATCATTGTCAAAGCTCCCTTTTTTTGTTTCGGAAGTTTCATCCGTGGGCTTTGCGCCAGGCCTTGATGGAGCTTCTTTGTAAGGCGCCCTGCTGCCTTCTGCGGCCCTGGGATGGTTAGATGTGACATTTTTATAGATTTTTATACCCTCTGGTTATGACTAACATAGCCATGGAAAATCACCATTTTAATAGGTAAACCCAGGTAAACCATCTATAAATGGGCCATTTTCCATGGCTATGTTAAATAACCAGAGGGTACCTTTTTTTTGTGACCTCGAAAATTGGTGCTTGAAAAGGTCACGCACAGCCTGTGAGATTGGGGGATGTTCTGCTGTTTTTATTCGGAGTTTGTGAACTGGAGCTGATCGGATCCATCTAGTTCGATGATTTACCCATTGGACATATTTACCCGACATGGTAGTTTAACATAGCTATGGAAAATGGCCCATTTATAGATGATTTACCTATTAACAATGGTGATTTTCCATGGTTATGTTAGTTTACTGGAGCGTAGACATGGTGATTTCCATACCATAGCTATGTTAGTTTACTGGAGAGTATCTGGAAATTAAGCTGAGATTGTGAAACGATTACATGTGGTTATGATGCTTATGAGATGTGGCTGAACAAATCATCAATTAACTGAGTTATAGTAAGTAATGAAGTAATACTTAGCTATCATTTAGTACACCAGCTATGATGGTTTTTTACACTGAGATCACTGAGATCTGAGTTCATTAGCTTTAAAATACTAAATAACTTAAGTAACTTTAAGTAAGAATACCCAGTATTACACTACTAAGTTACTGCCTGCCGCTCTCTGGGATGATCTTCTGGGGCGAAAAACTGGTGCCAGCTGGTGCCAGCTGTGAAGGTCTCCCACTGATTCAACATGATTCAACCATGATAAATGGGGATTTACATGGGATTTCTATGGGATTTCTATGGGATCTATATGGGATTTCTATGGGATCTATATGGGATTTCTATGTGATTTACGTGGGATTTATCTGATGTTGAGATTTGATTTAACAATCTGGGTAAAAAAAATGACCTCACGTCGTGACCGAAGCCTGGAATCACGGTTGGGATTTGGGGGGAATCATCCCCAGCCATGGCCGAACTTTTCAGGTTAGCGCAATATCAATGACCGAACCCTGCGACCTCACTGGAATGATGGTTAATATATATATATATAGATAGATAGATAGATAGATAGATACATATATGGGGTACCTATCCCAAAATAGCCGCACTTTCAGGTTAATGAGATATGATGATTTAGCCAGAGATATGTATATTTCTGGATAGTATAGCTATGTGTAGCTGACAAGAATTTCAACAACAACAGAATATAATATGATATATTACCATCAATATCATAGTTTAGCCAGCTTCGTCACTTTGGATATCTTCCCATCAATGGGGAGTTCTGATTGCTAGCTTTGATTAGCAGAGGATAACCGTTGCCGGGATGTCTATGCAACGGCACTTGATGACACCCAGAGCTTGGGCCAGGTGGCGTTTTCATACCTGGGCTGCTATGGCAACATGCAGCAGCGCAGTCACCGGGATTGCAGTTGTTGGATCCATCAGCATGGTGCAGCTCCGTCAGCAGCTGAGGTATGTCGACGTTGATGCAGAGCGTGTGGCTGTTGGTGTACATGACCGGCGTCTCAGACGGGTGTGGCACGGGTGTGCCGGATCCTGCCATGCAGCCTGCCCACAAACCATTTGGAGGCATGGTAGATCATCGAGGTAGGGATATATGATATACCATCTGGTAAAGCCACATAGCTATTGAACATGACCATAGAAATAGTTGATCTACCAAAAATAAAATGGTAATTTTCCATAGTTATGCTGGTTAGTTACCATAGTTATTAGTATTATTTAGCCATAGTTATACTTAAGCTCATAGTTATAGTTATAGATAGCAACCACAGTTATAAAAAAAACCAATTGATCAGTGATTCTCCAACTAGGGACTTGGGATTTTGAGGGTTCTCCATCCCATCTTGCCATTGCTGGAATGTATTGGACCTATTCATTACTTGGGGTCCAAAAACTTGGGTATTTCGAGGCATTTGGTAAATCTCTATATATGACTGTGGCAAAAAAGAAGCTATTTTTCTGGTATGGTGAAACTTCGTTAAAACCCTATGAAGCTCAACATTTTCTCATGGTCAACTCCCCGTTTTTTTTGCACCGGAAACGCCACGCCCTGAGGCGCTTCACGGCGGAGTCCGTTCGCGGCAGCTTGGAGCGCCGGTCCTCGCTCGAGGGCCAGGCCGGCCAGGCATCTTTCGAACTGGGAGAACCATGGTGATAACCATGGCTTGGGCTCGGGATACCCTCTGGTAAACTAACATAGCCATGGAAAATGGCCATTTATAGTGAGATTTCCCATTAAAAATGGTGACTTTCCATTGCTATGTTAGTTTACCAGAGGGTAACCATGTTTTTTAACGCCTTAAATTTGCAACTGGGGTGTTTTTTGGGGTTTACACTTACTGGTGTCATCAAGACGCGCCCTTTTATGGTGATAGTGCCATAGGTATAACCATGGCGAATTCACCATAAGTTGGGATATAAATGATATAACCCCTATAACTAGGTTTATTAATTAGGGGGGTATTCCCCAAAGAGTGATAATCTGATACTTAAATGGTCAATGGTACCCCCATTTTTTTTACAGCCGTTTGGGGTTTATGAATCCAGGGTTGACATTAACCCCTTTTTTGTTATGGCTATAGAACCACTAAAATCTGGAACTTCCGCGCTAGAGTAAGAAATGCCCTCTGGAAAATCAAACGTGGCAGGAAAAAAAATCCCCCACCGCATGGAGGTTTCCAGCTGGAAAAATCGTTGGAATCAATGGAATCAATGGTCGATTTTCCATTGCCACGTTTCATATCGTTTGATTACCAGAGGGTATATCCCACTTGGAGTAGCGACATTTCCCCAAATATAAATGCCTGGGATGCGCATCCACGTAGCTGCTGTGTATCATGATGGTTCCCAGCCATTCTCTTAGACTTTGAGTTTTTTTTGGGATCATGGTAGTTATCATGGTAGTTTATACCTGATGACTAGAAGTTGAACTTTTACTCAGGGAGCTGGGAACCAACCAGATATTTGGGGCGAACATCTATTTACCAACTATTTTAGTGTGAAAAGCAGGTATGGTTTTAAGCCATAGCCATATCCCAAAATTATGGCCACAAAAAAAGAGAAACAGGATTATATCTAGGAAAGTAATGAGATTATATATATATATGTCTATATAATAGAGATCACATATTTCATGGATTATACACCTGTATCAATTGATTTTTTTAAATGAATGTCATGACTCAGATGGAAAACCATTGGAAAAATCATGAAGCAATGGACATTTTTTTGGGCTTTGCTCATCTCCCCCAGATCCATCCCCAGATTTCCCCAGATTTCAGGATGGCTATGGGGCCCTAGGCCGTGCTGCGCGGCTCTTGCCCTGGAGACCCAGTGAATTCGGATCCGGGGATCAGTTCGGATCTGCGGGATCTCTTGGCGATCGCACCCAGCGCTGTCGGACATCTGAGGTGTCCCGAAGTCTGGAAGATCAAGGCGGCTCCTGACTTTCAGGCGCAAAAAGCATCACTCAAAATCCACCCATTTTTCACGCCATGGGTTGCCATGGGAAATAGAACGAACTTTTCAATGGGAAAAAGCATGAAGAAATGGATTTTGATGGAGATTTTGATGGAGTTGATGGATGTTGATGGGAATTTTACACCAAAAATCAGTGGAAACATGGGGTTATTCAGCTTGAACTGAAGAGTTGCAGGGCATCCAGCTGGATCGCGGTCTTGGTCGACCGATTGTAGCTATCCCAAAACGACCAGTGGCGAAAAAAACCCAGGTTCAAACCTCCGTTCCCCATAAAATTGCTGAAGAACCCCAGATGTCTTGGAAAAAAAAGCCTACCCTCTGGTTATGACTAACATAGCCATGGAAAATGGTCCATTTATAATAGGTAAACCATGGTAAACCATCTATTTCTATGGGCCATCTATACCATAGCTATGTTAAACTACCAGAGGGTATGTTTTCCCATTGTGGCGCGAGCATTTTTGTCGGCATCCACGGGACCCAGGAGGTGCCTCTGGCCTGTGTGAAGCCTGTACCTCGAGAGGTGGGCATCCGGACATATGAGGACCATGGGAAAAACCATAGGAAAACCATGGGAAAACCAGGGGAACATGGTGATTTGGTCCATAAAAATGGAGTTTTTAATCTGGTTTCATGGGATTTGTAGCTGATTTATGATAGCTAAGTCGACAGTTCATTCGGTTGACGTTTGGGTATAAGTATATATATATAGTATTCATGGGGTCTATAAACCACTTATAACTGGGGGACCCCACCCTGTAAGTGGTTGATATCCCGGGTTAGTCCTCGATTCATTCATTGTCCAATTTCCATGGGTGAACTAAGGCCACTAGCCACTTGCAGAAGCGGGATGATCCTCCACTACCCAAGGTTTTCGTTCCCGAGAAAATCGGGTACCCTCCGGTAAACTAACATAACCATGGAAAATCACCATTTTTAATGGGAAAATCCACTATAAATCGCCATTTTCAATAACTATGTTAGTTTACCAGAGGGTAGTTCTACCCTGCTGGACAATCATCATTTTCGCTGTTCAAATGCAAACACTCTTGGGGTACGGTCAATTTTCGAACACACTCTACCGATTGACCACTGCGGATCACCTCCCTAAGTTTTTTTCCGGAAAGCCCCGTAGCCTGCCAAACGTTTCTCAATGAATAGTGTGGCTCTCTTTGATCACTGTTCCATGCTTTCCCACGTGGGCTTACCCTCCGGTAATTTACTTAGCTATGGAAAATGGCCGATTTATAGATGGTTTAGCTATTTCAAACATGACGATTTTCCACAGCACGCCGTTAAATTACCAGAGTATATCTCAAAACTTAGAACCCCCAATTTCATCCAAACAATTTCCACTATGATTCACGTATTTCTGAGATCATTTCTCCATTGGCCATTGGCTGCAGACACGGAGCCCTGAGCCACCCCCTGCGAGGTCTTACGTCAGACCACCAAACAGGCCTCGGAGGCACCCCAGGCAGAGGGGCGAGGCGGAGCCCATCCAGGATCACATGGGGATATAACCAAAATTACATCGATCTTAAGTTTTAGTAAATCATGGGTTCCTATGGTATTTCATGAGATTAAAATGGGATGATAATGGGATGATAGTGGGGGATTTAGGATTTAAGGTGATTTAAGTATCTAACATGTGGATATCATCACTATATAACGATCAGTATATAATTGATGATAGATTTACATACAATGTTTTTCCCCAACCGCCTAAGCGAATGGGGTCTTCAGCCCAGAATAGCTCCGGTGTGCACTGGTGCAGGCGCCGGGTCAGGTTCAACGACGTTCCGGAGAAGGCTCCGAAGGTTCCGAAAAAGGTCTGGGAGGCTTTGGTGCAGAGCCAGGTCAGGTTCAACAGGGTTCCGGAGAAGGTTCCGGAGAAAGTCTGGGAGGCTTTGTGCAGAGCCAGGTCAGGTTCAACAGGGTTACCGAGAAGGTTCTGGAGAAGGTTCGAGAAGCCTTGGTGCAAAGCCAAGTCAGGTTCAACAGGGTTCCGGAGAAGGTTCCGGAGAAGGTTCCGGAGAAGGTTCCGGAGAGCCTTGGTGCAGAGCCAGGTCAGGTTCAACAGGGTTCCGGAGAAGGTTCTGGAGAAGGTTCCGGAGAAGGTTCCGGGAGGCTTTGGTGCAGAGCCAGGTCAAGTTCAACAGGGTTCCGGAGAAGGTTCCGGAGAAGGTGTGGGAG
>Ga0126342_10020537_pt1 | contig 11100 bp, 9 predicted proteins | sample Cyp1metagenome_FD_92528 | JGI IMG/M metagenome (GOLD analysis project Ga0126342, IMG submission 92528) | Coral microbial communities from Lord Howe Island, Old Settlement Bay, Australia - Cyphastrea 1 metagenome | ecosystem: Host-associated > Invertebrates > Cnidaria > Coral ...
ATATATACATATATACATGTACATATATATATACATATATATACATATATACATATATACATATATACATATATACATATATACATATATACATATATACATATATACATATATACATATATATATATAAGTATTAAATATAACCCATCTTTGGGAAGCTCATCTCCAGTAGCTTGTTGATCCAATTGTGATGTTGAATCCCTGAGAAATGCAGTGATCAAATGCAGTTGGCAACATGGCGGTGAGGCCGCGTTGCTCGGGAGCCCGGCTGAAAATCTTCCAAACAAACCGAACACTTGGAATTGGTTGAGTCCAGCAAATCCTCCTGGCGAATGACACACCGCACTGTGAGCTGTGAGCTGTTCGGTACGGTCAGTGACTCACAGGTTGTCTTGTGGCATCAATCATGCGTCATGCTCACGGCAGATTCAAGCGTGCAAACCGTTCAAGATTTTGATCATAACTCTGAGCCAGAGTGTCATGTGACAAGGTAGAAGCTTTGTGGTTCCACTATGTTCCACTATTCACAGCATTGAACAGCGAAATTTTCCACTGCCAGTGCTCCTTCGTCACAACAACTCGAGGCAGTGCATCGCGGACTCTTTCGCTGGCTGGCGGAATCTTAGGGGCCTGTTCCTCCATGCTGCGTTGCATTGCAACACGGGTCATCTGCTCCATCATCATAGTCATAATTCCACCTGCAAGGAAGATCAAGGAAGATCACCATTAAGTGTCAGGGCAAAATATGGCAAAATGATCCCGTAAGATGCAAGAAAACCAGGCATCTTGAAGGCTGCATCCTGGCCTAAAGCCGCGGCAGCATCCTCTTCTCGAGATAGCGGGAGCCTGGCCACAGCGTCGTTTCATCTTGGATTTGCTCAAAAAAGTTAAGCCCCCTTAAAAGAAAGGAAACAACATATGTCCAGAAGATTCCAATTTCTGATTAACCCATGGGAAATTTTGGAAAAATATGTTTAAACTCCGGATGTTCAATGGCTTCAATGGATTCAAGGGAACATCTGTGGGTTTTTCCATGATTTCTGGCCTGGAGACTTCGCCACCCAAGTTCTGGAGGAGACCAATTGGCAAAGGAAAAGCTCCATCTTGTCCTGCAAAAAGATCCAACTCCGAATCCAAATGATGGCCAGTGGCACTGGAATCAGGTGATGATCATCAAGAAATGGTTCAGATCTTCCAAAGATGTCCAAAGTCGTTTTGATTGTTTCCGGATTGTTGCGTTGTTTTTGCTAAACTCTTCGGAAAGATTGTATCAGGTTTGCTGCGCTGTTTTCGCCAAACATTTCGGCTTAGTGCGTTCTATTTTAGAGCCAAACGGTGCTTAGAATCTGGGTCATCTATCTATCTGGAATGCGTCTAAGTCTATCACCATCTATCCCAATGTTGTTTTTCAGTGGAATTTATATGATTTTATGTGATGTCATCATATTTCAGGTGCCAAAAACCATCGTATTTCACATGAGCTCACCATGAAAAATCCCTTTTTCCCGGGTCCGTTTGGAGTGATGGCAGTGCCAACGATCCCTCGACCAGGCACCGTCAAAATGGCGATGGATCCCATGCCGGGACCGCCCCCAGGGCCCCCATCGCCCTCGCGGTTTGCACCGCTCAAGAGGGCCCCAAGAGCTCCCAGAAGCCCAGGGTCCATGGCCTGTGTCAACTGTCGACTGATCAATGTTATAACAAGATTGTTTTGATTATAATATTATATATATATATTCGTATATATATAATATATAACTATATATATTCGTATATAGCGTATAGTAAGTGTTACTATTCTTCTTGTTATAATGCTGACTATCATAATCTTCGTCGAAATCAAAGTATAGCAAAAGTTCCATTCGAAACGTATGTGCAAACTTTGGAAGGGAAAAAAGCACACAGAAAGACCTGACCGAAAGGTCAGAAGATGTCAGAAGCAAGGCACATGTCATGAACTGATTCTTGACTCATCCCGAAACTTTCTACGAACAGCTGCACCTCTGCAGCCCCCACAGAGTAGTGGACTGGCTAGGCTCGCGGAGCTTGGAACGACTTGCTCATCTGCGCGGGAAAGCAATGGCAACTGAAAGCCCTCAAGTTCTTTGAAGAATCACTGAAGTGGCTTCAAATGGCGTCAAATGGCTTCAAGTTATATCTCTGCTTCTGTTGCTTTGGTGCCGTTTGAAGAAGAATGGCTTTCCGCGGTGTTGCTGATGATGCTGTGATACTGTGCTTCCAGAAAATTGTTGGTGCTTCAGGCGGTGCTGGGTACTACTTTTAATGTGTTTTTGTTTTTCTTACAAAGCTTCCGTTATTGATTCATGCTTGTCCTCTGTGAATAATGTCTGATCTAAAGGACCTACAATCTTGAGCCATGAGAAGCCCAGCGTTGCAACTCTGAATCACCAAACAGTCCATGTTTGGTGGACAATCTGATACAATCAGCATGATGTCAAATCAGGTACCCCCCCAAAAAAAAACCTTGGTTCTGATCTTTCTAGCAAAGATCTTTATTAGGCTATGTAACCTTCTGTTCACCCCCAAAATTGGTGCTAAATGAATGTTCATTCCCCAATAAAAAGGGCCCGCAGCTTAACCCATCCGCTTCCCTGGGTTTGTGACGTCGGTCGGCGTCACAAACCCGGCTCGGCTTCGCCTTGATTCCCATCTTAATGTGAAACACTGGTTGGATATAGGAGGTTATACTCGCCAGTATATATTATCCAATTATAGGTTTATTATCCAATATAAACCTTAATGATTCCCATTATACTCACTAGTTTATTGGAGATTACAAAAAAAAACATATTGCGATGGGATTATTTTTTTGTAACTTATAATTCACCGATCAGAATAGCAAGAGGATAGGGATATTGGGCGATCAGCCAACGATCCTATCACCATAAGTGACCAGCAGTCCACTGGCACAAGTAAGGGCAGGGTATCGCAGCACTCAATCCCAGGATGTCAGATGAGTTGCAGAGATATCGCCAAACGAAAAGACGAGAAGACCTGCAACGTTGCACGTCGATGTCAACGGACAGGTCGCATGAGTTTGTGCAAATGCTCGTGTTTCACATGTCTTCAAGTTGTTGCATTGAGAGTCTGTATTGATCTGGGCAAATTACAACAATTTGCAAACCTGACAGGAGGATTCTGAAGTCGCTCCCCTTCATAAGCATAATTTCTTGCGAGGTCGCTGTGAGCTCCTTATACTTTGCCCAGAGTGCTATGATGCTTGGTGGAGTTGATGCGATCTTTTTCTGCACTGATTTCAGCGCAAGTAACTCGAGTAACTCATGCAAGGTGAGCTTACGAAATTGCATCCTTCCTCTTGAAGGGACTATGAGCTTTCATGAACTTTCTATGCTGGCACGAACATGTCGTACTCCATGGTCAGTGGACTATTTAAGTCCACCAGCAGCATTCCATCTTCATCGTCTTCGTACTCCTCCTCCGACCTCACCTCAGCTGTTCATATCTGCCTTTTCTCGAAAAAGATTTGGTCGGTCTTTCCGTATGTTTCTTTTTGGGAAGGACTGACTACATTTGCTTCTCCACAGTGCCGTTAATAACCCAGATTCTCTCCAATGATATGCTGACAATCTCTGTATTCAATGTTTGCCATGGTCATGGTACATGGTACATGGGGCCCCTACCATCAGGGATTTCTGGGTATCATCCCGTATCATCCCGTGTGGTTCACCGTGGTTCACCCGCCGCGCCTTTAAAAACCTCGAAGTTTTCCAAGGCGCTCGCCGTAGCGTCTGCTCCCTCCAAACCTCTCGTTGAAGCCACTCCAAGATGTCTTCTTTGGACCTGCACCAAGGACAGAACACTCGAGACTTAGCCACTGAATTTCTAACTGCGGAGCTTTATAAATATATTATATTATAATTCAATTATAATTGTTTTATGTTATATCATTTCATATCATATCATATCATATTGATATGATAACATATTATATTATATTATGTTATATTATATCATATTATATTATGTTATGTTATATCATATTATATCATATCATATCATATCATAGTATATTATATATATCATATTATATTACATTACATTATATACATTACATTACATTACACTACATTACATTATATTAGATTATATCATATCATATCATATTATATTATATTATATTATATATGCATGCTCCGATTTAACATATATCTAGACAGAACTTAAAGCAAAAAAGTATCATGTGTGTGTGTGAGTAGGTGATGTGTCTCAAGAAAGCTCGATCAAGAGAGCAACCTTCACCTTCTACAGTACCATCAGTATCCTCTTCTATGCACTGGTTCATGCATCTCGACATTCTAACTTGCCATTCTGTGAGTTTCGTAGTTCGTTGAGCGAGCTTCTTATGTCACTCATCAACGGAATCTGAGGATGGATGACATTGCCATCAAATGGCCCAGAAATGCCAAACAGCAACAGCATGTCATCCATTTCAGCAGCTCCACAAAAAAGCCCAGCCATGGCCAGATCCAAAAAATCACCTGAGTGGCGGCATCTTCAACCACGACGTGAGTTGCCGGAGCTCCGCTGGAAGGAGGCAACCTGGTCGTGGGGGTGGAAATGGTGGAATACTGCTGGTTGGAAGATCCAAATGATCGAAACTGGTGATTGTTCAGATGATTTAAACTATTTAAACATCAAATAACCATGAGAAACAGTGATTTGTCACCAATAAAAATACCAATCCAATGACCAATGATCATCAATGATCCAAATGGATGTGTCTCAAAATATGTGTACCCACTTAAATGGCCATGTCAATTAGCAACGTGATGATGCCGCCAAGGAGCTCAGGTCTTTCACGCGTGCATTGTATTGACCAAGCCATTGGTGCAACTCCCAAACTGTCATGGACCTGGTATCTCTTTCCTCCTGTCACCACAGCCACAGGAACTGTCACAGTTCTCTGTTCTGAACAATCATCTGGTTGTGAGTCAAAACCCTGGCACCCGGATGGTACCTAAAATAGCTGGTTAATGGATGTTGATTCTTCCAAATATGGTAATAATAGGTTTTGACCCATCCCCATCTCCAAGGGAATAAAAATGGAGGGTGTCAAACCATTCTGGTCTCGGGCAATCAGTTAGCTACCATGGAAAACAAAACGTCGTGTTATCGCTGTGCAGCTTTGTCGGGTCCTCTGCTTTCTTCAACAAACGGCGCACCGACGCAATCGCCTTCCAAGCACTTGGAATCTCTATAAAGCACACAGATGCGTTTGATCTTTAGACCTATCCATCCTATCCATTCTCTGTGTGTTGTAAATTGAAACCTAATAGCGATCTCGACCCAGCTTTGCCGATCTTCGGCCTCTGCTGGCTCATAGCGAAAAAGCCCAGCATGGCTGGATCGAACTGCGGAGGATTTTGTTCGAGAGGACCAGAGCTCCGTTTTCAGCTTCTGAATGGTTTCCTCCTACACGGAGCCAGCCGATGACTGTGATGTTTTTGATGGGTCTGAACCCCAAATGGCCATCTAGGGAAAATCAATGAAAACAGTTGAGACATGGTGAGACACTATTAAATTTAGGGTTTGTCTCCTGAATTGCTTCATTCCTGGCTGGTCTTTCACGTTGTGGCAGTGCTTCAACGACGAGCGATGGAAGGGTACGTAGCATCCACTATATCCGCGTTTATCAGTGGTTCATCCTTTCAAGAACAATAAATACCAGAGAAAAGTCAGAAAAAAGTACGTGTATGTACAAAAACGGCCTTCGTCATGCCAGTCATCTTAGTGCCAAGTTTTTCCTTAGCAGTTCGAAGTGAGTAGGAAGGTACAGAGGGATCGCACAACAGATACATAATAAGGACGAAGTGCTTTGCGTTTCAACTGGTTTATAGGTATGTTTTCAAGAGAATTACAACAGAAACCTATGGATAACTGCATGGCTGCAATCCCGTTTCACATATTCCACTGACGTCTTCGATGCTAGTCTTAGTACCCGAAATTCGATGGATAGCAGCCCAGCTTCCACCAAGCGCTTGAGTTCCCCTTGTGGGAGTCGCTCCAAGTGCTCGAGTCTGAGATTCTTCTGCTGCAGTTCTTCAACAAACCTGTCAGACAGTTGTGCCATGTCGTGTGTTTGGGTTGGTCTATGTTGGTCTGAAAATAGGATACCTGTAAATCCACTGGTTTATCAACCTCCAATTAAAAGCCTTTGTGTTTTGTGCTGATAAAATCAAAAAATGCTGATAAAATAACTAGTCAACTAGTCGGCCACACTCAGCCCGGTTTCATGTTTACATGTCATTTGCGGTCATCCTCCAGAAAAAATATGGCCAGCATGTGTTAGCTCGGAACACCATCGCATCCGTTGCTGGCAGCGGACCTCTCCAGGCTCTGACTGTCATCTTCATTGGGAGCAGATTTGTCAATGCAGACCCTGAGAGCATTCAAGATCGACATGGCGCTTGTGCTTGCTGTTGCCACCTGAGGCAGCCTGGCGGAACTCCAGGAACGGAACCATGGAGAGAAAATGATGGAGATCAGCTTATGATACTTATGCACAGGATACTTGATAGTGGACAATTGATCATTGAGATTTGCTATTCACAAGTGATATAGAACTGCTTTGGATACTTGATATATGCTGAAGAATGACTCCAAGACTGATTCTCGATCCACAGCACTCTGCAATGCTCATGCCATGGACCCTTCCAAAGCGCAAGCCATCTATCATCTATCTGAAAAGACAAAAAGACCGGAGCATCAGAAGAGTCTCCCACATGTCAATAGGGTTGCATGATGCACGCACTTCATGCAAGTGAAATGTTGTGGAAACGGAGGTGTTCTTCAACGAACATCCAACACTGTCATTCAACAAGTTGTAGCCTGACAGTGCCTGAGAACAGCCATGCATATCCATATTAGCCCGTCTGTCACTACCTACAAGGACGGTCTCTTCTCCGCAAAACATGCCAGCTCAGCTCGCCAGAGGAACAATACATTCGAATGTGCTGAAGCTGTTGGTTGATCCACCTAAGCTGTCCGCATATCAACTACAACTGGCAACGCGAGCACAGATTCGGCATCAAATACTTGCAATCATGCCCTCTCCATGCCGAGAGGCGCAAAAAATGCATCTTCTTGGACAGCCTGTTCTGGACGTGGATGCGAAAGCTTCTTCAGAACATCTTTTTTGTCCTGGAGCGCAGAACGTGCAAAAATTTGCTGCCCGCAGCTGAAAGCATTTTGTATCAATGCGCAAGGAAGGCTCCTGGACAGTCAGCAGCTGCAAATGTTTGAGGTGGAAGCTGTCTCTTGAGGTGTTGGTCTTGCCCCATTCTGCGCCGGTTGGCAATCGCAATGTCTGAGAAGTGTTTCACGTTTTGTATTAGCAAACAAACACGTGGAAGCAAACTCCCGAAGCAAATTTTGTAGACTGTACGTGGCGAATGTGGGCAGCCTCCATCCCCAAGCTGTCAAGAAGTAATGTCTTTAACATCCCATTGGCCCATGCCGGTCATGTGAGATCAGCTGGGGAGCAGCACACCTGGCCTTTCAAGTCTTTGCTCAACTTCAGCACCTTCAAAGCTGAAATGCTCGGGCCTTAGTGCGCTGTTTCGTCAGCTGCAAAGTCTGCTTGGTGGTTGGTCATGGGGAATCATCATCCCCATGGGCAAAAACATAGAAAGCATAGAAATACTATAGAAAACATATTTGAAATCACCCAGCAATTTATCTCTTCTGTCACTTCAGGAAACCTGAGCACACAAGACCTCTGGACTCAGAGATTCTTGACACATCTTGATACTACAGCGCGATCTCCCTGAGAAATTTGCAGAAAAACTGAAAACTTGGGCCCCACACCAAAGGGCCGGGCCGCTCTTGCGCGCCCCGGGCTGGTCGCTCTCCGCGCCGGTCGACTCGTCTCCTTCGCCTCCACTTCATCCAGCCCTGGCAGCAGCTGTTCCAAAGCCAGGCGAAGGTTCCGCACCTGCACCGGCCACAGGATTGGAACCGCTGGGCACCAAAAGGATTTGGAATGAGTGAAACAAGTGAAACACTCCATACTCTAATAAGTGTCTTTGATATTCATTTCTCATGAATTCATTGAATTCATTGAGTGATTTAATGGACAGTACGATTTCAAGTTGGGAGATGGCGACCTTCGCCTGTTTCTCTTCTTGGTGCTTTGCTGCATTTGGCAGGCTACCAGCGTTCCTGCCGGACGAAAGACCATGTTCTGAGCAGAGGATCGTCTTGAGAGTCCTCCAAAACCCTCCATGACATGATGTCTGAAACTCAAAATTAGCTATGCCAAAACACGATAAGACACAATCAGACATACCCCATCAGGCTCCTGAGTTTTGCGCATTGGATTCTCTGTGCCCTGGCCCACAGTTCCATTTCCTTCCGCTCAGCCTCCTCGCACCAAGATGTGAAAGCTGGGAACTTGCCATATGGCCATGTGTGATATATGCATCCATATGTATCCATATGTACCCATAAAAGGTTGTGAAATTGGTACATCATGGATCAAAATAAATCAAACCTGCAATATTCATGAATGTTCTATGCCCACTGTAAGGTGTGCCTTTTCTCGCTTGCGTCGCCGTCTGGAGAGCTTGCGGGCACGTCTCAGCACCTGGTAATCAGGCTGATCGGTTCATGATGATTCAATCAATGTACAGTAATGTCAATGGATTGGTTTAAGGGAACATCTTGATCGGAAACCCTAGTTGCCCAAGAAACAGGGAACAAACAGGTGGTTAGGTGCGACAGTGGGGCTCAGATGATGGCAATGTTCATCATTCACCAGTGATGATGACTTGGCTATGGCCAGCTCAATTGGGCTACCTGTTTGGACATAAAGTGGTCATTGCTTGTGTATTTCCCCATCCACTTCTGGGCGCATAAACTTACGTGATTGTGAGTCGTTCCCATAACGGACTGCCATGCGCAAAGATGTGAACAATTTTGAGCCACTCCCATGGATTGCCATTCCCCATCAAGATTCACATGAGTTCATGTTTATGGCTATTCACCATACAGATTCTGTCAGGCACCTCAGCACTCGCAGGGAGAAACTTGGTGGACCACCTCAGCTGACAATGGCGATAGCAGTATTGATATCATATCATCCTCTTACCAGATCAATCAAGCGTCCAACTGTTAAGATAACATTGTGCTGGTAAGGTAAGAGGTTGGTAACATCGTCCACCAACCTCTGACACCCGGCCACCTTCCAACGAAAACTTCAAGTTACGTGGAGGAGGGACTTGCTGAAGCGGATCTGCTCTTTGGCAGCTCCTAGATGTTGATCGTTGGGGCCATATCATTTTAGAAGTTATCACTGCTATCACTATCACTATCACTATATTTAAGGGGACCTGGCTTGACGTTGCAGTATCTTAGGAATGAATTAGCAACAAATATGCCATGATCATTCTCCTTTTTTACCGGTTTCAGCTGATCAGATCATGAATGTAACCTGGTCAAGTGGGATGACTCATCCCTACTGTAATTCGATGGGCAAATTGTTCAAACCTTGCAACAGACTCTGTGTTGAACCCCCCACCCCAAAATCTAAACATTTCAACGGGCATCAGCAAAAGTGACGTTAGGGGGTCGATAATTATGTCCATTGGAGCTAACGCACCTCAAGTATCCTCAAGCCACATCAACGTCGAACTTTGGGGGTGAACGGGTTGTACTGGATAATATTGGATAGAAAGGGTTTGAAGATGTGGTCCCTCGGTGCCAAGGTTTGCTCGTTAGCATGTCGCGTCCTTGATCTCCTTCCATGTGAAAGACTCTTGCCCTCCTTTCAGGCGGACCTGCACCAGCACAGCCAGCGGAGCAGAGAATCCCATTCACCATTGGGCTCAGTTTCATCCATGGTTCATCAAGGGCTCATCAATGGTTGATGAATGGTTGATTAATAATCCCGATTTTTTGGAAGGAACATCAAGTGAACAGTTTGAAGTTCAATCACATAGAAACTATCCAGTTGATGACTTTGATGGAGTTCACTGCAGCAAACCTAGTCCCTGCCTTCACAGGATGAAGTGATGTCACAATGCCAGGGTTCCAGTCATCTTCACTGGGCCTGAAGCGCAAATGCAAGCTGTACAGGCCAAGAATCTAGCCCCACATACCACAAATATTATCCGATGCTGGTCATTTCTTCTACTTTTATATGTCCTTTCAAGATCCATCAAAATCCTTGGAGTATCATCTAATTTTTGTTGATATGTTTGGCCATATCCCACTAACTTGACCCATCCCCGCATCATCAAACAAAATTCTCGCCTGCTGACGTCCCCGCGGTCCTTCTCGTCTCGGTCTCGAACCTTGGTCATTGGATGCAGAAAGCAGATGGGTTTGGTACCTGAAATTTGGGGGTTAACCCATCACCCATCCAGTGGGTTATCATGAATTATCATCATTAGACTAGCTGATTAATCCTTTCCCCCTAATACTAAACGCCCCCAGCCCCTATTAATAAACACCTCAGGTAGTTTTTTAGTTAGGGTTGTATTTACTAGTAGGGAACCAAAGTCGAATTCATGTTAATTATTCATTATATAAAGATATCTATACATATATATATATATATATATGTGTATATATAATTATATATATATATGTAATCAATTATACTTGTATATGTAGTAATCATGTGTTGACAGTAGGGGGTTCATGAGGCAGATAGTTAGAATCAGTAATTATCCAGCATCCAGCGGGTCAGGTCCACAGACAGGCAGCTTCCATTGCTTGTTGGTTCAAGCAAACAGCTAGGCAGCTAGCCAGGCAGGTCTCCGCACGCGAACTGACACAGGTAAGACAACTAGAGCTATGCAGGCAGCTAAGCAGCCAGTTGTGCAAGCAGAGCAGCAGCCAGCGGTGCAGGCAGAGCCAGGTCAGCAGGAAGTGCAGGCAGCGCTTGCAGCTTTGGCAGTTCAGGCAGCAGCTTGGCTGAAGAATGGGGAAGGGAGACGGTCCAATTAGAGCAGTTTGTGGCAGCAGTCAGAGAGTTGCAGCTTTGGAATCAGTGGTGCAGCCGGATCGATAGATGGATAATTAGATAGATAGATAGATAGATAGATAGATAGATAG
>Ga0126342_10020538_pt1 | contig 11100 bp, 12 predicted proteins | sample Cyp1metagenome_FD_92528 | JGI IMG/M metagenome (GOLD analysis project Ga0126342, IMG submission 92528) | Coral microbial communities from Lord Howe Island, Old Settlement Bay, Australia - Cyphastrea 1 metagenome | ecosystem: Host-associated > Invertebrates > Cnidaria > Coral ...
GCCAGAAGATATGCCAGAACATATTGCAGAAGATATGCCAGGTAGAATGCCAGAAGATATGCCAGATAGAATGCCAGAAGATATGCCAGATAAAATGCCAGAAGATATGTCAGATAGAATGCCCGAAGATTTGCCAGTATCAAAACATATAGATGTCATGGTGGGGATAACTCGAAGTAAAGTAATTTCTTTCCAATGTTGAATGTTTTGCTGTTGTGTTTGGTGCGTCTTCGTTTTTTGGGGCAAGCTGGAAATATCTGGAAAATGCGGAAGGTTTGTCATTGTGGTCAGTTTGGTATGTGATGTTCTGGAGATGTTTCCACTTGGTCTAGCATCTAGCTAGAGTGAGGGTATTTCCACACGTGCATCCGTGAGTGGTTTGTTCTAATCACTCCATACCGATCAAAATTGAGGATAGACAATGATGACAATGCATGTCAATTATACAATAGAACGTATGAAAATCATGTATTATTATTAACCATTAAATCCCGCATGTTATGTGTTCTTTTAAAATTGTATATTCCAATGATCGAGGGAAAGTGTACAGGAACCCCAGTCAGTTTCATGGGGAAAACCGTGGAAAAACCGGTTCAGAGTTTCTCTTCAATCAGTCATTGAAAACATCCACAGTGATTGAAAAATATCCAAAATTTTCCATAATCCATAATCTAAGCATAAAATAATGCTATAGATATAAGATTATCATCCATAATCCATAATCCTATAGAATAATCCACATTGATCATCCATAATGATCATCCATAATGCAGATCCAAAATACGACAGCCTGTCACAGCCCAAAAGTTGCTGCGAGGTCAACATCTTCGTCATTGGGGTGCCTCGGCAAAGTCCTGGCTCGTAGTGAGTTATGCTCAAACGTGGCAATAGGAAATCCCCTATGAATGGATGTGTTTTACGGGGAAGATCATCCATAAATGGTGGATTTTCCAGCGACGGATACCGGAGGGTAATCATGAAATTCCGGAAGTGGTGGATACTTAGTTTCTCACTCCTTGAACTTCGCGAATGGTTCCTCATAATTTGTGAGTTCTCAGGTGTTCCCTCATGGTTCAGCAGATTGGCATAGGCATTGTCATTGCCACCGTACCTCAACAGGATTATTGTGTATATTATACATATTGTCGTCGGATCATGAGACGTTATATACTATAAATATCTATAAATACTGATGAGATTATGCATATCATGGGATATAATATAATCCAGTAACAATGCCATCATCATGATGGGATTCAAGACCAAGGACTGGGGCACCTACCCAGGCACGAGATGCCGGGCTTGAAACGAGCTTAAAAACGAGCCAGACCCGGCACGGTAGCCATGGTATTTGTGGTATGTTCTTCCCATGGTTGATATTCCAACATCTTTCAACAAAATATTGGGATCATATTGGCACTTTCCCGTTTTCAAACAGAATTAACAGAGTTTTATCATGGTTTTACTCCACAAAACGAGTTTCTTTGACCCCAATTGCTATGGAAACGGTGCAGGAACTGGCATCAACATGGGAAGCGCTTGGACCACGGCGAAGCTTGGTGGGACAAAATGCCCAGTGCTGAAATTTCCAGATATGTTTGATGTTGTTTGGGTAATCCATGTTTTTTCACCCAGAAAACATATGAAAACATGATCTACAAATGGATACTGAAATGTTATTTTTTTCAGAAAGCAAAGTCTAGAAATGCTGGGGGTTTCCCCCATGGCTGGACAGATCTTGGTGAGTTGGGTGCAAGACCTGTGACCTGAAATTGGCGCCAAGGATGTGGAATTCCAATTGCTTCCAGGGTTCATCATCCCCAGAGGCTGGGCGGTCCTGATCCCGGAAACCCCATTGGCTTCCCTAACATGCAACGACACCATGCTGGTTGCTGGTGACTGGAACATGGCTGGAGATTTTTTTTCCAGAAACAGTTGGGAATTTGGGAATGGAATGGAATAATCCCAACTGACTTTCACTCCATGATTTTTCAGAGGGGTAGGGCTCAACCACCAACCAGTTGTTTACTGGAGGGCATTGTTTGTGTTGTTTGTGCGTGGCACAATCCTTTTTTGAAGGGGGGTGAGACATAAGACATGGGGGTTGGTCATCAAAGACATCCAAAAATTCGGGCAGCTGTTTCCCCGTGTGGACTGGCTTATGTCGTTCACTTTGTGGATGAGAAATGAGAACTTCCACAGTTCCCAGGGTCTAATGATCCACATGCAGTTTATCTCATGTACCATGGCTGGGATGAAGATCCCTTGACCAACGATTTTTTGTGTGAAAGAGGTGCTGATGTTCTTGTGCATCCAACTGAGCCCTCTTACTGTATGGTGCTGGGTGTTTTTCATGTCCGCATTTCGGCGGACTGATCATCTCAAATTCTCGGATAGCGTTCCTGACCCAGGTAGAAGCATTGTTTGAGGTCTAGATTTACCAATTTTGGCAGAGGTTGACAATAGAAAACTCATCCTTATTAGTTACTTGGGTATGTCTAAAAGTAGGCTACCGAAGAAATTGGATGCTTCAGAATTTATTTATTTCCCATGGATTTTATGGATACCCATCTAAACATACTTGTTTTTAAGATGAGGATATGGCAATCCAATCTAAGGTTTTGGAACATGTTGAACTTAAGTTGAACAAGTTGAACAAGTTGAACAAGTTGAACATGATCTACTCTGATTGGGCTTTTCACAACCTTTACAGGAACATAGAGGAACCCCATCTCCCCATCACACAGCCACTTCGACCTCCCTGAGGCCTGGAAGAAAGCGAAGGCCGAGAAGTTGATCTCCGCCTCGGAGGTGACGAAAGGATGAGAACTGGGGGGTACCCTGTGACGAAATTAGGAAACAGCTATGAACAGTTGGATAGGAAACCATTTGGATGTGTGATTGATTTATGAATATCTATAATATATATATATTATATCATATATATATAGTTGTGATTTAATTAGGAGAACCTCCAAGATTGGATTTCAAATGGTAGACACGTCACGACATGAACACTGCACAAAGGGGGAGAATCCGAAACCTGACGCCTGACTGTCGTCTGGATTCGTCTGCAGGTGGTGAAGAGTTGGGGTGCAGGGTATCCCATCTGCGGCTCGATGCATCTGGAATGCAGCTGGGGCAAAGGAGGCGCGACACTGGCCTATTCCCAACTGGTGGTTAACAGTTATGAACGAAGGAGGAAGTTTTGAACCTACCTGGTTAAGTAATTTCATGATACAATAGCCGATAGCCTATAGATAATGAATGGGGAAAGCGTCTAGCACCAACCAGGTTAGACCACATACCCCACTGGCCGAGCCACATGATGATCGAAAGGTAGAACTTGGGCTTTCCCATGAATTTTGTTAACCAAAATCCAGCTTGGAATTGGATTATGAACTGACAACATCTGACAACATTTGACATCCTCACCCCCTTAGCCTGGGTTTTTGGGGGAAGAAAAACTGTAACTTACAAGTGTAACTTCCCCCATGGCACCTAAAAATTGTAATAATACATTGTTCACGTCAAATTCGATGATTGTAATATTACATGTTTCACCCCCCTACCATCAAAAAAAGTAATATTACCATCTGGTTATTTAACATAGCCATGGAAAATCCTCTATAAATGGTCCATTTTCCATGGCTATGTTAGTCATAACCAGATGGTAATATTACAATTTTTCTGTCCCCCCCTGGTCTTTTTGGGGTGGGGATCATCTGACAACATCTGTGGTTTTTGGACCTGGTTGTTGTGGCGGAACCTCAGTTTGGCATAGAATGCCATAGCAGCTAAGGGGCCATATTTTTTTCACATTGAAAATCAAGGACGTCAAATTGATAAATTGTGACTTCCTCACACAAAAAAGTCCTTGGATGATCTTGGATGTACATCCCACTAAGTTGATTTAGGCCCAGTGATGAAAGATACAAAATGGAGGTTTACCCGATTTCCCCCAGAGGTTAGGTCAGATTCAAACGGCTTGGGATTCCTGGTACTTCCTCCACGTTTCGCTTTCACCATCTTTCACCCTTCCAGGCGTCTCGAACAGTGATCGATGCAACCCGGAGCCCGTGGGGGTTGTCATCCCTGGATTCATAAATCCGGCTGTGGCTGTTTAAGTGGGGGGGTAGCATGTAAGTACCACTAAGTATCATACCACTAGTTCGGGGGTAACCCATTTAGTCAATGAACTTGACACCATGCTGGTTGGTGGTTTGGAACATTTGCATTGGATAATGTTTCCATAAAATATGGGAAAATGTCATCATCCCAAGTGACGAGCTCCATCATTCTTCAGAGGGGTAGGGCTCAACCACCAACCAGCCAGGATTGACACATCTCCGGCATCTAGACCATCTGGACCCTTCCCATCCACCTTTGACCCTTGCTTCGGGTTTGGCAATGGGATCTAGCCAAAAAAACCCTAAATCTGCCGGTGAATCATCATATGTTCAGGAATGTTCAGGTATATCAGTCATATACCCTTCGGTAATCAAACACGGTTTGCTGGAAAATAATCATTTCAAGTTGATTTTCCCACGTCCATAGCACCGAGGGATTTCCCTGGGTAGACCTTGCCATCAGAACCGTGCCACAGGACAAAGACTGGTACTGGAGAGACCACTTTGCTCAGCAAAATGTGGCCACCTCAATGACGGATTTAGCCAAAGAGCGAAAACCGATCCTTGGCCGGCGAAAACATCATATAGAGAAACGCGCTGGAATAGGGGGGAAATGAGGATGAACTGATATTAAACTGAGGATGTTCAAAAGCCCAAGTTAGTTGGGCTTCAATAGCTTTGCCCCTGGAGTGAAGTGGATGGAAATTGGGGAGTGGCCTTCCATGTCACATGGCATGCTGGATGCACTCAAGATTTGAGAGTCAGGCACCCACATGATTGAGGACTTATTTTAATCGTTCCGGAATTCCAATCTTTACTCATCCCAGATTTGTGTCCCGCCTGTACACACACATCCATACATAATTATACCTGCATGATATATATATATATATTATATACACCATCCGGTTATTTAACATAGCGATGGAAAATCCCTCATAAATGTAGGTTTCTAGCTGGGAAAATCATCTATAAATGGGCCATGGCTTCCATGGCTATGTTAAACAACCAGAGGCTATATATAGAAAGACATGTCTATCCTTGGAGCCTAAGTTGACCGACTCTAGACCATGACCATGACCATTAAGACCCTCCCCACTAAAGGATCAAAACCCAACGAAAATCGTTGTGTAGTGTCACTTCAAGGTAGATTAATGTAGATTGTCTTGAGTCATGTGCCGTGAATTGTTTTACTCTTCCAAGGAGTTTCGTGATCAACACCGCAGACAACTTTTACTATGCAGGCGAGGCGTCAATGTCGATTTGTTGTTGGGGGGCAGCAGGATCCTTTGTCAGACCATATGCTTGCTCAAGGACAAACTGGGCCGCTTTATAAATAAATGTATGTAATGTTTATGTATTTAAAAATTGATATATATATATATACATATATATACATATATAATATGCAAGCATATGTTGTTATCAATATGTGTTTGGTTTCGTTGAGTCGCCGTTTTATAGGAGCCGAACTCACGCCAGGTGTGAAAAGCACTCAAGACAAGCTTTGGAGTATGATGTTTGAGGCGCACAAAATGGTCAACACCTGGGGCTCTATGGCAGAGGGTGTAGTGAGAAGTGACCAGAAGCTATTGTTGTTTTCCTTGTGTAAAGCGCATAGCATTTGATTTCAAGTTTAAATCATAAGTCATCAAACTAAATGGGCCATGGCTTCAGTTCGCATCATTATCATCGAACTAACTGGGCCATCGCTTCCAGTTACTGTGAGTCATTCTTCTAGAGGCCAAAATCCCATAGAAATCCCATAAACATCCCATAGAAATCCGATAACAAACCCATAAAAATGTGCAAAATCCCATCGAAATCCCATACAAATGGGCAACTTCTGACCCTTGGATCTTGACCCAACCCCCAGGGATCCCCAGCCAGGAGCTCTATCCAGATCAAAGCCTGCAGATCCCGTGGTTAAGCTCCCTAGGCATTTTCTGGGGGGGTAGGGTAGTAGGAATATAGATATACAAATATAAACATACTTCCAGCTTGCGTTTTTGGTTCAGAAGACTGGCTGAATCCCCATTCATCATCTGATCACCTGGGATGTTTGAAGGATGAATGAATCAATATGTGTGTATATATATGTATATATATATATACATACATGTTATACATATACATGGACATACATACATCTATATATAAATGTCCCCATACGTTTTGATCACAACTTGCAACAGATTCTCGATACCAATGGTTAATGTTAATCTCAATTGCTACAATTATGATGAAATATCTATATCAACTTTACAGTCAGTCCTGCCGAAGGGTTTGTTTCAAACATATACCTGAACTAGGTTGTTGAAATACTGAGAAGTGGAAGCTGAGGTTTAGTGATTTTGAAGACAAAACATTCCATTTTGTGATCGGCAGCTACAACAAGTTCTTCAATTCTCAACCCGAGTGAAATGGGATGATGTTCCCGAGTGATCATCAATCTTTCCGGGCGATTGATCGCCACCGAAAACAGCAGCTTTGGGACCCGGTAAACGTTTACATTAATATATAGCTGTAGAAAATCACCACTTTTAGAGGGTAAATCAACTTTTTCTATGGCCATTTTCAATAGCTATGATATTAGATTACCAGAGGGTACATTAAAAAAAATTGTTGCGACCTTTCTTAGCTGCGAAGTCGTCACTCGGCTCAGGGAATCACGACTATGGTGGTCATACCTGTGACGTGTGCCACCGGCGAGATTCGTTTGTTGGTTGCTCCAAGGATTGCGGTGTGGCGCTTCGACAAAATGAAGAGTCATGTTATGGTGGATATATATATATACATATATAATATATATTATTATTATTATATCATATTGTATTATATTATATTATATTATGTTATATTATATTATATTATATTGCATTAAATTATAGTATATTATACTATATTGTATTATGGTGTATTATATCATATTATATTATATTATATTATATTATATTTCATTATATTATATTATATTATGTTATGTTATATTATATTGGATTATATTGTATTATATTATATTATAGTATAGTATATTGTGTTTTATTATATTGTATTATATTTTATTATACTATTTTATAATATATCATATTATAATATAATACTGTATTATTAATACATATATATGTCTTTTCTCTTGAGGATGATATTATATTTTGATATTAGTCCTTACTATCCAGTTCCCTCCTGGGTCGTCTCCAAGGTGAACCTTTCCTCGCCAGGTGTCTTTTCAAAGCGTCCGGCCAAGAAACACGCAGAGACAAGCCATGTTCGCAGGCGGCGGTTGACACAAGGTTTTGAGGAGCACTTTGGAAAAGTAAACCTCTCAAGGATATGATTCTACTTGTAAAAAGTAAACGTACTTGTTCAGTAAACCTCTTAAGGATACGATAGCCATGTTTGTAGCCTGGTGCTGGGTCCATTTTAGATGTTTTTGCCTTTCAGTTGGCTGATGAGTGATGTTCCAGAAACTTCCGACTTGAAGCTACACTATATTTTGGTTCTGGGGTAGTGAAGAACTTAGTCTATATTGTGTATGGGACAAATTGGGTACCTCAATGATTGGATGGCTCATGCCAAACATGACTTCAAGCATAGTGGTCCCCCAAGTCCTTTATGTTGACCCATACCCATATGGGGGTTTCTTTCCTAAAAAAGGGGTATCCCAAATCATCCACTTATAGATGGATTTTCCATTATAAGTAATCCATTTTGGGGTACCCAGCCATTAGGAAACCCCTTTTTTTTGCATCCTACACAAAAATGAAGGAAAGCCGTCACAACGCCCGTTTCGCACGAGGCCATGATCGACTACGACACGGAGCATGACTGGCAGTGGCCGAAGAACAAAGAAGTGCGCTGGGTGCTGCCCATGAAGGGTTCCTTGGTCTGGAGGCTTTTGGCCAAGAGCGGCTATTCAACCCATATACACGCAATAGATTCATATTTACATAAAACAAAAAAAACATGTTCATATAAAGGTGTATGTATATATATATGTTTGTATATGTATGTAAATATATATATATATGCCAATTTGTAAGTAGATGGGTTAGATGGGTTAGGATGGGTTTGAGTAGCAACCCTGATGCTCTGCTTTGAGTTTTTGCTTCATTCGTGCCGCATCGTCAAGTGTTGCCCTTTTTTTAGAATCTAAAATGGATCAATATTTAGACCAGCGCGCTATTCCAATTTTGGCCATAGGCATCACTCAACAATCACTATTTTAGTGGGTTTTGTTTTACTTATATCTGTTTGGGGGTTACTATAAGTTAACAATGGTTGATCACAGTCAAGGTTCCTTCCCTTTCTTCTGACAGCTTGTCACAATATGTCACAATATGTCACAGGAGGTACCGGTGGAATGATCAGATTCACGAGAGAACAGGCTGATTTTGCTTTACATTATATGTACACAATGTGCATACAGCATGGCGACTGTTCTCTTTGCCATTTACTCAAGTGCATTCCCATGGCAATTTTTTATGGCTGAAACATGCGCAAATGATGATTCACCACAGGGCTTTTGGGCTGTGTAGTAGCCTATGTTGGGACAATCCCAGACGCAGCACATCTGGAAATCACGGACACGCTGTGACCTGTGAGGCAACGATCGATGGTACATGAAGTCCTTCGTCTTTAAGAAGGCCAGCGATGCCGCAGCTCAGCCATTGAAAAATCATGGATTCCTATTGCGACGGATGACATCTCAACAAAAAGCTCTAAAAAGAAGAACAAACATATGATAGATCACTATCCCATAGGATCCATGTATGGTATATATGCTAACATTTGGGGTATATTGATGGTAAATGTTACCATATATAGCATACATGGATCCTATGGGTATAGGATACTATAGGTACCCTCTAGTTCTAGCCTTTCTAGCGATCCTTGCACGCCACTAAGCGCTCATCATCGGTTTGGGTCCTATGGGTGGCACCTCATACATCCTCATACTACCCGTTTACAGCGACATCCTTACTGTAAGTATCTTGACCCACAAGATAAAGACTGGTCATCATACTGATATACTGCAAGGGGAAAACTACACTAGTCATCCCGAAAGATCGCTCAAAATTTGACACTAAAAAAAAGTGTCCCGTTCTTTCGCCGGATTAGTGTGTCTTTTTGGCCTGATTGCTCAAGTTTCTGAGGCACCTCGTCACTATGGTGATTTCACAAGGTCCCAGAGCATGGTCAACCCAAGAGCTGGGAGCTTTCCGACTAGCCCCAAAAAAATCAGACAAACCTTCAATTCTAGCGTAAAAAATGAAGAAAAGACACATGAAAAAACAAAAACCCGGTCTCAAAGTCATTCAAAGTCCACATCCCATGCATTTCCAGCATTTTCACGGCCACCCGGCCACTCCTAAAAACGACACTTATCGGTTAGGCCAACGTGTCGCTGGATGTCTTTGTGATCGATACCAACAAGGCGCACATCAGCTCACAATGCAGTTCCTCATGCCCTGCCCGCCAAGCCACTTGGCGCCAGATGGGAAATTCATGGGAAATTCACATGGAACTTGGGATTGTCACTTGAAAAGTGAGGTCCCACAAAATCAATCAAAATCATCCCATGTTCCACTTATCACATGATGAATTTGATCAATGCATATGTTCATTGAATCGCCGGAAAACGGGCCACTTTGCGGTTGGAGTATCCTTAATCAACTGGTGAATGGTTGATTTTCGTCGCTGCAAATGATTGGTTACTCCTTGGAGTAAAGCAACGTGGCAATGGAATGCACTGAACGTGAGAATTTCCTGTGATTACTCGAATGTTGTTGGTCAATATATCTACATTGGTTTTGGTGAAATGGGTGATGTCGATTTTGTTGCAGCTAGGGGCCACAAAGTCCACAAATTTAATCAAAGTTAAACATAATATATAGATTGTTCTGCTAGTACGCATGGTATATGTAGGTGTGCAGTAATCCACTCTTGGTATATGTACACAATCCACGGATTATAAATAGACATGTTTTTTAATGGATCAATTATGTTTATGTAATATTATGTGATGAATACACATGATGCATGCATAACAAATCATAACAAAACATAATAATACATACTAGAGCTATCATATAATTTGTGTTACAATTGTATGCATAGATCAATGACTTTTTTTGTAATCACGGTGTGTCTGAGAATGCTGAAAAAGAGGAAACTGACAATCAACCACAAGATCTTCTGGGGTACTTCAGAAGGTCCCCCAGGTATAAGTTGGTTTATAATCCACATGAACATATGGTAGATATATCTATAATTACTGGAAAATGACCAGATGTTATACTTATAAGTTCCAAGTTATATTATTAGAGTGATAAACCCGTTCCTAAACTAACATAGCTATGGAAAATCACTATGCTTGATAGCTAAATCAAAGAAGTAAATTGGGATTTTCCATAGCAAACTGTGAGTTTACGAGTTTACTCAGGTTTTTTCACAACAGTTAACCATCAGTTTGTTCAAGCAACTTCACCAACACCCTGGGAGCCCTGGGGCATCACCATGTAGCTTCAGCCTTTTTCGTTTCTCCCGAGGACTGCATCAAGTTTTTCATGCAACTCTGGGAGAGGCAAAAAGCTTGGCTCCTACCAGCCTTAGAGCCTCTCGGACGAAGGTCACAGAAGCTTTGTTTGTCCTACCTGTATATCGAATGTTTGTTCCTGATTAGTGTGTGCCCCCCCCCCTCCCCCCAAACAATATTTGGACTCTCTTTAAGGTGGAAAGTCAAACATTTTCTTCCCAAGAGAAAAGCAAATCCTCACTTAAGTAAGGATTTCAATTGGCTACAATTGAAATCTAATTAAAACTGTGATTTCCCGATGAACTTGTGGTACTTGTAGTACTTGCAGTTGTAGTACCTGTAGTACTTGTTGTACTTGTAGTACCTGTAGTACTTGTAGTACTTGTAGTACTTGTAGTACCTGTAGTACCTGTAGTACTTGTAGTACTTGTA
>Ga0126342_10020539_pt1 | contig 11099 bp, 8 predicted proteins | sample Cyp1metagenome_FD_92528 | JGI IMG/M metagenome (GOLD analysis project Ga0126342, IMG submission 92528) | Coral microbial communities from Lord Howe Island, Old Settlement Bay, Australia - Cyphastrea 1 metagenome | ecosystem: Host-associated > Invertebrates > Cnidaria > Coral ...
ATATAGTCCATATAGTCCATATAGTCCATATAGTCCATATAGTCCATATAGTCCATATAGTCCATATAGTCCATATAGTCCATATAGTCCATATAGTCCATATAGTCCATATAGTCCATATAGCCCATATCCCTCTATGTATTGGTTACAAAAGTTTCCCTTCCACGACAGGACGGCATGAATCGCCAGGAGCCCTTTGAGCAAGAGCTGCCGGAGGACCGCAGCTTGCCGCAGCCGGAGGCCGGTTGGTTGTTGCAGTTCAGTGGGTTGGGTTCCGGTTTCAATGTTCCATCAAAAACCACTCCTGTATGAATAACTTACAGTATGTTTTTGGTGAAATTGGATATATATATATACATATATTGGATATATATATAAATAAATATATATATATATATATGTATGTTGTAAACAAACAACTTGGACAGCCATATATATATTTTTTGGGGAGCAAACTTCGCAAAAGCATCCAGTTTGGCCAGGGCATGCCGGATGGACCGTGGCGAGTTGGAGAACTTGAGCTGCCTGGCATTGCAACTTCCAGAGCCCCCCAGTGATGTTGGTTTAGATTCACCCCATGAATACTACAGCATTAGCATCTATAAAATCTATAGTTCATATATGTTCATATAAAACCTATGTGTTTTTTTGCAGAGTATCTATAAAATCTATAGTTATTTGCGTATCATGAACCTAGCTATCGTTTAGGGGCACCACATTGCAGTGAAATGTTTGTGTTTCGGCTTTCGAATCTTGTGCGTTGATCTCTCATTCCAGAATTGGGTGAAAGGACGAGTTACAGTTGACACCCCCCTATAGTTGGGGTAAAAAAATTAGCCGGTTTCAAGTAACATGTTTAACCAATGCATTGATATATGACAGTATTCCCATTGATTAAAGGAAGTTACCTTTTCCACAAAGCATCTCTCAATTTTCCCATTGGTCGATACCTTACCCACAACAGTTTCATCCACAGCACAGCGCTTGCTGCCACCAAGCTTGTTGATGTCATGGTGCTCCATGTAAGATTTCAGACATTCATGGTATATTATGGTATATTGTTTGCCACTTTTGTACGGCATAGTCTTCAGTTCCATGAGCATCTCGCAGCTCTTCCTTGATTCGCTTCAGCTTCTCGTTGCACTTCATGAACACCAAGAAATGCAAGAAAGCCATCAATGATTGACACTCTTCAGGAAGGGCTGGAACTGTAGCAGTCCTGCGAAAATGCTTAGAGAAGTTCTCAGTGCCCCAGAGATGATTGTTGTCGCTCGTCACCTCTGCGTAGTGTACATGAGGCCTTGCAGCGTGAGCAGCTCCATGTAAGCATGCCATAGTGGCCATAGTGCATGAATACCATCAATGCCCTCAAAGTCATGGAATCCTGAAGATCTGAGCTATCATCAATGGATAAAGGAACGTACATGATGTTCTTCTGGAATGCTGCACTGGACTGAAAGAACTCATCTCTGATCCCCTTGCGAAATGTGTTCAGGTCCATTCCAAGTGTCAAAGGCAAAGGCCAGGTAAAGGAAGCCAAAATGGCTATAGCAAACATAGCATAGTTCAAACCAGTGGTGGGGGGCGGTGAAACACATTATACCCATATATATATATGTATAATATTATTCATTTTTATTATCATTACTACTGTTATTATTATCAGTACTTTTATTATTATTGTTGTTAGTATATTATTATATATATATACAAATATATCTTAAAAATTATATTGATATATACATATATACAGCATATATACATAGATAGCATATATATATATATACACATATATATATATACATATACATATACACCTACCCTAGCAGATATTTCATGGTTTCCCCCGGCCATCGGGTATAAAAAGACCGCGAGGTTTTTCAGCGCCTTCGATTCGGGCAACCTGGCGGGCGCTCAGTTCGCGCGGCCCCTTCCGGCATCAGAAGCGGTGTCCAAGAAGGCCCCGGATCGCTGGGCGCCGCGTTACCTTTTTTCATCATTTGGGTATGGGTCAAGCCGAGTCTAACCAAGACTTCGGAGTTCACAGAAGAAGAAGAAGAAGAAGGTATGGGTCAAGTCATTTGGTACCCCAGTTGGATGATTGGTCCAAAAGATCGACTAAAATCTATGGTTCCCAAGGTCTTGAAGTTCCCAATCTGTGATCCAAAAAAGGGGTGAGCAGAGTGCCAGGACCTGCGGTCAGCCGATGTGCAGTGGGCAGCAGAAGTGGATGGCAACTCAGTTGCCTCAGAAAAGATGGGGTGAGGGTTGAATCCATTGGAAGTGGGGGGTTTTGCTAAAAGCCACATGGAGCCCTCAAAAGCTCGATGTGCACGTTTTACATTGGGAACCCCTCAGAAACTCTCTAGAAACGGGGGTCTGTGACATCCAGAATATCACATCAGAAGCTTCTCTTTTCCGGGTGAATCTCCCGCTGTTTGCCAATGTTTGCCACCATGCCAGCAAAGCTGGAGGCAAGATTCTTTACCAAATGCTGCACAACTGCAGCGTTCGAAAAGAACCTCATCCAAAAGCCAAGCTTCTCACAAAGAAGTCAGCTGGCGCTCGCTTGTCTCCTGGCTCCGAGATGTGAAAGAGAAGCGACTTTGGGAGACCAAATGGGAAAACCCAATATGAAAGACTCCCTTTTTATGGTCCAAATGTGTGTCCCTAAATGGTCCAAATCTGTGTTTGATATCAGGGATGGGATTGTTTGCACTTGATAATCTTGATATCGTTGAAGGCTCTCAATTTCTCCTCAATGATGTTTCTGCAATGCTTGTGATTGGGTATACTTTGGATATACTTTGGATATAGATTGTGTACAGTTGTCTTCATTGTGGACTGCACGCTCCTCCGCTAATTGTCCCAGTTCCTTTCATCCAGGTATGCAAGCTGTCGAGTGACGCTGGGAGGTTGGCAAAAGCTTGTGGATGAGGCTGGTTTCCCTGGAGATTTTCTTCGAACCCCCTGGTTGATGATTTGATTTTGGATTCTATTTTATCCAATTAATATTAGGGATCAACATCATGAACTGGGAATTCCTGTTGACCAACCACTAAAATGGAATGGCAGCAGGTTATATAAACTGCTCATGTGGGTTTGGTTCAAAAATGCACTGCAGTTACATCTGGTGTTGAATCGTTGAATCGTTCGTTACGAGACATTACGAGTAGGAAAAAATCGGAACCACATCTACACAGCTATTTCTTCCCAAGAAATGCGGTTCCAAGATATGCCAAGTCTACGTTGCGAAAGGCCTGTGCAACTGAAGATTAATGATCCTGTTTGATAACCCAAACCTAGTCACTGGAGCGTGCTGGCACCTAATGAAGTATACGTTGGAAACACTGAAATAAATGGATCCAAATTCATAAGACCTCAATCACGACTTAGAGTTTTAGATGGTTTCTAGAGCCCTTGTACTCGTACCTGCTAGATTTTTATATAGACAAGCCATATCCCTGTCAATTGGAGGGTTCAACAATCATTGACCCCATTTTTTCAGATTGATAATCATCATTAATCATCCATAATCGATGGTTAACACGCCCTTACAAATAAACAACCAGAGGTTGTTGTCCCAGCTGGGGGGTAGGCAGACTCTGACAGGAGGGATGGGCCCAGCTGGGCGCCACGGCCGAGACTGAGGGAGAGCCGGAGCTCAAACGTGGCACGGAAGACATGGGAAGGGGTACGGTTGGTTTGTTAATATGGGATTCGTCATGATTCGACATTTACCATCTGGTTATTTAACATAGCCATGGAAAATCCCTTATAAATGGAGGTTTCAATGGGAAAATCATCTATAAATGGGCAATTTTCCATGGCTATGTTAAATAACCAGAGGGTAAGTTAACATTAGTTATTAAGTACCATTCATGTTAGGGATGAAAATATGGATTAATAATGATGTGGATTTATAAGTTAAGATGGGAATTTCCGCCTGTCAGTTGGTTTCTGTGGCACTATGGAGCTTTCCCCAAGTCATGGGGGTTACCATTTTAGGTTTCAATGCTAAGTCATGCTCATCCATGACTTGGATGATTTGGTGGGGGTATCCCCAGATCATCCAAGTCATGACTGAGCATGACTTAGTGACTTGAAACCTAAAGTGGGAATTTATTTTTTCAGCATCATTTACATAGGGGTTACGATCATAGGGGTTACTGTATAACTTGCAATCGTCATATCGTGATGTATGATTCAACCCTCCTGTTGGTTGATGATTAAAACAGTGGATATCCGGGGACCATACCAGGCTGACTTGAGGGATGACCCAGCGGAGGGGAGCGGTGAGCCAAACCAATGGGGAACTTTGAGAAATTAAGCTCTAAATCACCAGGAAATCAGCAGTTTCAGTGGAAATGATATGGGAAAAGAATCTATTGATGTGAGAAATCACCTTTTTTGTATTTAGGAACATATATGTATTTCATTGTATTTCTTTTTCCAGGAATGGGGGATTGTTGATGATTTTCGAAAGGTTCAACCGCATGTTGTTCTGTCTGAAAATGGGGGTAGTTCTCAACATGTGGTACCTCCAATTCCAATGGGTAGAAAATTGTGTTTCCCAGGAGGGCCCAAACTCCCCAACTCATTTGTTGACATTACGCTTCAAGTTCCACGCGCGCGCCCAAGGGTACTAGCAGCTGTCAGATTTAGAAGGTAGGAGGTTGTATTTCTTCAGTGTGTCATAAGAAGCGGGATTACACAAGCTTTCCAAGGATAAATTTTGGGTCCGGTTTTCTTAGGCAGCCGTCAGTGCACAAAGGTCAAGGCCACTACGCGTCCATGTGTGCGCACATGATATGTAAGGACGTCCTAGTTGCGAATTTGAATGTGACGGCACACTTCAGCCTTTGTGTGCCCGACTACGTCCTTCATTATATAAAGAATTTCTGGCTGAAACTGATCACAAGAACAATATCAGGGGGCCTTATAATAAGAAACCCGCAAGTGCAAGAAACAAATCGACACACCTTCGACGCCATTTACAGATCCGTTTCAGACACTGTAGACGTACGTTGCATACCCTCGCAAAAAGATTTTGGCTTCAATTCTGCTCAAGATCCAGCAGATACGTTCATGGGACCTTCGCGTTTGAATTAATGCCACTTATATAGTCCCACGCAAGTGCGCCACGGAAGTGCGCCACGGAAGTGAAGTGTGTGATATAATGGGTTTTGTTGGCCCTGCAGCGGCCCTCCTAAGAAAAGATCAGCATGTGATTTGGCAGTTTTGGATAGTTTTGGGAGATAATCATTTTTGGTCCTCCAAAACTGTAATTTCAAAAGTAGAATTGAATAGAATTGATGATTAACCATGATACACCAGGATGTTTGATGATTTTTTTGGGGTACCGTATTCTGGCACAAAGCCGGAATTCACTTTCGGGATCTTTTGGGCCTCATACCTGTGATATCCTGTGATATATATATGGGGGTTCCTACAGTCCCCTCGAGATGGGATCGTCGAGTCAGAAGGCAAAACAACGAGAACCTGAGGTTTTGCGCCAAGCGAAACAACGACTGAAAGTGACCCTGGTGTTCTTTTGGCGAAAAAATGGGGGACCTCACCTTCAAAAATCAGCGAAATGGATGCAAATGGATCCAAATGGATCAATCTCAGGCCCAAAATTGAAGCCTTTGAGGGTCATGCTCATCCTTGAATCCAATTCTGACACATGTTTTGGCTCGCTTCTGAACCTGGTTTTCTACTCTGCTGACATTTGATTTGGTAGAGGGGTTGTGATGCAACGAATTTGCAATAAGATAAATAAGGACTTTTCTTTTTGTTTGGGTAGGCAACTTGCGTTCCACCGGTTTCACAATCCCAGAGGAATACACGAGAAGAAAGCAGCCACTGTCCTTGTTTACCGTGTGGGTTTGAAATTCAGGGACACCACAAAATGCATGTTATGAGTTGTGATGGGAAAATTATGGACACATAGTAAGCCATGGTATTTTAGGGTACTCTATTTCCAGACCATTTGAAACCACCAAAGTTTCAAGATGCACTTCAGTCAGGTACGACGGATGATGCCAAGACGTGACTCAGATGCACGCGCATGTCGCAAGCAGAACAGAACCCTATGGATGGACTTATCTGATCTCAGAAGCTTGTGCCAAGGGGTGGCTATGCCACCACATCAGCAACACCAGATGCACCCGCACTGGACGTCCAAAGTGGCGTGCTGTGCTTTGAAGTCACTGCTCTTCAGCTGCAACTGGGTCATGCAATGAAATCTACAGATATGCTTGATCATTTCTATGTTTCAAACTTCAAACCACAGGAATCTTGGGGTACCCAATTCTACCCTAACCCATTTTTGATGTGAGTTTCAGAGTTGAACCTAGCCATGGATTGAAAGGCTGGGAGGTTTTGTGCAAAAACTGCAAAACGATACCCTCTGATTTACTACAGCTATGGAAAACCATCATGTTTATATAATATACAAAAAGCATCTACACATGTATCTATAATATCTAGTCAATGTCTATAAATGTCTGTAATAATTTTCAATTTTCCATACAGTAGTAGCTATCTTAATTTATCAGATGTTATGATGAACCGCAGATCCCAGGCAAGGGCTGACTGTGCAGGGACACCTTTTGCCAGCGAGGCGGGGCACAACACGCGCCAGTGAACTATAGAATTACTATAGATCTATAGTGATCTATATATGGATGTATCACCATCCCGAAATGGTAGGTTTTGGGTTTCCCACCCACCTGACTTTTTTTTGAGGTTATTTGGCTGCGAGTCAAAATGTACAGCCTGATCCATACCCTGAACCCACAGGCCGATCCATAACCCCGATCCATACCAAAACGCAGGTGATCCAGACCGATCCATACGTCCGGATCACCGCGGGCAGATCCATACCCGAGTTTTGAGGCAACCCTAGTATAGATGTATCACCCTTTTTTGCCAGCTGAACGCTTTAACTCATAAACTAAAGCCAGTGGGCTAATGTGAACTAAATAGATCTCACCCATCAATTGTTTTCTTCACCTCTTATTCCATAAGAAGCCCTAAACTGCCATATCCCCAGGAGTGTCAGTGGTTTCACTTCGGCCTCCGCACCGCGGAACATGTGGACGTCGCCGCGCTCCGCGCGCCGCAGCAGCTGCGCTTCCACGTCCTGGGCCTCTCGCGCTTCAGGCGGCTACAGACCACGCGCTTGGTCACTGGGCATCTGGGCCTTGACGCGGAATCGGGGACGGTTGGTTTAAGATGGGGGGGGTTCCATATGGGGGGTATGCCAAAATCGCTGGATGGTGAATCTATGAGAATCTCATGCATGATTTAGGGATATGACATGAATTGACATGATATGACCAGTTTAGGAAACCTCCATATTGGGTTTACAGTTGATTTCGAAGTATCATGAATTTAGGGATGAACAAGCACCATTGATAATAATTTTAGCGAATTCTATCACGTGGAACACCCAATGATTTTAGCGAAACCATCCCATTCATCAACCATCACTGGGGATCATTTTACATCATCCCATTTCTAGGGCTATATCCAATGTCAATAAACCTCTATTGGGGATAGAAATTACTATTTAAGGGTTTATCACATTGGAAATGGAAAACCATCATTTATAAAGGGGTTATAACTTACCATCATTGATGATCTATATGTTGGGTTATCATAATCCATGAAGTGGGAAATCCGTTCTTAACCAGGCAGTATAAATTACCATCCCAAGACCGTGCGGAGCAAGGGACGACAGAGGGTTTTGAACACTGCTCATATGAATGTCAACCCCCGATGAATGCTAACCTTTGTTGATTAATTCATCAGGGAGATTGGCCGACTAGCCCCAAAAGTGATCATTTGCTACTCAATTCGTTGTGGAGATATTGTTTGATGTCTTGTGATAGATGGGGGTTATAAACCAACTTAGGAGGATGATTAAGCAGTGGCTTTGGGGGTCCCTTATTCTTTTGAATCTCGTGACAGCAACTCTACACTTCACCGGCGGCTATGGCTTGAAATTGAATACTCAAAAGCATCTCAAAAACCATCCAAAACGGGATGGTTTAGCACTGGAGTCACTAGAGATGACCAACATTTCTAGGTCCCCGTGGTCTTGTGATACATGTTTTGGCTTAAATGTTTGATATGATGCTTTCTTTTGACGTGGATGGGGATTTTATACATGAATCAACTGATGAATGCAGACTTGAGCGTTGGGCAAAGAATCTGAGGCAGTTGTTGACAGATTGCTTGCAACCTGTGTTTCGACATAGCGGTGACAACGACTGGCAGCTGGTGAAGGGAGAGATTGGCATGCTGCGCATGCCAGCGGCTTGTCACAGCACGGACCCAAACTGCTTTGTGGTTTCACAGATTTTTGATGCTTAACATTGTTTGACCATGTTTGTGATGATGATCCAGAATGATTCTAATGTTTCTATTGTACATATTATATATATATATTATATTATATTATAATTTATAATATAATTATTTACATGGTGGCTCAAGCACCAACCAGCAACGGAAGCAACGGCTACTATTTCAACTCAGGATGGCATGATCGCCTTCACCTTTGCTCTTCGGATCCAAAACAACGAACCGGGCACTCGAAGCAAACATGGCTAGCTGCGAAATCCCGAACGAACTGGTGGTTTCTGGCTGGGAAAATCATCAACGGAGGATTTTCCAGCTAGCCATGTTTGATTGCCGGAGGGTAAACCACATTCATAGATCGAAAATGGTTGAAATACAGTATGTGATGCATTGTGATGCTACATTTTTTTGTGAGACCGTCAGACCATGCCATTTAAATCATTTTTCACTGAGGAGCATTCCATGTCGCGGAACCTTGAGAAGGACCAGGACAGGTCTCAAACGTGGCACAGAGCCGTGGTAAATCATCCCATTGACCACTTGGTGCTCCGCAGGAGCTATACTTTGCCCTGACCTTTCCGTATCCACTAGGCGACTGCGTCGCGTCGTCACCGCAAAAACTGGGCAGTGGGCAGCAGAAACGGCAAAACACTCCAAATCCATACTGGAGTTGAGAAAAAACACACTCAATAAAGTATTATGGAATACTGCATACTTAAGATCATTCCATCTCTAATTCCCAAGTGTTTAATCTCTCGAGATTTATCGAGTCACTCAATGGTTGGAGTGCCCGCCATCTTTCTCATTTTTCCCGACATGCCATGTGTATTGCTTATGGTTGCGTGGAGGTCGCATCTACAGTCACCTCCAAAGTCTAGTTCCGCGCTTGGTGCAGAACGGTGTCTATGAGCACTCGCCTTTGCTTCAGCAAAGCTTTTGATATTTTGGGGTCGAGTCAAAACGGTTCATCCAATGGTCCAATCCTTCAACATTTTTCATCCATTTGGGGTGCATCGAAATGTATCGAATACGAACATTGGGATAACATTGGGATCATTGCGGGGGGTTCTGCTGATGGCAGACCTTTGGCTATGGCTCCATATGGCTCCAAAATGCTCCAAACTTCTAGAAATCTCGCAAGGTGAATCGGGAAGAGCTCACCAAATCACTGGGAGGCGCTGGGGTGAAACATGATGAAACCAGACATCGTCACCGAATCGTCGAAGTGGTTGCCCCCACATGTGTTTTTCTTCAGATATCTGCTGGAAATCCATTGGGGGAGCGTGATTTTGGATCCTGGGGGATGATGAAATACTTAAATACTCAAGATGTCGAGGTTTTTGTGGCTAGAGTCGTGCCTCCGAAAAAGGTCCTCGATTCCTAGATCCTTCCAGAGTTGGTGGAAGGGAAAAAAAATCTACTTGAACTCTTATGTTGAAGGTAAAACCCGGGTTTCCAGTCATCATTTTCACTTGTCCTTGAATCAATCCATGTGAAATGCATCATTCTTTAGATGTTTTGCGACCATAGCCGCAACTCCTCCAAAATCCGTGCAAATTCTCCAAAATCATCCCAACATTTTTCCACATAATCATTGACGAAACCAGGGCCATGTTCACAAAATCCTTCGAACAATCTCCAAAATCACAAAGAATCAGTAACTTTTCAGGGGCCCCTGAGCCCCCAAATGATCCATGGGCCCCCCATGGGCGCAGGTCATCCCATTGAATTGCTGAGCCTCACCCAGCGTTCCAATCGCTCGGCTCAGCGGCTCCCAAAGCCGGAGCTGCCAATGGAGGAAGAGGTGATCTGGGAGGAATGTTGAGGTGATTTTTCATGAGTTGTTGATGTTTTTAAATGTTTTTTTCATGATTTTTCTGGGTGAAGAATCCCACCAAAAAGAGAGAAATGGTTCATGAGTTCTTCTGGGTGAATCCCACCAAAAAGAGAGAAATGATTCCAACATATGGCTGAGAAATATAGTAAAATCGAATCATTTGTCTAATGTTGTTTTTTCTTGCTTTCTTTGTGGGTACATGTGGGTACTATAATTGTAGAGCCATTGTGATTTTACCTCCGTTGGGATAAGATACAACTTGATATGGCCCCAAAGATTGTGGTCATATACTAATATACCCACGCAGATTGAGTGGAACCGTACCCCAAGTATCTGCGATATCTGGGAATGTCACGGAGAACCACAAAGTTTGTGGGATGATGACTCTGGTGGCTGCTAAACGCTTGTTGGTTGATGATTTGATCAGTGATTATACTACCTTGTCATACCCTTTCCATATTGGAGTTTATCATTAATTATCCATGATTGCCATGGTCAAGTTGGATTACATCAACCCAGTAATTGGGGGGTGGACATACCTCCATCAGCAGGAATTAATTCATGCTGGGATGATCATGACTCAGATACCACCTATTGACCATGGCACATCTGATGGCCTTGCAATATGGACACATATATGTTCGAAATAAGGTTTAGATGGAACCTAGTGGACATATGATCTAAGAATTATGGGTTGGAGCAAAAATGTGGTACCATATATATATATATATATATATTATGTATATATATAATATATATATGTATATATATATAATTCTAGAGGCAACATTCCCATATTCAGAAAATCTTCGCATACCATGTTTTCATCGTACTCCAGACCTGGGTTTTGGTATGTTACTTTGATAGGCATTTCAGCTCAATCTGGAGGGAA
>Ga0126342_10020540_pt1 | contig 11099 bp, 15 predicted proteins | sample Cyp1metagenome_FD_92528 | JGI IMG/M metagenome (GOLD analysis project Ga0126342, IMG submission 92528) | Coral microbial communities from Lord Howe Island, Old Settlement Bay, Australia - Cyphastrea 1 metagenome | ecosystem: Host-associated > Invertebrates > Cnidaria > Coral ...
AATTGATATCCAATACATAACGGCGAGAATTCCATGAATTCCGTGGGCTGGCCCCCCAATACCCCCTAAGCTTGTGCTGAAGCACGGAGAACTCAGGTAGCTGACGCTACCTTTCGTGACTTCTGTGTGGCTCTGATCATCTGGCTCTATAACACTGGCTGCTAGCACCAAATCATCATTTAGCTTGGCAAGTGCCAGTTTGCATGGCAGCTCATGATCTTCTGAAGGCTTCACAATGTGCCTCCTCACCTGTGGTGCAATTGCTTTTTGTGACACCACCACCTGACCACCTCTATCTGCAGAGGCTAACAACAACTGGCCACTGTCCTGGGGCACTACTGCTGGTTGTATAGGCACAGCTTCTGGCAGCATGATCTGGCTGTCTTGCAAAAACCTACAAGGTGGTGCCCCATAGTTAGCTAAGTTGGTTTATAACTCCAATAACTATGGCTTATTGTACTTATATCTATAGTTAATGGGGTTTATAAACCAACTTATAACTGGGGGGCACCACCTTGTATGAACTTCCAAGTCCTGGTGGTGAACACTTTGGCTTGGATGCACAGGGTCACAAAACATGGTGGGCTGCTGGGCCTCTTGCTTTGGCAAAGCACCTTTGGCAAACAGTTCAACTGGGAAAGGCCCAAAATCTGAATCTGGGCTGGGTAGTTGTGGAAATCCTGCAGGCAATGGCTCTGGTGAGCCAGCACTTGATTCTGCTAATGGGTTAGCACTGGCAGCCATACTATGATCCCCTACCACAGGCTGTGACTGGTATGCTAGACCAAATGGGCTATGTACAAATGGGCTCATGGCATGGTCTCCTAACACAGGTGGCTCAGGCAAGACAGGCATTGCAAAGGCAGGTGGTGCCAATGGGCTATGTACACATGGGCTCATGGCATGATCTCCTAACACAGGTGGCTCAGGCAGGCCAGGCATTGCAAAGGCAGGTGGTGCCAATGGGCTATGTACAGATGGGCTCATGGCATGGTCTCCTAACACAGGTGGCTCAGGCAAGCCAGGCATTGCAAAGAAAGGTGGTGCCAATGGGCTATGTACACATGGGCTCATGGCATGGTCTCCTAACACAGGTGGCTCAGGCAAGCCAGGCATTACAAAGGCAGGTGGTGCCAATGGGCTATGTACACATGGCCTCATGACATGGTCTCCTAACACAGGTGGCTCAGGCAAGCCAGGCATTGCAAAGGCATGTGGTGCCAATGGGCTATGTACAAATGGGCTCATGGCATGGTCTCCTAACACAGGTGGCTCAGGCAAGCCAGGCATTGCAAAGGCAAATGGTGCCAATGGGCTATGTACAGATGGGCTCATGGCATGGTCTCCTAACACAGGTGGCTCAGGCAAGCCAGGCATTGCAAAGGCAGGTGGTACCAATGGGCTATGTACAAATGGGCTCATGGCATGCTCTCCTAACACAGGTGGCTCAGGCATGCCAGGCATTGCAAAGGCAGGTGGTGCCAATGGGCTATGTACACATGGGCTCATGGCATGGTCTCCTAACACATGTGGCTCAGGCAAGCCAGGCATTGCAAAGGCAGGTGGTGCCAATGGGCTATGCACACATGGGCTCATGGCATGGTCTCCTAACACAGGTGGCTCAGGCAAGCCAGGCATTGCAAAGGCAGGTGGTGCCAATGGGCTATGTACAGATGGGCTCATGGCATTGTCTCCTGAAACAAGCAGTGGCTGGTGAACACCACTTGGTGCTGGCAATGGCAATGGTGCACATGGGGCCACAGGAAGGCCAGGCATTGCAAAGGCACTTGCTGATGGGCTAGAACCACATGGTGTCATGATAGTATTTCCTAACAAATGCTGTGGCTCAGCATGCATGCCTGGAAAGGTGCTGAGGGCATCCTGGTTGACCTGCCAATGCACATGTGGGACAAGGGCTGGGTTCCCTAGGCAAGGCAGGTGTGAGGAGCTAGCCCCACCATAATCTCTATCATCATCCATGGCTCTACTAAATACCTAAGTGAGAAAGATTGAAAGTTGTAACTATCTTATTTGTTCATAATTCATCATTCATGCCTCTACTACACACCAACACATGTTAAGAGTGTAGCTGCTAAACATGCAAATTGCCCCATGTGGCATGAGGGTACCTAGGTCAATTCACATTTCTTTGAAAGTGTGAACAGTGATGCATCTCGATTGGCTTTATGCCTGCTACTATGTTGAGCATCAGCTAAAAACAGCAAGGAGCATGTGACAATTTACACTTGCATCAATCTGCTGAGTTTAAATCAAACTTCACACATATTACCACATGACATGCCAGCACCAATGGCACCACATTCACATTGCCTCTTCCCACAAACATGGCCCAGCTGTGAACATGTCACATGCAACCACCTATGACAACACAGTTTCAAGTACCACTCACCATCTCCATTCCATGCACCATCATTTTCCTCCACAGGCTCAGGCTCAGCATGCCCTTCCAGGATACAGCAGCATACAAATATGCCCACCATACCTTCAGTGCTTGGTCACTGGGGAGGTGTTGCAATTGGGTTTGGATGATTGGTTTCCTTGGACAATCACATGTTTACATAAAGCTGGTGCAAACCCTACACATGATGCTTGCCAATGCAGTCTAGTTGCAAAACCCTATCATCCATCACCATGTCAACATACATGGAGAGAACCTGGGGTGGGAATGAAACTGAGCATGAAGCATGAGCCAGTGCCCAACCATTCCATGCCCAAGCATTCTTGCCACAACATGCTCAACCTCTTAGTTACCATCAAGTCCCTCCCACCCATAGATTCCAAGAAGCTTCCAATCAAGGCTCTTCATAACCAGCAGCAGGTCTAGGTCCATCATCATGGTCATCAGGCACCTGCCATGGCTGTACTGTTGGAATGGCTCCACTTTCCCCCCTACCCAGGACTCCAGCACAGACAAAGACCTCATTTTGATATAACATTATCTAAAGAATTATCAAACACCAAATTAACTTGTGTACAAAATATATAATATAAATTTGAATAATATATTAAGCCCATCCAATGGCACATCCAATTAAAGCCCAGCCCAGCCTCTTCTCCATGAACAGCAGCAGCTTCAGGTCCATCACCATGGTCATGAGGCACCTGCCATGGTGTTGAAATGGCTCTACTTTCCCCCCTACCCAGGACTCCAGCACAGCCAAAGACCCCACCCAATGGCCCATCCAATTAAAGCCAGGCCACATCTCTTTCCAAGTAGTGTAGCCACAGTCCAGGAACTCCAGCAGAAGAGCATATGCAAGTCTTGTTCTCAGCCATCATCTGAGTGCAAGCTTCTTGCCCCAGTGCATTTTGCACTGCAATCTTGCACAACCTGGGCCACATGGACATATAAGGGACTTCACCCACACTCAACCCATGATCATGCCAAATCAACTCCATCAAACCCTTCACACCAAACCTGTGATTCACCTGACCTGAAAAACCAGATTGACAAAACAAGCCTTCTACACAATCATCCAGGCAACTTGTTACATCGAAGGCATACACTACATGTTGGGCATAGACTTTCTTGTAGCACTGAAAGCTTCCACAGTGGCACTTTACAATGCACACAGCCAGCTGGCATCACATAGGTGGCTGCAAAACATCTGCATGGCAAAATGTTGGGAGGACACTCATCCCTCATCCTCTGCCTTCTGTCTGCTAACAGCAAGTGCTTTCCCAGGGTGAATTGGACCTCTTTAACATTTACCTGTTGACCAGGTACAGAGGGTGCTTTCTCCATGCACCTTTTCAAAAGTCTCTTGCATGCAGCAGTACCACCACGACATTGGCCAAAGAATGACTGAACCTTCTCTGCATCATTGTAAAAACATCTGGTGTCACTCTGCCACAAGAAGTTTTTCCTCAGACCAAGTGTCTCTAATGGGGTCAGCCCATCACACCTGAGCCTGATCTCCTTTTCAGAAGCCCACAGGATGTCGGCCTCCCTCTGCCTGATCAGCTCAGCATTGTCCAAATCATTGATAGGAGCTGCCATGATTGGTCCTTAGCTCCATGTTGTTGGCCCTTTGCCTACTCTATGGCAGTGCTTCAAATCATTCAGATGAAACACAGCTGCAATTCTTCATTAAGCCTAGCTTCGACAGTTTACCCCAAAGGGTCAAATGGCTCCAGGCCATGCTTTGAGCAATCCAAGAAAACCACATTAATCCAAGCTGTCATGCATATAACATGCTAACCATTGCTGTGCATGCACATGTACACTCATCTGCTGCTGATGATGCCTCACCTATCAAACCTCTGGCCTCCCAGCAATCCCCCACAACCTTTCCAATGCAAGAGCTGCATATTTTCCAGGTTGCCAGGTGATTTCCAAATTTCCATAAGCACCTTAGTGCTTGGGTGTCTGAATGTCATTGGTTGCACTGCTTTATGTGGCACACAAAATTCACCGTACTTACCACTGGGCCCACACGCTTGTAGCATTGCAGTGTTCTGCATGGTTTCCTTGCCCAAGTGCACTATTGCATGCTCTGGTCACAGGCTATTTTACAATATATATATATATATGTGTGTGTGTGTATGTATGCAATAAATGTATAATAGACATCAAACTTAACATGTAGGTATCTCTATGTATAAATGGATCCCTGCTGCCATGGCACTGGTACAAAGCTCTGTCACCTTGATGCTCAAAGGGTGCTACCTTAGTGGGCAAGGGGGTGTGGGCCTAAATGGCATGGGTGCTTGCAGAGCCCTGCCATATAGTCAAGGTACTCAATTAGTACCTCCTGTGCCACTAGTGGTCTTAATGAGGTCCTTGTACTTCATGACATCTGCTGCAGTCAGCTCCTTGGAAAGGGACAGGCTGTAGGAGTAGACCCACTAGCTACTGGCATGCATTCCCATACATTTCTTTTTGAATGCAATGCTTGCACCTAACCCAAAAGTGCAGTTGGGGCACATTCCCATCTTCATACCATTGCACAAGTTTCCTTCTGGTCTCTGGCATGCTAGGCTGAGGCAGGTCCAACATTTGGTAGATTAGCTCTACTTTATGCTCAGCATGAGCAATGGCAAAATCCTTCTTGAAGCCTTTCACCTTTGTGCTGTCCATTGCAACCTGCAGAGCTGACACTGTTTGTTTCCATCCTCCTTTGTATGTCCAAACCCAGCTGGGCTCACCATCTGTGATCTCCCAGGCCCCACTAACCACCAAGTCCATCATGCCAGTGGGAGGAAAAGGAATGATTCCCACTCCTCAGAATTCCAGCAGTGAATGATGATTGGCAGGCCATGGCTAAGTTTGCAGACCATGCACATCCAGTGGGATATTTTAATGGCTTCATTACTCAAAACTAGATTGGAAGTTCTTTTCTGTGCTAGGCCTTGTCTACTTCTATCAGCATGACCTACCTATTTCTACATGTATGTTTAATAGATATATATATATATATATATACATCTGTGCATGTATACATTGAACCATTTCCTACACACAATTGCTCTGTTAGCTACAGTGTCTTTTATGCAGTACCTCATATTGTTTAATAAACATTGCTGTGAGTGGTCAAACCAAGTTTCATTCTTTCCATCATTCCCAACTATGCTGCCAAGAGTCTGGTCTCACTGATGCCCTCATACTGCTGCATAGTGTCTGGTTCATCGCCACCTTGAGAAGCAGCAGCTTGAGTTGAAGAAGCTGCCTGGTCCATAGCATCCTTGGTGCCAGCTGAGGCCATGTTTAAAGAGGTCATGGCATGTCATCCTAGTGACACATGACATGTTGAAACTCCAAATCTTTGTCACTCAAATGTTTGGTCAGTCTATGGCCATCCATCTTATCCCAACTCCAACATACAGCTGAGTGTCAAAGAGGTCGAAAAGTTCACTACCAGCTTCTCATTTGAGCAGCAACAGATACACATCACCACTGGTTGCACAACATGATACATCATGAGCTTGCCATTGCTAACTAAAGTATGCATGGGTTGTTCTGTTCCAAGCACTCCCTCCACTGATTTCTGTTTTCCAGAAGCATGCCATACTTAGCCTTCTGCAATGCACCATACCATTGATCATTCAGCATCACATGGTCCCAGCCCCCCATGTGACAAATCTTTTGCCACCAAGCCCTCAGAATCATATGCCCACTGTGGGGCATACCAGGTCTCCATCATGATGCCTTAGTTTGATGGAGGTGAGTACAGACTATCTAAGATTGTGTGTGGGCTGGTGTTTTTGGCTTTATTTATTTATGTGTTTTAATTTAAGGTCTATTTATTATGTCTGAGGGTTCAGGGTTTCTACTCAGTCAGGATGGTTTCAGGTACATCAGGGGTTTACTTACCTTACTATTAAATATTATACTTGCAGCTACCTGTGATGCTAGGGGCTGTGGAGACCCCAGTCTGGCCATTGTCTGTGGGTGGAACTCTATCACTCAACTTCATGTGATTGCCTCCAGGAGCACATCCTGGCCTAGCAAGAGGGGTCGGCCCCTCAGGGGGAACTCTGCCCAATTTTTTTTTTAGTTTAGGGTTTAGGAAAATTAAAAAAATATAATAAAAATAAAAATAAATATAAATAAATAAAAATACAAAAACTTTTAAAAAGTTAAGAAAAATTAAAAAAAAATGGATTTTGGGGACCCCCTGCCCTGTTTTTTTGTATTCAATTTAAACTGTGTAGACTACTTTTAGTATTGCTCACATGTTTTTAATGTGTTTTAATTTGTCACCAAACTTGCAAAACATTTTCACACATAAAAACAAATTTTTACAGCATACAGCAATTAAAAACAAAAACAAAACAAATAATGTATGATGCTTTCTTGGTATTTCCAAAACTGTTTGAAACTGGACTGCCTGCATAAATCTGTAACTAAGGAGTCAAGCCTTCTACATTCCTCATTCACCTGACTACCCTACCATTCACCACAGCCCCATAGCTTCCCAAGAGTTGACCAAGGTGCATTGCCAAGGTCAACATGACCAGAGCCAGCAACATCAAAAGTATATCCATCATTCCTTGAGCTGGGGTTTGCTTGGCCAGCTGCCAGCAGCCAACACTCTATGTAGGACAAATTCAGAATATTGGTACCCATGAAATTCTCCAGTGTCATCTTATCATCACAAGGGACAAACCTAACAACCTACCACCATGAATGAACTAAAGGACAACTCATTACACATTGACCATATGCCATGGCTATACCCAAGAAATGCCAAAGCCATACCATATCATATTACATTTTGGTTGCATGCAGGGCCACAACATTACAAAACTACACCCCTTGCCCATTGATACATCACCCAAAGCCTTAGAGCATTCATGATTCAATGCCAACAAAACTATTGAATCTATGTATATACATATATATATATGTATGTGTATGTGTAAATATATATATATGTATTTATATATGTATATGTATACATATATATGTATATGTATATACATATATATATATATGTATACACATATATATATATATACATATGTATTATATGTATATATCAAATATCCACCCCCTGGACAACATGACATGCAGGCCCCCTTCACAAGACCCTAAGCTTACTGGGATGTCACCTTATTGAAGTGCAGTGGGTTACTGAATTACTGCATGGTTGCCTTGCTTTTGGTGGTAAGAAGAATGGTTTATTAAGATTGCTGTAATGCCAGTATCAGGTGTACATTACAATGGAGGCTGGTTAATTATTTGGTTAAAAGCATACCCCTCTGAACTTACATAGCTTATGGGAAGTGACCATGGCCATTCCACCATGACAAGAGCTACACCTACCCACCAACCCCAGCAGCAGCAGGTCCAAGCCACATCTCCCAATCCAGGCCCTGCTCCAAAGAGCCCAAGGAGGTTCCACACCTAAGCTGTAGAGAGCATGGCATGCATAGCACATTTCTGTGAGGCTATTTTTGAACCAAGACATCTTTGTAATGTTTCTACATCAACTGCCCTCTGCCAATGCTGTAGCATCTGGCACCACAAGTCTAGCTGGCCTAGCCATCAGACCAACCCCACCTACCAAATCTACAGCTACCTGAGCAAATGGTGCCAAGACACTCCAAAATGATAGCTGCTGCAAAATGCCAATAAGCCAAAAGGATAAAGCATACCTCAGCTAGCATGCATTGGTACACTGCACCAATTCTGTTGGTGAATGTGCAACCCCTTACTCTTGTATACTAATGCCAATGGCCAAGGGTGTGCCACACAATCTCATACAGTGCTTGGCCAGCACTACCAAATCCCATACTTTGATGAATTACCACTACCAAACCCAACACCCCAGCAGTGGGCAAGCCACATCTCAAAAGGTAGGCCCCACTCCACAATAAACATTGAAGGCCACCATATCATACCTGACATGTCAAAGCATGGCATCCATTTGGACTTTCATTGGCAATATTCTTGATAAAAGTCAATGTTCATAAATGAATGCCTCTGCCATGTAAACATCCCCTTGGAATCAAAACCCTGGTTTGCTAAACTTTCCAACCCACAAAATCACAATTGGTGTTCATGCACTGCAGTCATGGTGGGCAGCTTTTCTGTTTTGGGCCCCACCACTCATCCAAGTTTGCCCAATCAAAGCCAACTCAGCTCAATGACTGGGCCTGAGGTTATAATCCCTTTGCAGGAAGTGGCAAACACAGTCACATTCTGGATTGCTTTTTTTTGCAATCCACTGTGTCACAGCCATCTAAACACACTACAGACTTGTAGTCATCACACCCAGAAGCACTTTTAAAATGCAAGACCTTCATCTTTACAAATCCACAATGGACCACACCAGTCTCCATGTTCTTTACAAAGGGTAGAATCCCTTTTGGGGTAGCCACCCATTCAGCCATGAACTCCCTAGGGATCTTCTCATTGCACTGGGCATCATCTTTGTAGTCCCTCCTTCTCTTCACAGCTGGCTCATCAGACTCAAGGAAGACCAGTGGCTCACCATCATCTTGAGTGCCACAAGGAGTATCAAGAACCGTCGGGTGATGTTCCATGGCACCTTTTAGCAGCACTAGTTAGTCAGTCAGGCTGCCTTGAACCTAAGTAGCTGCTTATTATGAGTATGAGGCAGTCCCCATTCTTCAGCTCCACCCCTGTATTTTACTTTCTGTTTTTGAATTCCAAACACTTTGAAAGATCTTTAATAGGCTACCTTGATGTTTAGTATCCACAAACACTGGTTTCCTGTATGTGGCTATTGGTCTTTTCATACCCACCAGTGCATTCACAAATGCTAAAGTGTGTATCAGTGATGTATGATGGTATTGGTAAAAACTCATGGGCATTTCTTACATCATACTGAATATCTAATATATCACCTGCAATAATTGCCACATCCACCCATCACATTCATCATCATTCATCTGGACCCAACCACACTCTACCATCTTGACCCCAAAATCTGCCAACACCCCAAAGATAACATCTTTACCCCACAAGAGCCCAGGTGCCATATTGCCAATAGGAAGGGCAATTGCAAAATTGAGTCCTGAGAAGCAAGGTTTTCCAGCTTGTCTGGATGTAGCTTCCTCACACCTCATGGCTACTTCATGGATGGTATCCCATGTTGTTATTCCCACCTAGCCACAACATGGTGAATACATGACTACCTGTCATATCAGGTTGAGTTCATGATGGTTATGCTTTACAGTAACACCACTTCCCCTATGCCATGCCATCCACCACTGCCAGTCAAGCTGCCCATCTGTCAAAGAAGGAAGTCTGATTAGATATTCACATCAAGGCCATTCATTGACTCTCCTGAAGGGCAAGTGTCAGAGGTGTCATTGGTCCTGGTCAACTGTTCTAACAATACCTAAAGGTAGCCTTCATACTTGTTTCAAATGAATGTTTCTGACTTCTGGTTCCAAGAGTCCATGAGATCATGTTGCTAGTCCAGTTCCACTAGTGCCTGGTTATACATGCATGCCTGTATGTTCATATGCTGATGTGCACATAAGTTACTTGAAGATCTGAAACCACCATTTTCCAAGGTACATTGCTATGGCATGTGCATGTCACTGTTGCTAGTAACATTTGCCTGTACAAGCCAATTGAACCCCAAGCATAAATATTACCACACAATCCAAAAGGGTTGTAACATTGTACACATGTTCATACTTACACCCACATACACAATGACATTACATGCAGAACTAGTAGCTATATTTCCACATACATGGATGCTTTTCCCCATGCCCCAGCTAGCCTCCAAGAGTCACATGTTGCTGCCAGCTTATGCTTTTGGGGCTCTGTGTTTTGCATCCCCTGGCTGTTTTGCACCCCCACCTTCACCTGGCTGCTTCACCTGCTCTTCCACAGCTGCTTGCCCAGGAAGTGGTTGTTTTGGAGATGGTTTGCATGGCATTGCCCCACCTTGCTGAAGTGCTTGTCCTCCTGAAAGTGGTTGCCCTTGGTTCCCATCTTTGCCATTGCTCACCTGGCCATACTGGGGTGCTTGCACTGCAGGTGCTTGTTGTTGGCCCCCCTCCTGGCCATTGTTTTGCTGACCTTGCTGTGGTGCTTGCCCTGGCTGCCCTCCAGTTGGAGCTTGTTGCCCTTGGTCCCCACCTTGGCCATTCACCTGACCTTGCTGGGATGCTTGCACTGCAGGTGCTTGTTGCTGGTTCCCACCTTGGCCATTCACCTGACCTTGCTGTGGTCCTTGCCCTGGCTGCCCTCCAGCTGGAGGGTGTTGCCCTTGGTTCCCACCTTGGCCATTCACCTGACCTTGCTGGGGTGCTTGCACTGCAGGTGCTTGTTGCTGGTTCCCACCTTGGCCATTCACCTGATCTTGCTGTGGTCCTTGCCCTGGCTGCCCTCCAGCTGGAGGGTGTTGCCCTTGGTTCCCACCTTGGCCATTCACCTGACCTTGCTGGGGTGCTTGCCCTGGCTGCCCACTACTTGCAGCTTGTTGCCCTTGGTTCCCACCTTCTCCATTCACCTGGCCTTGCTGGGGTGCTTGCACTGCAGGTGCTTGTTGTTGGTTGCCACCTTGGCCATTCACCTGACCTTGCTGTGATGCTTGCCCTGGCTGCCCACCAGTTGGAGCTTGTTGCCCTTGATTCCCACCTTGGCCACT
>Ga0126342_10020541_pt1 | contig 11098 bp, 12 predicted proteins | sample Cyp1metagenome_FD_92528 | JGI IMG/M metagenome (GOLD analysis project Ga0126342, IMG submission 92528) | Coral microbial communities from Lord Howe Island, Old Settlement Bay, Australia - Cyphastrea 1 metagenome | ecosystem: Host-associated > Invertebrates > Cnidaria > Coral ...
ATGTATATGTATATATATATATGTATATATATATATGTATATGTATATATATATATATGTATATGTATATATATATGTATATGTATATATATATATATATGTATATCTCCATCATACATATATATATATACCTATATATATAGACGTATATATATATATATATACATATCATACTCATGACTATACTTAGCTGGGATGATCCCTCATATATATCCCATATAGATATCCCATATATATATTTATCCCATATACATACATAAAGACATAGATAAATAGATAAACAAATAAACATAAATAAACATCAATAAAGATAAATATAAAGAAATATAAATAAAAATAAATATAAATAAACATGAATAAAAAAAATGACTACATACGTAAAAAATAAGCAAAAATAAGTAAACATAAATAAACATAAATAAAAATACTTAAAAACAAATAAAGACAAATAAACATAAATAAACATAAATAAACATACATAAACATGAATAAAAATGAACAAAAATGAATAAACACAGATAACAGTAAATAAACAATACAAATATACATATATATATGTTTTAAATAGATAAATAGATAAATAAATAAGTAAATATATATATATACATATACATATATATGTAATTATATATATTACGAGCCGTTGGATGATCGAGTGACGATCCACGTTTTCCAAGGGTGGCGGCGGTAACCTCGAGGGCAGCCGAGGGCCTACAGGCTCGTGAAATATCCAGCGGCTGTTCTTCCAGTGCCCTGAATTTTTCTGGTTCCAGACCCATTTTCAGCCCAAGTCATGCTTTATGGTGGCTGAAAATGGTTTTTATGGTGGCTGAATTTTTATTGTGGCTGAATTTTTATGGTGGCTGAAAATGGTTTTTATGGTGGCTGAGAATTTTTAAGTCATGTAAAATATTTTGAGTTGTCCGTTTCAGGTGGCAAAGGAGGTCGCCCATGCCTCAGATGTGGAGAAACTCATGAAATGTGTGCGATTCGGGGTTGATGATTTTGACCCATAGTTAATCCCTGGCATTTGGCCATGATTTCCATAGCGCAGCTCCAAGTTTTGTCTTTGTCAACGGGCACTAGTGAAGGCTTCGAATAATTTTCCATCAGTTGGACCAGCCACCTTCATGCCAGTGGACGATCAACAAATACCCTCTGGTAAACGTTTACATAACTATGGAAAGATCCACCATGTTTAATGGGACAACTCACTATTTCAATGGCCATTTTCAATAGCTATGGCCATTTTCAATAGCTTTTTGTAGGTTTACCAGAGGGTATATGATAGGCATCCGCGTGCCGGCACGCAGCTGAGGGCTGTCTCTGAGCTCCCAGGGGTTTCACCAGAGTTGTGCTGAAAAGGTGGAATCTCCCGGGGGGGACTTCGTTTCGGCGGGTTGCCAGGTTGGGGTAAGTAGACCTGAATCATTGAGAAAGTGAACATGTTGAAAACCACATGAGTTTTTTTTTTTTAATTTTCCGTAGTCATGAAAACCAATCACAGAACCAGCAGTACACTGTGCCATTCGGAGTTTAAGGTTTGTTGGGGTATGAACCCAAAACAAACAAAGGTATCAAACAGACATCTTGAAACAATCGGATTTAACAATCAAAATTTGGATTTTGACGAGCAGCCCAAACTAATTGTTCTTACGGGAAACATGGGCACAAAAACCATTCTGTTCACATCCCATGTTCCAGATTGGTAAAAAGGGGTGCCGTTTTGGATTGTCAGGACCTAGTGTTTGGATGTGTTTGGTGCATTGACCTAAAGAAATCACAGTTCAGATTTAAAACGGCCACAGGACAACCCTCTTGAAGTCTTTGACAAATTAGATTGTTGGTTCGTGCGGACAGCTGCTCAAACATGGATGGGCTTCAAACATGGCATGGGACAAGACTGGAACTTTCACACAGACAGACACACACCGGTGATCTCACATGCAAGATGCGCAGACATCACAGACCTGACGGATCAACCAAACACTCCAGGATGGTGTTGCAAAAATCATTCAGTTGACCAAATTCAGGGAACCAACCGACCCAAATTCAGGCCATTTGCAGTGAACGGCATCGAAATCCTGAGGGACACTAAGGGTTGGACAACTTTTCGCCATGTTCGGCAACGTTCCCAGATGGTGGTCCGCCCCAAATCCAACTGTAAGTTCTTGAAATGACAGCAGCATCAACGACCCAAAACAGGGGACTTAGGATCATTTTTTCAAGGCCTTGCAAGGCTCCAAAGGCCGGCCAAGGGATGGCTCCCGAGGGCAAGAACCATAACTACTATGAATCTTGGCCAAAACTATGCGACCATTCCTTGTGATTCAAACTTCGTTTTGCACTTGCTACACATGGGGTGATCACTCCATTCACCTGGGTTGCTTTTTTTGGTGGCTGCAGGTACCGCAGCCAAGGGTTGGTTGCGGGAAACGCACGCATGGCTAGTGCTATCAGCTCCGGCTCCGCAATATCGATTCAAATGTCTTTGTTGCTTACCTTCCAAGGTTTTGTTTGTTACACTCAAAAATACATTCCCGTCTTTATGTTGCATACCATAGATCATACAACCATGTGCCATACATCATATACATCATATATCACATGTCGCTTCATATGATAGGACATTATGTTTTTCATGTCATTGTATAGGTTTGTGTGTATCCATGTATAGTTATGTGCGTACAATTCATTTGACAGTTCTCTTGCTATGGTTGCAAAACTTTGCATCACCCAGTTAATTCTGTCCTCCGAACCATGAACACCGCACAGAATTTGTGGTGTTTTGTATGGAATCACTAAGCCATGTTGGTAACGTCTGGTATTGAAGCTTGGAACCATCCAGTTTTGGGAACTTATAATGGGTCTGAGCCGCAGTCATGTTGGAGAGAGCGCGAGCTGGGAATTGTATCCCCTGACAATGGGAATCTAATTTGTGCTGCCTCAATTTCTGACGGTTTGTGGCCACGCACGACTTTTCTTGGTCAACCTTCTTTGAGTTTTGGTCAAAAATCACAACCTTTTCATCTTTTTTCCATGGTTTTCGGTGAAAATCCCATTTCCCCCATGCTTTCCCTGGTTTTCCCATGGTTTTTTTATGGTTTTCCCATGGTTTTCCCATGGTTTTCCCTGCTTTGAATCCCGAAGATCCCCATTTTTCTCGTCGCCGAGGACGTGCTCGGCCTGCCCCGGAACGCCTCCGAGGAGGAGATCCGCAAGATGCCAGGGGGCCCTGGATCTAGATGTAGATTGTGTCAGTAGACGCAGATTCTGTATGTAGATGATTGTAGATGTATATGTATTTGATATACAAAAAAAGATAATACATACGATATATATATATATACACATACATACGATATATATATATATATATATGTCTGTATATACACAAGTGTTCCTTTGAGCAACATTTCATGATATGTGGTGTGCCCACAAAGGATGTGTCGAGGCACTGGTGAGACATTCTGGACCCACTTAAAATGTTGGTCATTTTGAGGGTTTGGAATGGTCCACAACTTGGGGGGTTTATACTTGTGACACATACCCATATGGAGGTTTCCTAACATGGGGGTACCCCCAATCATCCAAATTAGACCATTTTAGTATTGAAACAACCCTGGTGACTCGGGGATTCGGTGATTTCAGTAGCAAAGAACTAGATTTCACCGCAAGAATCACTTTCAAATTTGGCAGACCTTGTAGGGTAGGTGAACATGGCTTGATTTTGGTCAATTTCGATTCGGGTAAGATACTACCCAACAACAGAAAAACGGGTATCTTGGCTTAACAACCAAATCAGGATAATATGCAAAAACAATCGAAAACATGGATGTTAATCCATTCCTCCATAGAATATTCAATCCCTCCCAAATAAGGTCCCCAAAATGTGTAGATCCAACACAGAACCAAGGTTTTTTGGGGCATCTGGAAAATCAAAGATGTTTTGCTGGAAAATCACCCATTAAATGCTTATTTCAAGGGAACTTTCCAACCAGCAATGTTTCATGTCAGCAGGTATTTGTTGTCATAGCATCCACCATGGGTTTTCAATGTTGATAGATGGGATGATACTTGGATGTGCATCCCAGCTACCAAGTAAGTTTTTAAAGCATTGAACAATCCAGTGGTTAGGAAGAAACTCGGGAGCTAGTGGCTACCAAATGGCTGCTAGGATTTTCCCAACCACATGATAGATAAGTTCACCCTGTATTCAGATAAGTTCACCGTATATGCAGATACATATGGCATTTATGCCAGTTTCATTTCCACGGGTGCCCTCTGGTAATTTAACAGTTTGCTATTGAAAAAGGCCCATAGAAATAGTTGATTTACCTATTAAAGATGGTGATTTTCCATAGCACACTCTTAGTTTACCAGAGGGTATTCACCCCTACGACTGCCCCACCCCCACGAACTCCCTCACGAACTTCGCGGGCTTCAGCGCTGAGGTATCTGGAGATCGTGCGCACGCTGCATCCGGACAAGAGCCGAAAAAGCGGCAGTGGCATGGAACGCTTCCACGAGGCGGAGCGGATTGGGAAAAAACTTGGGGGAGATGTCAGATGTGCATAATACGTGTCATGTATATATATATATATTGTTTATATATATATGGATACATATATATATATATGGTATAGATACTATAGAATATTATAGCCATTATAGATGTAAGATCAATGATTGAGACCTGGCATAATTTGAACTGATAGAGTTGTGGGATGAAAACACAGGTCGCGAGATGTGAAAAAGAAAATCTTCAGGTAAACCAGCGAAGGCAACTCTATGCGCCCACGTCTTTTCCGTGGGATTTTTGGGGGTTTTCACTGTTTTCACCCACTGGGGCGACCTTTTACCCGTCACATCCTTGGGGTTTTCACTGACCTTTCAGGTGCAAGCAGCCTGGCGGTGCCTGTCGGATCCCACACGGAGGTTGGGAGACATTGTTACCCACAGGTATGGGTCAAAATCGCCATAGAGGCCAGACATTTCGTCATTTTCAGTACTTCCAGGGCGAGTCCAATCATTTTGATCCATACCCGACACTTCTCCTGGTCCCCAAAGAAGTAGAAAAGAAACCAAACCAGGAGGTCATAGATGATCTTTACTGCATTTTTTGAATCAGCTTCAACCCGTCACATCGATTTTTAACCCCTTCCCCTCTCAATACTACCCTCCAAACAAAACACTCACTTGACACTATATGATGTATATATATATATATATACACATACATACACATATCTATAGATACATGACATATAAGTATATATATATATATACTGTATATATATATATAGATATGTAGTATATATATAGGTATATATATATATAGAGGATCTAATGATTCATCTTAGAGGTATTTTTAGTTTCAGAAATTCAATGCCTCAACGCGGATAGGATTCCATTCTTCGGCCTTGACGCAGGCTGATGTACGACCTCCGCACCTTTGGCGATTCCTCCGCGGCGGGAAAACACGCCGCGGGGACGGCAGAGATGGGAGAAATGCTGTTGTCGCGACAGAAGGACGATGCGGAAGATGGCAGCTGTGGGAAGCTTGTTGACTTTTGACATAAAAAAAAAAATGGGAGTGTTTTCGGATGAAAACAGAAAACATGGGGAGTTCAAGACCAAACATGGGGAGTTCATAAGCCAAATTGGCATTTCACCATATTTCACCAACAAAAATTGGGGACTTCCTGTGGGAAGCGGGGCAGACTTGACCCGCCCAGCTTGCAGCATGGGGAGCCAAGCTCGAAGTTTTAACAGAGTGACCACTATGAAAAGCTTAAACGGTTGAAGGAAACCCAAGTATGATATAGTATACCCTCTGGTAATTTAACATAGCTATGGAAAATCACCATTTTTAATGGGACAATCCACTATAAATGGCCATTTTCAATAGCTTTTTGTATGTTTACCAGAGAGTAACCATGTACAACCCCCTATGAGTTATCAATAGGTATCAACCAACTGAGGTCCCAGCGAAGATTTTCGTCTTAGATCCACGTCACATGCAGCACCATGACCACTGGCAGGACCAGGCAGCACTGGACCTGAGGAACATGGAGGTGGAAAGCCTCGGTTTTTTCGAGGTTAGCCTTGTAAGAATGGACACTACCCTCTGGTTATGACTAACATAGCCATGGTTTTTCGATGGCCCTAATCGAAATAGATGGTTTACCGTTCTTAATAGCATGGTGGATCTTTCCATGGCTATGTTAGTCATAACCAGATGGTAATATGAGGAGTTCCATTGTTCACCGCAAAAATACATAAGAATTCCACTAGATGAAAATTACATCTATAGAAAAAAAATACATTCCACTAGGTGAAAGATGTGTTTTTGTAAGATTCCGATTTTTTCAAATCTTTCACCTCGTTGGAGAGTCGCCAGATGGGATGATACCACTGTGCCTTGACCCTTGATCTTGGATTAGGTACCTCCAAGATGGTGTTCTGGATTGTTCTGGCACTCTTCTTGTGATTCCTACACATATATACATATACATATATATAGATATACTGTAGATAGTCACATATAAATGTAGACAACATGTAAATCTGTATATAGATGTACACAATGTACACATGTGATTTCCCTCTTTGTTTCACAGGTGGAATTGCAGCGCATTGTGCAGAAGGAACAGAAACGCCGTGGCGTCCTCGTGAGGAAGGCGGAATTCCGTTTTTGGGAGACGTTGGGTCTATGGGAACCCCAGAAAGGATAGGAAAATGGTTTTACCCATGAAAAATGGAAGTTAAAACCATGAACAGTTGGGGATACTACGACATATGTGGATTTAACCACAGAAAATTGGAGTTTCAGCTGGTTCAAACACATATCTAAAGTGGTGAGAGATTACCTTTCCATTTGGGGGGTTACGATATTGACCTGGATATTGGGGTATGCCCCAGTCATCGAATGGGGCAAATGATGATAATTTGTTGGCATTGGGGGTTTTCCATTTTCAGAAAACGCCATTTCAATAGCAGTTTATTCCTTTTTCATGGTGTCTGTTGGTTTGTGATGGAAGGGATTTCCGAACACAGCCTTGCTCTATCGAAACAGGAACCAAGCGCCTTGAAAGACTTGAAAGACCTGAAATCCAACTCTTTCGGGCACACGAATCTGATGGAGGGGTCAGATCTGGCTTCACCTACCATGTGGGTGATACCTAAGACTTAAAAATTGAGTGGACTCCAATTTTTGGAAGAATATCCCGTGTTCACATGGACAGTTGTGGCTTCTGGGTTTCCATCACTGGACTTCCATCTTGGATTTTAAGCATGCGCGTTGTGGGTGAAAACTCCCAACGTCATGGGCATTTGAGTTCCAGGTGTCTCCGTGGAAACACACCGCCGCAGCTGTTTTTTGTTGCTTCCGCGCCACGGCGTAACGCGTAACGCGTAACGCCCTTGTTGGCGCCATGTACGACGTTGCCGTGGTGGGTGCTGGGCTTATTGGCGCTGCCGCAGCGAAATATTTGGCCAAAAAGGGGCTCAAAGTCGAAGCTGGGCTTTCTAAATCACAGTGGTTCATTGGGAAAAAGGAGAACACCGGCTTTCGGAATTCCCGTGTCGGCAAGCTACCAATTCTGAACAAGTTGGCTTCCCTTTAACAGTTTCGCAGTTTGAGAGTTTGACACTAAAGCAAACGGCCAGTTGGGAAAGCCCAGACCATAAACCATCCCGAAGTTTTTTTTTTAATTGGGCAATAAAAAGGGCTCCTTTTTCCAGGGATTGTTTATATGATATATATATATATATAACACTCAACTTTATCATTGCAGCAACAGTTGGGCACAACAAAAACAGGACATCCCAAGGTACGCAGAACAAAAACAGGAACACACCACAAGCGTGGAGACTTGGAAAGCCTTGGAGACCTAGGCCCTGATTGGTCCCACTGAAGCCCAGGGTGCTCTGGGTGCTTGCTATGATGAAGGACGCCCCTTGGTGGATGCGCCGCGTTTCCTGGGACGATTTAGCCATTTCAGCCACAAAATCAATGGGGTTTCAAGCAGCAAACATAGATAACACTGTGATGTCCATGACAAGTAGCTACTGTACCTCCACCAAGTAGACCCTGCGTGGACAGGGTTTGAACCGGAGGAAAGCACCATGAGATTCCAGTGAGTTTCAATGGCCTACTTGGAGGATGATGCAACTCATTCGGAATCTCCATCACAAAGTCATCCTCAAACAGAGTTCACATCCGGCATGGATTTTCAATAGAATGCCAATAAATCTCAGGATAATAGGTTTGTGAATCAGCAAAGTTGGACGAAACAAACCCAACGCTGGATTTCACCAAAACAATTCGGAGAAAAAGAGGGTATGAGAGTTTTCTCGACATGTAGACATAGTGACACAGAGCGTCACTATAGTTGCGATAGATATGTGCTGAATATTTGAATCCACAAACCCACAGGGTATAGTCATGGTCATGGTCATAGACATAGTCATGTTCACGGTCATGGTCGTAATTTGTTGAAATACCCTCTGGTAAACTAACATAGCTATGGAAAACCACCATTTTTAGTAGGTAAATCAACTATAAATGGCCATTTTCAATAGCTATGTTTGTTTACCAGAGGGTAACCATCCCATTTCTTCTGTATCGATCCACTTGATCCATGACCTTCTCATGAACCATGGGACCCAAGAGGCTTTCCTGCAGATGTTCTATTCATCCACTTCCGGGGGTTGGGTCCATAGCCATCAAATTTGAGGTGGTTTGATCATCGATGAATCAAGCAATTCGAAGAGGAACATCCTGCAGAACTACTGTAGTCGCTTCATCCAGTTCTTTCAGAATCTTGGGACCTCACAAAATTCCCCATATCCCAGCGGTCCCATGGGGGCTGATAATCCCATGGCTATCTCCATCCAGCTGCTAGGCATTTACCGCATCGCCGATCCCGACAAAGTTTGGGCCGACCTAGCGGACTTGTCGATCAAGGAGTACCAGGCTGGTTTCGATGCGGAAGCCCAACGTTCTCATCCCAGTTCGGGGTCTTTTTGTAGGGTAGAATGTGGTAAATCTGCCAGAAACCATCAATGGGTGGTAAACATCCCGAGATGTTGGGTTTTTATTGGGTCTACCCCAAAAACGCCCAAATTTCGAGAAACAGCCAGAGGGTGGATATCTTGGAAAAGCCATCAATTTGATGGCCCTAAATCAGGTTTGGCACCCAGTCAGTAGACTATGGAGACATATGGGGATGATTTCGTGCAAAGATGGTGACATTTTGAATCGCCTTGGGGTAATCTATCCACGTTGCGGCCCGAGGCTTTTGGGAAAAAATGGCTCTGTTGGGGTGGAAGCCCCAACCAGCAAACTGGAACCCCCAAATTCCCAAATAAAGCAAATTCATTACGAAACAAGGGTGTCTGGGGGGTTGTCTGTAGATGAAGGACAGGGAAAATATATATATATAATATACACACACACATACGTAACTCATATGTATTATATATGTGTAAATATGTGTGAATATGAATTGAAATCAATAAAGAGAAGTATATGCACATACTCACATACAGCATTTTCGGACAGGAGCCCTAAGCCAAGTTAATGCCACAACCTCGGCCCAGGCCATCGAACGAGAAGCTGGAGAGAGGTTTCACCATGAGACGGGCTTCCTAGCAGTTGGAGATCCCAGTATGGACTACATCCATCAAGTGGAACAAACCATGGCATCTTTTGGCACTGAAGGACTGGTGTCAGCCGGATGGTGGATTTAATGGGGGATTTAATCCCCAATTTATGGCAGAGAGAAAGTAATGATGGAGCATCCAATGTCAGTTTTATTCTCCCTATTTTCAGACCACAAATTATCACTAAGAGGGGTTGAAGTGGACTACCCCTAGGCCCATGGTCCCCTGGGTGTGTTGAGGGACCATGAAAATGTGAGGTCAAAATCTTCAAGAATCAGGGCTGGGATGGTGAACTGTACAGAAAGTGCTGCAGCACTGGTGAGTATATGGAACAAACCCACTGATGTCTTGAAATTTAAATGCTGCAATCAAGGCGTTTGCTTCTGCTGGCACATGGGTCAACACATGCCCTTTTAACATGTGTGTGCTTCCAAAAATTGGGCTACCCCTCATCACCATTGCTTTCCCCATCAAATATGACCAATTTTTGCTGATTTTGGGGTCCCATTTTGGGGAAAATCCATCTGGTGATGGGAACTTGGAACAGGACAGGACTTCTTTATCTACACCAAAAAGGAGGACTTCGAACAGCACTTCCCCTTCTTAAGGCCAGTCACGGGCTTTGTGGTTGATGGGGTTTACTGGTTGACCTCAGCTGATCTGAAGCGCCAGGCTGTCCTTTGACGAACACAGCTGGAGGGGTCTCTGGCAGCCACGGAAAGCTGGGCATTTGAGTCCTCGCACTTTGGCCCTGATCCAAGCAGCTCTGGCTGGGAGGCGAGCGCTTGAAACCGAAATTTGACATTTTTCATAGGACAATGGTGAACCAATTGATGGAATGGGGTACCCGATTGACCATCCCATTGGGGGGTAGGGGATTTCTTGTTGCCACCAGCCTGGATAGTTCGCCTACACTGGCTTCAACAACGTAACAACGTGCTGTGGCGAACATGGACCCCAGTTCGCCGTTTCATGGTATGGTAGATATATGGTACAGTAGATATATGTAGATATACTGTAGTTAATGGGGGTTATAAATCTATTACAGCAATATTGGGTATTTGGCAATTATTTGCCTGTTTATGTTTCCCTGTGTCTTGGCCACGACCCCATTTGGATGCTTCCAACGTGTTCCATTCGTGTGTATCTCTACACGTTAGGGCTACGCTCCCAAGTGGGATAGAAATGAACCAACAAAAATGGGTGATTTTTGGGACAGTAAACAATCCATGTCTTGCGGGAAAACCTACGTTGATTCAGACCCTTATGTTATTTTGGTGTTTTTTTTGGGACAGTACCGATAGCTATGGAACAAACATCACCATTCTTAATTGGTAAATCGTCGAACTAAATCGCCATTTTCCATAGCAAACTGCTAGTTGACCAGAGGGTACTGTACTTGATACTGAGATGCACCATTATCCGTTGA
>Ga0126342_10020542_pt1 | contig 11098 bp, 6 predicted proteins | sample Cyp1metagenome_FD_92528 | JGI IMG/M metagenome (GOLD analysis project Ga0126342, IMG submission 92528) | Coral microbial communities from Lord Howe Island, Old Settlement Bay, Australia - Cyphastrea 1 metagenome | ecosystem: Host-associated > Invertebrates > Cnidaria > Coral ...
CAGCTGGCTCCGCACCCGCCGCTTTAGCGAGCCTACTTTTCGACCCTCCGGAACCACAAATCATTGGAAAAACACAGTGTTTCGCGACTTTCCTACCTTTTCGCGCATCTGCATCTTCTTTCTCCTTACTCTTTCTCTTCTACTCTTCTTTCTTCTTATCTTCCTCTTCTCTCTGCCTCTTCCCTGCTCTGCTTTTCATCTGTCCATATTGTCGGAAGTTTGACTTCTAAACTTCCTTCGCATATGTTATATGTTAGAGGATGTATATATGTTATGTGTGAGAGAAATGAAATGAGGCAAATATGGTGCGTGTGTATATATATGTGTGTGTGTTATATGTGCTATATATGTTATATATTATATATCGTTGTACATATATATATGTATATATATATATATTAGATTATATTATATGTGAGTGTTATATATATATGTGTGTCACATTGGCAACCTGTTGGAAAGGTCATTTGCCAATATGTTGTGTATATATATGCAAAATTATCTACATATATATATGTGTGTGATTGTTATATGATGTATAACTTATACATGTTATATATAATGACACAGTCTCCATATATATATGTAAATAAATGAATGAAAGGATGAATGAATAAGTAAATAAAATGTATATGGATTTGTTTGGGCTGTGTACAGACATGTGACATATGGGTTTGCCAAAAAAACTTGGGATAACCTGGGGTATGTCCTAAATCCACTGCTGTAGTCATTCATTCAATTCAACTGCCATTGCCCGAGTATTCTCCACTTTCCTGGCGCCGTTTAAAACGCACGTTCCGGTCACGGGCCCCGAGCGCCCCCATCTGCCAGGTGCCTTGTCCCCTCGAAGCCAGCCCGAAGGGCTGTGTCTAGGAAAAATGACCGCTTGCGGAGACATCTCAATGAAGGTGGAATCTGGGACCCACCAATACCAAAGGCTACCTGGGAGAAAGGATGGAAAATTATGAGTTAGGACAGTTAGGATGTGTTGTACTTGGGATCTTTGCTTAGCTTATGGCTTTTTCTGGGAATTGCCTCCCCCAGAGTTGGATGGATACTGATAATGTGTAAGTCGCGCCCCAATTTTGACCCGCAACGATTTCGAGCACCACCCAGCTGCGATAGCTTTCCACATGCTGCTTCCACTTCTTTGATATCGTGATGGCAGATGGGATCGAATACCTACAGCGAAATTTGACTGAGCGGGAGCTATTGGCTGCAAAATCACATGGACACAAAGTGCATTTAAGCAAGCACAGGCAAATCATCAATGAATATCACCACACTTGAAACATGATTGAAAGCTCAATTAAACGGCTCTAACAGCATCAAACGTATATCATGACAAGCAAACTTACAAACATGTGATTCTGTACATACATACATATACAAAAACTGTAACCGCTGTAACCAATGTATCATGATTTTGAAATAAACTCACCACGAACACCATTATATAATTGGACAAACGCGATCATATTTATATATAGACATACTATTTCAAGTACAAAGACAACAAGTGATTCTGCACCTGTAAGCATGTCAACCAATGGATTTCTTAACATGCTGAAAAACACTGTAAGATTTAAGGCCCATAGTGTTCCTCACTTCAGAAAGGGATGTCCTGGGACTTCTGGAGGGATGAGAGGCTTGGCACAAAAATAATGATGAAGAATAGCTGAGATTTGTTTGATAAGGTTTGTTTGTTTTTTGATTTCTTTCCTGGTGCCAGTTGCTCTGTATTTGCAGCAGTTTGGAACTAGAACCTGTCATTTTGCATGGTATTCATATTGTTTGGCATCTCAACCTTTCATTTTGTATGGTATTTGCTACATGTTGGTACTTCAAACATTCATGACCTCTCATTTTGCATGGTATTTGCTGCATGCTGGTTCAAAAATTCGTGTGGGTTTTCATTTAGGTATTTTGGCTCTTGAAGGTTTCTTTAGGATGTCATTTAGGGCTTGTTTAGGGTGTCATGTAAAGTGTCTTTAGGATGTCATTTAAGGTGTCTTTAGGGTTTCTTTTGGGCTTCATTAAGGATTTTTTGGGGGTTTCATTTAAGGTTTCTTTAGGGTTTCATTTGGGATTTATTTATATAGGGTGTCATTTGTCTTTAGGGTTTCAGTTAGGGTTCCGTTTACTCTAGGGTTTCACAGGGCTTCATTAAGGATACAAACTGAAGAGAATAAAGCAACAGAAAAAGAAAAGCAAAGAGACAGTAAAGAAAGGAAGCAGAGAAGCAAGCGAGCAGGAAGAAGTAGAGCAGCAAAAACGCATGACTGCAGAAAATAGAAGTAGAAAGCACAGGAAAAGCAGAGAAGCAGGAAAAGCAAAAAGCGGAAAAGCAGAGAAGCAGAAAAGATAGAAGCAAGAAAAGCGGAGGAGCAGAAAAGCAAAGAAGCAGGAAAAGCAAAAATATAGAGGGGGAGGGGGAGGGAGGGGGGCAGAACTAACCCTTGGAATTACTTTTTTTGGCTTGGAAACCTTAGGATGATGATCCAACCCCGTGAAATGAAATGTTTAAAGGAAATTTCTTAACAAGCCTTGGGCACTACAAGCTGCGCTTGCGGGAAGCATGTAAGCGACCGCTAGCAATTGATATCTCTTAGCTCTGATTAGTTAAAATACTGCCGCTATGCTCCGGAGGAGCTAAGCACAGGTGTGATGATGGCAGCGCAATTTTTGGAGGGGTGCAACCCCTAAATATATGCCGCTGCAGTCTGACATGTGCTTAGCTCCTCCGGAGCTAAGCGCAAGTACTTAATTCTCATTTGCTTGCAAATGACATGGAATGACGCGGACTATTGATCATTGAGAAAACATGATCGAAAAAATGAAAAATTGAAATAAATTTTCAGTACGACGCCCCCCTCAACTTTCATCTTTGGGAGAGTAAAGATGGAAAAGCAAAAAAGCGGAGAAGCAGAAAAGCAGAAAAGCAGAGAAACAGGAAAAGCAGAAAAGCAGAGAAACAGGAAAAGCAAAAAAAGCAGAAAAGTAGAAAAGTTGTGAAGCAGGAACAGCACAAAAACAGGAATCCAAAAAACATCCTAAGCCTTATCATAAAACCGAAAATAAATAGTCCCCCAACACATGTCAAGTTTTGTCTCTGAACTAAAAAACATGAGAAACCACTATGCTTCACCAAGTTCATTCCAGAATATGGATTTACTAACATTGTCGGTTATTAGGATTAGTTCAGTAGTCATCCATTTCATGTTGAATACCTTCATGGAACTACATAATGTCGCTTTCAGGGGTCAAACAAGCATCTGATGATGGGTTCCACCCAAATACATCATACCAAACCCATTTGTGAAGGCATCCACTCGTCACAGCATCCATGAAAAAATATCCTGCGTCATACAATTTGTGGACAAACCAGTACGAGTACAATCAATGTGCTTAGAGGACTTTCCAGTTCATTGTGTTCATAATATTCGAGTCCTAACTGCACTTTGCAACGAGGACGGTTTGTTACCAGGACACGCGGCAGACCATTGCATCATGGGCTGAAGAAGCCAGCCAGTCCCAGCCGTGAAGAGCGGTATACATGCCGGAAATGATCCACGACACGAAGGGGATTCCCTTAGGACTGCCAAGAAATCTGAGTCCGCCTCTCCAGTTTCATGCTGTCGATCTGAATCTATGAATCATCCAATGTCATCAACGCATACGGAACAGTCTGGCCTGACATATTAGACTTGTTTTTGTCGGATATGTGTGTATGTGCGTGGGGAACGAGAAGCTGTCATCTCGATCAACGAAAAAGTGGCTACAGAACAGAATCAAATTCGAGGAACCCACTCCTTTTTCACATCAGAATAGCCGGCACCTATGGATGTTCATACCCCAAAGGCATGTTTTTCTTGTGGTATGAACTATGGGTCGTACCACTCCCTGAATGGCATTGCCTCAATTATCCCGGCAAGAGACCCCAAACAGCGTGCAGGAAGGAATTGAAGAAGAATTGGAACAGGAGAAGGAGAAGTGCGCATAGAGGAAAAAGGGGTGTCAAGGTATATAAGAAGACAGCAGCAAGACCTTTTTTCAGAGTCGCTGCAGTCGTCGAAAGGCCTTGTGCGGTTTCGTGCCGCGATTCCGGGTAGAAGCTGCTGTGCGGGATCCCTGTGTAAGGCTATCTGTACAAGGTGTCTATAGGAGCTCTCCACTGAAGATTTTTGTAAGGGATCTCAAAGTACGATTTCTGTTCAAGCGATCTATAAATTATCTCCAAGCAAGGCCTCTGCTCTCTTCACCAGGTCTCTGTACAAGATCTCCATAAGAGGTCTCCTGGCACCATCTCTGTACAAGATCGCCGCAAGAGCTCTCTTGGCAAGATCTCTGTAAGAGACCGCTTGGCAAGATCTCAGTACAGATCTCTACCAGTAGTACCGCATAAGGCGGTGGCGGAAGTTTCAAAGACAGGAAACTGTGATGCATGGATGGCAGAGCGAATCCACTGATGGACCGAAAGGTGGCTGTGATTTTTGGAGTGGTTGCAGTGGCCACCCCACCCGCAGCTGCAGGATGTAGCGTGGTGTAGCGAAGCGCAATGTAATTGGAGTTGTAGTTGTAGTTGTGGTGCAGCTGATGTTGCTGAAGCTGTAATGTTGTAGCTGAAATGTAGCTGAAGTGGTCGTTGAAGAAATTGTAGTAGCTGTAGTCGCTGTACGAGTTGTAGCTGTAGTTGTAGTTGTAGCTGTAGTTGTAGCTGTAGTGTAGTTGTAGTTGTAGTGTAGATGTAGCTGTAGTCGTAGTTGTAGTTGTAGTGTAGTTTGCTGGTAGTGGTAGTCCTAGCTGTAGTTGTAGTGTAGTGGTAGTTGTAGCTGTAGTTGTAGCTGTAGTTGTAGCCCAGTGTAGTGTAGTGTAGTGGTAGTTGTAGTTGTAGTTGTAGTGTTGTAGTTGTAGTGTTGTAGTTGTAGTTGTCGTGTAGATGTATCGTAGTTGTAGGTGTAGTTGTAGTTGCAGTTGTAGTTGCACTTGCAGTTGTAGTGTAAGTGTAGTTGTAGTTGTGCTTGTACTTCTACTTGTAGTTGTAGTAGTTGTTGTAGTTGCTGTAGTTGCTGTAGCTGTGGTAGCTGTTGTAGTTGTAGTTGTAGTTGCGGTTGTAGTTGTAGTGCTGTGTAATGGTAATTGTAGTTGTAGTTGTAGTTGAAGCGTAGCTGAAGTCGTAGCCGTAGTTGTAGCTGTATTGTAGTTGTAGTTGTAGTTGCAGTTGTAGTTGTAGTTGTAGCTGTACTGTAGTTGCAGTTGTCTATCTATCTGTCTATCTGTTTATCTCTCTATCTGTCTGCCTGCCTATCTAGCCATCTTTCTGTCTATCTATCTATCTATCTGTCTATCTGTCTATCTGTCTACTTGCAAGCTTGAAAACGAAGCAATTCTGCCAGACTTCCTCAGTTTTTGAAGTTGGCAACATCAAAAACGAAGCAATTCTGCGAGACGCCCTCAATTTTTGGACTTGACAACGTCAAAAACGAAGCAAGTCTGCAAGACTTCCTCAATTTTCGAAGTTGAGAACCACAAAAACGAAGCAATTCTGCGAGACTTCCTTCAATAATGGAAAGTTGAGTGCAAAGCTGACGGCCTCGTACCAATGCGTTTTGCGATTTTTCCACTCCATCTTTCTAAAGTACTGCACCTGCCACGAAAAAGTGATGCCAGGTCATACGAAGTGCTGCACCTGTCACACAAAATCATCTTCCCAAAACTGAAAGTCTAAGTCTGATGCTCCAAAATGCAACATCTCTCAGGAAATCTCCACCCTGACCTCCTAACATCTCTGATGAACATGTCTCTTGTATTGCGCCTGCCACGCGGCATGCATCTTTGCAGATCCTCTTCACATGTCCCACGCCTGCCAACTCTTTGAAACTGCTACAAAACTTTCACGTTTTTCGCACCTTTAGCAGGGTGCAGAATCCCTTGCGCCTAACAAACAAAACGCTTCAACGTCCACAAGTGGCGCGAACATGTGGTGCTTTGAGCATTTTCACTTCCAAATGTGCTTCGCGCCACAACGACTTGCATTTTTTCAACATCACCATTCCTAAAAGCGCTCCAAAGCTGAGGTGCTTTGTACATTTTGACTTCGACATGTGCTTCGCGCCACAACGACTTGCATTTTTTCGACATCTCAACTTCCAAAAGTGCTCCGAACCTCGTGTGCTTTGCACATTTTGACTTGGAAATTTGCTTCGCGCCACAACAGCGTGCACTTTTTCGACATCTCAACCTCCAAAAGTGCTCCGGCGTTGAGGTGCTTTGCACGTTGTTAATTCGAACTGTGCTGCACAACGGCGTGCAATTTTACATCTCTAATCTCCCCAGATGGCTCCGCACCCGCCGCTTGAGCGAGCCTAATTTTCGACCCGCCGAAGCCACAAATCATTGGAAAAACACGGTGTTTCCCGACTTTTCTACCTTTTCACGCACCTTCATCTCGTCTCTTCTGACTCGTTCTCTTCTCTGATCTTCTTTCATCTTCTTCCTTCTTCTCTTCTATTCTCTGACTCTTCCCACCTCTGCTTTTCATCTGTCAATAATATTGTCGGAAGTTTGACTTCCAGACTTCCTTCGATAAGAGGTCTCTTGGCAAGACCTCCTGGACAAGATCTCTATAAGAGATCTCTTGGCAAGGTCTCTTCAAGAGATCTCTGTGCAAGCTCTCTATAAAAGCTCTCTTCGCAAGATTTATGTAAGAGACCTCTTGGCAAGATCTCTGCAACAGATCTCTATGCAATGTCTCTGCACAAGGTCTCCAGAAGAGGTGTCCTGGCAAGATCTCCGTACAAGATCTCTAAAAGAGGTCTTCTGGCAAGATCTCCGTACAAGATCTCTATAAGAGCTCTGTTGGCAATATCTCTGTAAGAGGTCTCTTGGCAAGATCTCTGAACAAGATCTCCACAAGAGGTCTCTTGGCAAGATCTCTGTACAAGCTCTCTATAAGAGGTCTCTTGGCAAGGTGTCTGTAGGAGATTTCTTGTTTGGTGCTAGCCTGCGCAGTCGACATGTACATGGGCATGTCACCAGAGCCATTTGATGCGAGAATTTGCAGGAAAAATGCCGCGCCCAGAAGTTAGCCGCACGTTTTGTGCGAGCCTGCGCAGTCGAAATGCACATGGACATGTAACAAGAGCGACTTTATTCGGAAATTTACAGGAAAAATACTGCAGGCCACCGTTTCGTGCGAGACTTCCTTCGAAAACGGAAGATCAGGACACTTTTGTGCTGTAAAGGTCATCAAAAATCCCGCGCACGTCGTATGATACCACCTCGACTGAACACCCGGCTTTAACCCTGACCGTAAGAACCCCTTCAGTGTGGCCACGCTGTTTGGGGAAAAAGTGTGGAACCTCTCTCCAAAGGGCCATTACAACATTTGCGAACGTGATGACAAAAGAACATGAGGGTTCGGGGAGCCAATTTTGACCCTTTTCCCAAAGATGTTATGAATTGTTATGATATGTGCGCGAAATCGACAAAAATCCATGCGGATCCATGCGGGACTGCAAGTTGCTGTGCTGCTGCATATCGTTGCCACAAACTTCAAACATCCGAAACATAAATATTAAACGCTTTACTTTTTGCGCTTGCCTAAGCCAGTGCCCGAACAAGCATTGGAACCTTGCTTTGAACGTATTATCTGCAATTTGCACTGTTTCAAACCTTAACTTCAAACCCTTAACAAACCGGAAAGCCCTCAAAGAACCATGAATAAGCGATCAATCAACCCTACAATCCATCAAATCAACTCTAAGACTGGCCCCAAATAAAACCCGAACACTAGACAAACCAGAATGAACCCTTAATCAACTCGAAATAAACCTCAAACAACCCCAAGTAAATCCTAAAGTGTGCCGACCCGCAATGAAATTCTGGGCCAGCGTCCGCCCCTGGAGGGGATATGTACTAATATGATCTAATATTTACTATGCATTGATTCTTGATAATTCTTCAACATGTTTACACCTAAATATGTTCCCCGAATTCGCCAAATCTTCTTGATATTTCCCCCGAATATGCTTTGATATGGTTTGCATGTAGTTTCTATGGTTCTTAAATGGCCAAGAATCCACCACCGTCCATCAGGGCGACATTTGGCAATGTAGGTACCATCTTCTTGGAGAATGACTCCATCATGATCGCCTGAGAACCTTGGAGACTTTACTGTAACAATCAAGGGGGCCAAATATCAGTTGTATATACAGCCATTTTGGAAGCTTCAAGATTCCATAATAATCATGTTAAATGATGTCAATTTTCAAATTGGGTAGGCTTGAGTTGTTTTTCCCCCTTCAGATGGGGTGCCCCACCACAGCTTGTGGCGCACCAGGTCAGATGAGCCACAAGCTGTTGGCTGGATTTTCTCAGCTTGTTAGAATAAACGTCAGAGTATACATGTCAAATGGGTTAGTCTAAGATGTTATGAAACTCCAATTAATCACCATGAAAAATCACCGCGGGAGTCGTATCCCAGGCGCTTCGCATAGTTCGTCATCGTCACTGGATCTACGAAGAGGCTGTCCTCACACGTCTGAAGCTCCTGGCTGAACCAACCCGCGGGTGTCGAAAACACTGTCGCTAGGTTTTTTGGGAAAAAACTGGGAAAATGGATCTGTCTGAAAATTGGGCTACCCAAAAATTGATAGTTTGGGGAAGGAAATGATGATGAACCATCAAATTTGGGGGTACATTATTTTCAGACAAACCCAAATAGACCCACTCACATCACCCAACTGGGAGCACCCCCTGACTTTGAGAGAGGGATGCCAGGAGGGCTCCATTTTCGCAGTGTTTTGTGATTTTGTTCATACTTTATGTTTATATACATAGCTAACCCTTTGTCCTGTCTTTTTTCTATATTTGTTCCTATTACTTTGTTTCTGCTGCATTGCTATTTGTTATATTTCATTTGGTTCTGGCAGCTCATATAGAATAGCAAACCTAGTAGGGGTGGAGATGGAGCCCATATCCTTGGTTCTAATCTACGGTGTTTTTTTTGCAAAAGCAGACTTTGAATAGATCCTTGGCAAGTAGCAAATCCAATCTGTATAGTCATGTGAATATGATTGAATATGCATGTATACACATAGTTGTGTTACAATACCCAAGAACGATTATATAATGAAATATATAAGCTCAGTAAATCTCTATGTTAAACAAGTGCCAATTTTGACATCACCATACAAAGTTGCTCATGCAACTGTATTTCTATTGCTTAGATTTGGTTGTTTCTGAAGTCTAATTACAGCCTTGCAACATCATGGGAGATGCAGGTAGTTTCAGTTGTACAGGTTCTATCAGAGATCAAAACTCTGCAGGACTACTCAAGTTTTATCCCGAGATTCTCCAGTGTGAACCAACACGATGGGCATTCATCACAGATTCATGACAAGAGCCACCCAATAAATGGATAACAAAAGTGTGAGCAGAGATCTGAATAGCTCTACCAAGTGTTATAATCAAGTCCAAGTTCCATCGCAAACTAATAGTGATCATGGAAAGGCATGGGGCAAATCACTCTTCTCACATATGTACAGGGCACTTGTTTTCATGCACATCTTCTGTGAGTGAATGTACTGATCAGCCAATTTGGTTAGCCTGTGGCCAGCGCGATCAAAACAGGAAAATATCTCCAAGGATATGCCCACAGCCGCCATGGCAAGGAGCCTAACGTAAAAAAGTGAAACGATATGATAGCAACAACTTATGCTAACACTTTCGTTCCAATGATAAATTACTGGAAATGTACGCAAATTTTGCAGTTTATTATCAGATTAAGATACTAGCCAGGGAGACCCTAGCTATCTCTTGAATTATAGAATCAATAGAAGTAATCATTGCACCATGTCATAGGTTGCCATTGTAATGTGTTCGTAGTTTTGACCAATTGTAGCACTATTGGTGGCTCAGAGCCATCAAACTTAAACTTACCAAAGACTATCGAGTTGGACCCAAAGACCTCGATGAGAGTACTAACATGTTATACTCATCCAAAAAAAAATCGAGTTTTGGCATGATGAATCTGGCATTCTTTTAGATAAACGATGATGACTTCCATTGTATTCATATGTATATACATATATATGTCATTATATGTAGTGTTGTCCTTTTTGAGACTTAGTATGTCCTTGCCATACAGTGAAGAAAATCAATAAAATGAACAAACGATAGGAAGATCTCATCCAAGATCAAATGGGTTAGTCATAGTTTGTATTGGTTTAAGGATATTGAGTCTGCAAAATGAAATTGTTAAGTCTATATTTTTTAAAGTAAATGAAAACTAAGTGGTATTGCTCATACTACGCAGTGTATACACCGTTGGGTTGGGGGAATAAACCAAATTGCAAGTGAGTGGAGCCAATTCTCTGTGTAGTAAAGCTAGTTTTAGAGGATCTGGGGGGGAGAACCCCCAAAAAACAGAACAGTTTTTTTGGGATCATCCCCCTTCTCCAGAGCTCTGTAGAGACTATGCAATCTACAGCTGAGAAACTGTCACAGTATTTGCTGCGATTTTGGTGTGGAACTTTATGACAAAGTGGAAGATGGAGCTTCTAGAGAAGAAGAGAATGTAGAAAGGAGATTAGACTAGACAACTAAAAGAACTTCTTCCTGAAGACTAAACCCAATATTACATGTCTAGCATACTGATGTGTTTGAATAACACTAATCCCTTCCCCCTAATACTAAACCCCCCGCTCCCCAAATAATAAACACCTCAGGTATTGTTTATTGTTAGGAGGGTATTTATTATGAGGGAACCAAAGCGGACCCTAATAATAAATTAAAACCCTTAATTAAAAAACTGTTTTTTTCGATTTCAAAATCAATTCAAATTCCTTTTATAACGCAATTAAAATATTGCCAAAAATTTGATTTCGAAGCGGACCCTAAAAATAAGTTTAAACCCTTAATAAAAATTTAAAAAAACTATTTTTTCGATTTCAAAATCAATTCAATTTCCTTTTATAACTGTTTTACAGGTGAATCAACCTGAAAGCACCAGCTAGCGCAATTGTTTTCTTGAGCCATTGCATCACGGTATGTAACACATTACACTATGTACAGTTAGTAATACAATCTACAAACA
>Ga0126342_10020543_pt1 | contig 11098 bp, 10 predicted proteins | sample Cyp1metagenome_FD_92528 | JGI IMG/M metagenome (GOLD analysis project Ga0126342, IMG submission 92528) | Coral microbial communities from Lord Howe Island, Old Settlement Bay, Australia - Cyphastrea 1 metagenome | ecosystem: Host-associated > Invertebrates > Cnidaria > Coral ...
GCATGTTTAAAAGGCTACCAAGAAGTGATCCGTGATTCTCTGGCGTAATTTGGCAGGTGGTGAACGAATCTTCATAAGAGGCGTTGTTGGCCAACATGGGCCCCGCGAAAGATAAACATGGAGCTCGCGAAAGTTTCGCGAAAGTAAAATTTTTATTCGCGAAGAATGGCCGTTCCGGGATAAAGGAATTTTGATCAACAACCATATATATAACATATATATATATACATATTAGGGATCCTTCATCCCGGAATGTCATCAAAACGTGCGGGCTGGAAAATCCACCATTGAGTTCTATGATTCCGGAGATTCCCATTGTTGATACACGGTCCGTCACCAGCGTCCGCATACCTAGCTTTAGATCCCCAGGCCGTGGCGTAAAATGCCATGGAAAGATGGTGTTGCGGTCCGGAAGCATCAACTGTAGCCATCTGAAAGTCATTTTGCTTCCAGGATGGCTATGATTTGCCTATGGTTGGAGCTTTGTTATAACACCAATGAGGGGTAGCGGGCTTACGGCACCATTCAGCCCAGTGAAAGTCCACAAACCCAGTGGACCCCCGGCCAGGATGAACCTCCGGTGAGTCTTCACATTGAACGCCAGGAATCATAACCGGCCATGGCACGGTGAAAAAATCGTCCTGCTCCATACATCACCCTGGGCGTTTGAGAAGTTTGGAAAGTCTGTCTCACAACTCATCGATGTTCATGATCAAGTTTACCATAGTTTACCTGCATGTCTCCCAAAATCGCCAGTTATATAGTTGAACCATGCATGGATTTTTATCAAGAACTGCCCAAGTGCTTGTCCTGAGGAAGAACATGTTCCCACTTTCAATTAATTATAGTCCAACATAGTCAAACCTGTTTAAAGGCATTTTTTCGAGCGGAAAGATGAACGGTTGGATTATCCATGTTGGACAAACGGAATTCCAATCACCTTTCAGGTTGGTGGATGGTTTTCAATTTCCAGCTCTGGAAAAAAGGATGAAAAATGGATGAAATTTTTTTGGTTTACCACATTCAACATCAACAACTCCTTTCTAGAACCGGTTTACATTCGTATGTTTACCCGTTTACCCCAATTGTTTAAGGCTATGTTTGGGCTATATTCTTATAGGATCCTAACGCCGCAGGGGGATCCTTTGCACTGTAAAAGAGCTAAGTCTCAGTGCCGTGTTCGACGAAACCATCGGGCTGGAGCAGTGGATGTGTTTTTTCTTTTAATACAGTTTCGGGTAAGATATGCCTTCTGGATCCTCAGGTGAATGTGGGTTCGCGTTAGGGTACCCCTAGTGGATGATCAGCAGTTTGAACAAAAATTGCCATGTGAGGGTGCCATTTTCAGACCCCATGCGTTGTATAATTTGTTTTGGTGAATGGGTACCCGCATGCAACAGCTAGAGATTAAGTTTTGCGCTGAGCATTTTTCTGAGTGGACATGGTCTTTGGAGTGTCGACATCTGAAGATAGTTCCAAGTTTTCATGGAGGGTTTGAGAAGAGTTTTCTCATTTTGTTTTGTGGGTTTATCTCGAACAGAGAAAACATGGCCCAAAGTGTGTATGTACACATAGCCTACATATAAATATATCAGATGCATGAATATGTAAATGTACAAATTAAAGTCATATCATTTATATATATATATATATATGAGTATGTGTGTGTGTTTGTGCTTATTGTGAAAGAAACTTGAACTACTGATTCCACGAGCACCCCATTTTCTGGATCATGCGTAAAATTAAAAAAAAACTGATACGGTGATGCTGAAAATGAACAGGAATCTACAGAGGATCCGGACGTGCACAATCGCGCCCTTGTGGATGCATTCGAAGCTCTACACAAGTAGGCGAAAGCTGTTCCAACATCGAGGATGGTATGGGATTAGGCTCATTTAGATTTGGATCTTATTTGGATTTCGCTGGCCGGCAGGGAATCGATTGAACCAACAGATACCAACAATGTAATTTGATTTTGTCAACAAAATTATGTATCATTATAGCAGCCATGAGCTTTAAAACCATGGGATGGACTGGCGTATTTTCAGTCCCACATGGGATGCGATCCGCTTTCCGTAAATTTTGTTCAATAGCTGCATGGTTTATAATGGAAAATTAAGAAAAAAACATTGATGATTTGGGGGTACCCCCCATTTTAGGAAACCTCCATATAGAGTGAATGTGCGATTCTTGGAGGACCGTGGGTATTACTTCAAAGTTGGAGGTTCAATTTGACTGGTAATATAGTTAAATACCACCTCAACCATAAGGCCAAATCCTGGAAATATGTTGTGATTTTGACTGGTTATATATATATATGTATATATAGCAAGCCAACATGTGATTTTGAATCGCAAACATGAGAACACATACCCAGGCCCATGCCGCTGCGGCAGATATTGACTAGTGACTATAGCGTTATATATTGTTTTGATATCTACGGCCCGCTACGGCTTTGCTATTCAAGACTTTGCTATGGTGTAGAGATATACATCTACCGGTACGATTAATAGGAGTGGTATCTAGTGGTATATTTATCATAGCAGGTCTTCAATGCTTTGCTTTAATGAACAGAGGGATACCCATCTATAATACTGGTTTTGTTTGGCTAATTATTGATCAAGACCTTAGTACTCTGTGAACACAAAGTAGCTAACTGTTTTTTGTGGATGTTCATCCACACACATATGGTACCATAGGTTGTGACCCATTTCCATATGAGAGATACATTCACCCTTCAAGTTAAATCAGAAGTGAACAGGCGACCACGGCATTTTTACCAATTTAATATTATATTGGTGATATTTTGAAACCACAAACCAGACCAGATCTCAGAAGTATACCACGCCAACATTCAAACAATTGGGGGAATGCCAAACACGATTTGGTGTCCAAATTGCCACCCTACAAACAAAATGGCAGTAGTTCACACATATCTTGTTTTCTCCTTTCAAGCTGCCAGTGAAGATATTGGGACTTGATACAAGTCACAAATTAAAACAAATATCCCAAACCATCACCTCGGCATGGTGGTTTGTTTTCGCATGATTCGGAATGTTGCCTCTTTGTGGTTTCATGGCTGCAAGTCTCGGGGCATCCGACTGCATCCACCAGTCCTCAGCTTTGGGGAAGTTTCAGGCATTTCAAGTTGGCCATTTCTAGTGTCTGTTGTCTTCGGATGCCTGCCTACCCAGCTGCGATTCAAGCCCTGAGTCTGTTGCGGTTTCAAGCTGCGTCTGTTGCGGTCCATATTTGGAATATGTTGGAATAATGATCCCCAATGGACAAGATGTCGGCGCAGCGACAGCACAATGTTCAACATGCAACCTACCTCTGGTGACGACTTTTTTGTTGAACAGAATATGTTCCACCCTTTATGACACAGATTGACAATATTTGACCTATGTTTTGAACACATCAAACCTGAGGAAACCTTGGATGGTGAATTTAACATAAATACCTCGCGTAGTTCGCTTCAGGTATTGTTCCCCCCCAACTCCTCTGCTTTTTCAATCATCATGATACCATATGATTCATCATATGATACCTATGCCATGCACAAGCCACCATGGATAGTCGAAGGTAATCCGAAGCCTCAGTCCTCGATCGGTTTCCCAGCGAGTGGGGCCTCAGCGAAGTTGAGGGTCACCCAAAAACGAGTAGTCCTGTGCGGGCATCGTTCAGTCCCGTTTTTTCAGTCCCGTTTCAAAGTTTTTAAGCCTGTGCAGAAATGCACGGAGAAGGGTGTTGTTCATCATCATTCCGTTTGCCAAGAATTCAGACACACGTAGACCATAGTGAACATATTGAGTCAAATTTGAAGGACAATTTTGTTGCAACACAAAATGTTAATTGGATTTTTTCTATAGTATTTTGTTTGATTAACCGATTATACTGTAATACACCAATCAATTCGGTTCCCCAAAACGTGTTCGAAAGGCACCTGCAGTGCCTTGATCAATTTGTCAAGCCGCGCGAGTCCGAAAGGGTTTTTCGAGGGCGTTTGCAGGTTGGATGGAGGATTCAAAGGAACGTTGAAAAGTTTCTGGATCATTTCTATAGTGATCTCACTGTAACGTTACTGGAATGGTGATGTTTTGGGGAATCCCAATGGAGGCTCAAAAATGGTCAGAAAAAATAATGACAGCTATTTAATAAGTTGTGAATGAAATTCAACCAGATATTGAAGATTGGCACAGTGATTAGCTTCATCATTGCCAGTTTTCTATACATAATCATTTTTCAGAAATTTAGTAATCTATATATATATATATATATCATTTTTTTTGATATTCTAGAAAGTTCGATCTACAGATATTTCTATCATATTTCTATCATATTTCTATCTTAGAATCTACCAGTCTTAACAATCTACTATAGCGAAGATCCAGGCACCTCGTGGCTGCGAGGTCATCCCATTCATCCCAGCCCAGCCAGATCTGGCCCAGTCATATGATGGTTAATGGATGGTTACTATATGGTTACTATACATATGGTTACTATATGGTTAATGGATGGTTACTATATGGTTAATGGATGATTAACTAATGGATTTATACATGGATTATGGGATAATGATGGGATAATACTGGGATATTGATGGATATACCCTCTGGTAATGACTGTTACAGTTTGCTATTGAACATGGCCCATAGAAATAGTTGATTTACCATGATTTACCGAAATTAAACATATTGATTTTCCAGTTCGTTATGTAAACGTTTACCAGAGGGTATATGATATGTATACATGCATATATATATACTGTATATATATATATACACACTGTATTTACATCATATATAAATTTAACATTTTAGTACCATACCAAGATATTCCCTTCATATGTGCTTGTGGAAGAAATAGTGGAGAAATGCTGTTTGTAGGTAGTATTTGTACCAATTTAACTTCTCTATGCACAACAGTTCCTAAGCCGTTTTAGCTGCTATGAGTCTCTCATACTCTCTCCACATGTTTGGTTCTTATTTTCAACATGTATTCCCAGGTGGTGAATTTCCCAAACATGGTCTTCTTTGGCTGGTGCAGGGCCTGGGGTTACCAAAAAAATGAGTTGTCCATTGCAGTTCATAGGTGTCCTATGGCTTAGTTGATCATCCCAAATAGCTCCCTCCATGGCCAACTCCCAGGTAGATAAGTGGCGTTTATCCCTGACAACTCCATGAACAAAGGATACGAATGACAAGTGGGGAGCTACACATATATATACTCATTATAAGAATGAACATCACTTATATATTGGTGACTATTAGAATAAAGTTTGTGGGGACTGCGATCTTGTGAACAAAGTAATGACTGCAATATCATAATTATGTTGGGTAAGTGGTCATGTTTACCATGGTTATCTTATTATAAATCCATTATAATCCACTATCGTTATATGTTTGTCATAATCATCAAAGTAACTTTAGTAATGGTCACCGTAATAACATCATTTAACACCATTATCATAATTCTCATGGCTTAGCTCATTTGGCCGTACTCACACCCATAATGACCATGGCAAAATCTGGATGATTAGCTATGAAATATATCTACCATTTCTCATCTCCTGACTTTGATCAATTGGGTCTGAATGGATTCTGCTTGGTGCTTTGGAACATGGCTTTTTATTTGTCCGTTCACTTGGGAATGGAATGTCATCATCCCAACTGACTGACTTTCGTTGTCCATCATTCAGAGGGGTTAGCAGCAACCAGCAACCAGATATATATCAATTAACCACCATTAACCACCATTAACCACCATTAACCACCATTAACCACCATTAACCACCATTAACCACCATTAACCACCAACCATGAATCATTTCTTGTAGAAAGGATTGGTTCACCGGGATGTTTCACCGAAAATCGCCAGGCCTTGGGGCACAGCTTGTCGGGGGACGTGGGCAGCGATGGCATCTTCATTCCACCCGTGCCGGGGGAGCTGATGCAGGCGGAACTGACAGGATTTTGTAGGGAAAAATCCCCAATATAGGATGGGTGACTGATCATCCTCTATGATATTCATATATATATATATATGTATGATAATCCTTTATGGAATCCACTTTATGGGACTGATCTGATGATCTTCATGTTTCCAGACGTGGAAACATTAAACAAATTGATAGACTATACTTGGGTAGATACGCATTTTCCACACGCGCATTCCACATTTTGTTGATGTACAACTTTAGTCACGTTGTCGCAGTCAGCGTGTTGCCAGGGCTTGCCGAACTGCTACAGCTATTGGCCGTTGTGTTGGCGAAGCCCAGGACACGGTGAGTTTTCTCCGCTGATGACATGACCAATAAAGAAATGATCAACCGAAAAAAACATGTTCCATAGAAAAACAAAAACATCACTACAATGTGAGGCCCCCAAGATAGCTAAGTTGGTGAGCATAACTCCAATAACTATGGTTTATGGTACTTATAACTATAGTTACTGGGGCGAATCTAAACCAACAAACATAACTGGGGGGCCTCACATTGTAAGCATCAACAGATCACTAACCATCCAACAAATCGCGGTTCGCAGTTCTCCTCTCACAAAAATCGAGGTGCCGGACATGTGGATTGGACCACCTTTGTGGATTTCACCAATGTGGCCGCAGCAGGTGGGGTTTTTGTTGAGGCTGGAAATACATGGAAATACCAAAGGGCTATGGAAAATATCAGTTCTTTAAGGGTAAATCGATGTAAATCATCAATTTCATTCAATTTCTCTGATTTCTATGGATAGTTTTCCTCAGCTACGTGAAACTAGTAGGGGACAGTTTTTCAAAGAGTCGGAAACCTCAAGTTATTGTCTGTAAGATTCTGAACATTTTTGTTTTTCTAAACTTAAAATACAATGTTGTAGCATATTTGAGAAGTATGAACATCTATTTACCAGCTATTTTGATGTTTCTCCTGTATAAAACCGGGCTGGCTTCCCCGGCGGGGAAACCCGATCGATCAATGGACTGTTCGTGTTCAAAACATGACATGTTCCCATGTTTTTGTTTCATAGCATGTTATAATTTTGTCTACCGCAAGTACCAGAAGTAGAAATTATTCATGATTGAATAGCTTAATATAGCTTAAGTGTATAGCCCATATGCTCCATGGTGCTGGTATATTTACCTACATTAGCCCGAACAAAATCACCCAGTCATGTAGGTAAATATACCAGCACCATGGTTCGCATATGGGTAGGTGTTATTTAACATAGCCATGGTATAGATGGCCCATTTATAGATGCTTTACCTGGGTTTACCTATTAAAAATTGGGTGGATCTTTCCATGGCTATGTTAGTCATAACCAGATGGTAAGTGTATAGCCCGCGGAGGATGGTGGTCTCCGGTGGGTGATTTTGAAAAACGGTGGTTTCTGGTGATGAAAACCACCCAAGCTGATAGGAAAATTGAGTAAGAAGCCCAAAACATCATTGGGATATTTATATATAGAATACAATGGTATATATATAATGTGTATACATGTACATATATATATAATGTGTATATATATATATATAATGTATATATATATGTACAGTATATGGAAACCAAGATAATACATGTGAGTTAAAACATCATGGATCGAGTTATCTGACCTAACCGTGGCATCAAATACAGCATCCAGTCACGAAAAATGTTCAGCTCCCGACAGGTGAGCAACTGGGTTGGCGAAAGCCGGGACGCTCAGCGCAGATCAGAAGGGACTGGCCATGGCCACGGAGCCTGCTGGTTGATTTCAATAGGATCATATATCATCTGGTTGGTGGTTTGGAACATGAGTTTTATGACTTTCCTTTATATTGGGAACAATCATCAGATTTGACTTTCATATTTTTCAGAGGGGTAGGTCAACCACCAACCAGTCATGAAATCTTGCGATAACTTGGAGATCTGGAGATCGTAGAGGACTTAGACATGGGGGAAAAGCTCCGCATAAACATGTTGGCGCCCCTCACGTTTGACCACACCCCATACGATATATCATGTGCTATCAAGATATATCATGTTCTATCTACATCTCAACATGTTTATTGGGAATTTAGATGGATTTAGCCATCCCAATCATCCCATCATTCTCCCATATTATCCCATCATTATAGTTTAAATAGAACCTTCAAGAATCATCCAAGTACCACATGTTTTGCCCCCTCCCGCCGTCGCCGGTCTTGGCGTAAAAAGCTCGTCAGCAAGGCTCTTCTATGGCCCACAAAGCCTATTGGAGGTGCTGCATCTGTTTGAGCCATGAAATGGGCTCAGAGATGTGGGTATGGACCTGAACACCAAGGATTTTTTTCCACTAATTATATACGTTCTCACAGGATCTTTTTCAGGGTTTGTAGGGTGTCTTGAGGGTTAATATAGGGTTTTTCGATGTGTCTTTTTATGTGTTTTTTAATGGCGTTGTAAAAAAGTGATGAAAAAACCGTTTTGGGGGACAGCACAATTTCCGCAGAGGCTCATCAACGTCGTCTCCATGGTTCGCAAACCCAGAGCCATGTATACTGGTTGGTGGTTTGGAACATGGCTTTTATTTTCCATAATATATGGGATAATCATCCCAGCTGACTAATATTTTTCAAAGGAATTGAAACCACCAACCAGTATAATATATATATAATATATATATAGTTATTTGATCGCCAAATACTAGAAAGCCTAAACTGCAAGGTCACCAATAATGAGGGTTCCAACAATCATCCCGAAAGACTTTGGGCATAGAAGTGCTGGCCGTATTGGCACAATAGTAGGAACACCATGGGCTTACCCTCTGGTAAACGTTTACATAACTATGGAAAGATCCACCATTTTTAATGGGAAAATCCACTATTTCAATGGTCATTTTCAATAGCAAACTGTTACTGTAAATTACCAGAGGGTACATATTATCATGTTGACTTGAAACAATGAAGTATAAATTGGTGGGTCCCTGAACGCTCAGAGCTTCAAGAACTGATGCACTGATGCCATTGTCAGTATATAAACTCATCTACCTATAGCCTTGATTTGTTGAGTTTCGCTTCACCGTAGCTCTCAGGTGGTAGTTCTGCGGGGGCATAGCATGTCATGTCGTCAGCTGCAACTAGGGTATCACCAAAAAACTGATTGATTGCAATACTCGCAATACAAGTACCTTGATGCGGGGGCTAGCCAGCCAAGGAGAATGGTGAAAACAATGACACCCAAAACAATGCTCCGGGTATCTTAAGATGCCACCAATGGAAGATGGTGAGCAACGACAATATATTGTGGATGAAGCATGATGAAGCATGATGAAGCATGATGAAGCATGATGAAGCATGATGAAGCATGATGAAGCATGATGAAGCATGATGAAGCATGATGAAGCATGATGAAGCATATTTTTTGGGTGGAACCAAGCACTTTGGGATAAGTTCAAGATTAGCCAGAGATGGACAGCAAACCATCCTGGCGTGGCGCTGGATCAAGCTCAGCCGTGAGCTTCAGTGGAAACGCAGACAAGAATATCGTATGATCAGCAGACAAAAACGTTTGGTTGAGGAGAACACCTCATATCTCCACTGAGGGAAGATGTTCACAAACTAGTCCATTCCATGAATCAGTGTCCATCCATGTCCATTTATGTCCATCCATGTCCCTCCAAAAAATGAGATGATGATCCACAATGACTCAAAACCATGTGGATATGTCCAAAAATAAAATGCTTAAAATGGCAGTCTAAATGGGGACATAATATGATGTCCTAGCTGCCACTGGTCGCAGAGCCATCTGAGACGGAGCAGCAGGCCTAGCGGGTCCAGCCCGGGGTAAACTTTGGCGAATGGCATCCATGATCAATAGCTATAGATACAATTTGTTTTGGGCAATAGATATAGAATGATACAGACTATATAGTTTATAGCTGGTTGATATCCATAGGCATTAACTATAGCTATTAACTATGGCTATTAACATGTATTAACTGGTTCGTTAGCTGGTTTTCATAGCTATATTTTCACATTAAAAATTTCCCAGCTATTGGCTTACCGGGGCCTCACCGGTTTTGAACCCCATGGAGGTGCTGGTATCGAACAGGTTGGCTCGATTGGATGGTTGGAGAAATCCATGGAGAATTCCATGGATAAAGATTTCTGGCTTTAGCACTGATCATTCCAATATATAGATAATTCCATGGATAAAAAAAAATCTGGGAAAAAACTTACCACTCTTGAGGTTATAATATAAATAAATGGTAATTTGCTGGAATCAGTGTCTCTGCACATATTTCTTCGTGGCGGTCTTTCTCAGAAAGGGTCGCGGTCGCGGTCACCCGGTAGTGGTGCCGTAAGGACTTGAGTCATGGATAGCCAAATGGTTTCCTGCTAAAATATTGGTTCCCATTCCGACATGAAACCTCAAAAAATGACACACATATATTGGTCAGTTGCTTAAACATACTTACCCCAAATAATATATTTTGTTGGTTATTATATATATATACATATATATATATTATTAATAATAATAATAATAGTAATAATAATTAATAATCTAATAATAATTAATATACAGTATATAATATATATTTAATACATATATTATTACATACATATATATATATATATAGCCAAATCTGATTCTGGGATGTGGTATCACCTAATATACTGCGTATCCAAACATCCCAAATCCTTTCCCCAGCGACTTGACCAAAAACTCCTGTAGCGCCCCGTCGCCTTAGGATCCCCCGATGCTGCTGGGGATCCCCAGTCGTCACCATGGGTAACACGAAGATGGTCGAAGATGGTTTGCCATTTTTCATATGACAATGTTGAACGTTTCAGCTTAAATCATGTGCAAATGGATTTGTAAAATCACCTCACATAAAACACACTGTAATATAGCATGCACTTGATAGCATTGCGGCTCAGGTAAAAAGTAGCTTGTGCGCCGCTAGCTTAACGGTTTTCTTCCCACTTGTTATAGGTTTATCAGTCTAGTTGGGATAAGTAACATCCCCTGCTGAAACCTGTAAATACAGGTTATCAGCCGTAGTCTCGTAAAGCCATGGAAAGGACAACTGGTGACACCTCAGGTGGAGGCGCCCTTGTCCCCTCGACTGGAGCAACGGTTGCAACA
>Ga0126342_10020544_pt1:0-10000 | contig 11098 bp, 17 predicted proteins | sample Cyp1metagenome_FD_92528 | JGI IMG/M metagenome (GOLD analysis project Ga0126342, IMG submission 92528) | Coral microbial communities from Lord Howe Island, Old Settlement Bay, Australia - Cyphastrea 1 metagenome | ecosystem: Host-associated > Invertebrates > Cnidaria > Coral ...
AAGCAAGTCTGCGAGACGTCCTTAATTTTTCAAGTTGACAACATCAAACACGAAGCAATTCTGCGAAACTTCCTTCAAAAATGGAAAGCTGAGTGCAGAGCTGACGGCCTCGTACCAATGCGTTTAGCGAATTTTCCATTCCATGTGTCTAAAGTACTGCGCCTGCCACGAAAAAGTGAGGCCAGGTCATATGAAGCGCTGCACCTGTCACGCAAAATCATCTTAGCAAACCTTAAGATCTGATGCTCTGCAACCCCTCTCAGGAAATCAGCGCCCTGACCTCCTAACATCTCTGATGAACATGTCTCATGTACCGCGCCTGCCACGCGAAATGCATCTTGCGGATCCGCTTCAAATGTCCCACGCCTGCCATCGTTTTGGAATTTGCTACAAAAATCTCACGTTTTGCTGATTTTGGACAAGGTGCACAAGCCCTTGCGTCTGCCACGCGAAACGACATCTGAACGTTCAAAAGTGGTCCGAACATGTGGTGTTTTGTGCATTTTGACTTGGAAATGTGCTTCGCGCCACAACGATGTACACTTTTTCCACATCTCAACTTCCAAAAGTGGCCCCAACATGAAGTGTTTTGTGCATTTTGACATCGAAATGTGGTTCGCACCACAACGGCGTGCACTTTTTTGACATCGCAACTTCCGAAAGTGCTCCGAACGCGAGGTGTTTTGCACATTTGGCTTCGAAATGTGCTTCTCGCCACAACGGCGTGCACTTTTCGAACATTGCAACTTCCAAAAGTGCTCTGGGCATGGCGTGTGGTTTTGTACATTTTGACTTCGAAACGCGCTTCGCGCCACAACGGCGTGCAGCTTTTGATTTCTCGTTTGGCCAGATGGCTCCGCACCCGCCGCTTTAGCGAGCCTACTTTTCGACCCTTTGGAGCCCCAAAACGTCGGAAAAACACAGCGTCGCGCAACTTTTCTTCCTTTTTGCACACCTGCATCTTCTTTCTTCTCGCTCTTTCCTCTTCTCTGGTCTTGTCACTTCTTCTCTTCTCCTCTCTGACTCTTCCCCCCCCTGCTTTTCCATTTGTCCAAATGGTCGGAAGTTTGACTTCTAAACTTCCTTCGAATATAAACTGACATCACCAACTGCGGGGTAACATATTTTTTCGATCTGGAAACCTTTAAAAAAGGCCGAGAAAGATCCAAGGCAATTCCCCTTGCCATGCCTTTGTGCCTCTGAGGTGAACAACAATCCATTTGAGTATTGGTTGGCACATGATGATCCCAGCTACACAGCTCAAGAGGGTGCCATAGATCGCAGGACCTTTGGCAGGTTTCGATTGATCCAAAAGATTGAAAGGATTGAAAACTTCAGATTTTGCAAACGATCTGAGACAGCTGGGCAATTCTCCTTCAACTCCTATTGGACACCAAGACAGAGCCACTCCAAATTCCTTGAGCCTGTAAAAACGGCATGTCCAAAAAATATGTGGAATGGAAATCCAAGGAGGTTTTGGGAAACACATGCATGACTGTATGACGCACTTAAGTTTGGGTTGGTAGGAATTCCCGCTTTATGGATCTTTATGGCTGGTTGGCTTCTGCATTTCTTGGTTATTGTCGGAAATGGATGAGGTTATGTCAACCTGATGATCGCAGTGGAGACATGCCTCGCATCCCCATCAGAAGCCTGGGATGTGCCCGTCTGTTGCTTGGCACAGACACTCTGTGATTTGGCGGCCATGCCGGCATGGATTCAAAGATTATAATATTGGTGACTTTAGCATATAGTTATGCAGTCTTTGCATGTCCAAAGATAAGGGAGGCCCGCAACACATTCATTTCAGCCGTTGAGGGAGTTTTCTCTCGTCGTTGTTAATCCAGTGTTTCAATAGCTGTTGGACAGATTTGTAGGGATCACTTACTCCCCTGCCTGTGGCTGTTGGTGATCCATGTAAACCACAAGCTATAGTATTCCGTGCTTGAAATGTTGGTGACCAAACTGGCCGTATCCATCAAATGCTGCTGAAAATGGTTCCCAAGGCGAGATCTTCACGGAAGAGATGTTCCAAGAACTGAAGGTGACATGACGGTGACATGCGGCAGTGGGTGTTGTACACAACAATCGCCAGACTCAGTTCATGGAGGAGTTGGACCGTTCATCCAACATTCTCTGCACTTTTTTGCCTGCGAGCCTACAAACCCATTGAAGCACTTGCCCTGGGTCCTGATCCCAGGACCTGATGCTTGAACACGGCATTCATGGAGTGAAAGAGGTGGAGGACTCCGGGAGAGGGGTGACAAGCTATGATGGTTTGCAACACGTGTGAAACTTCAATCTTGTTCCACTGAAAAGGTGTGCCAGGAAGTGCATTCAGAATACTCACTTTTAGCCTTTCTATCGGTGACATCATTGTTCCCAGACCTGTTGGGATTTTGTTCCAGCAGAAAACTGCTACGGGGATTTCAGTACTGCTCCCTCCGTGGGTTTTGATCCAGGAGTCCATGTGGAGAGGGCCCGACTTGAGACTTCGTGATAGACGAGTAGTCGAAGGCTCAGATCCTTCCAGCTTAAGGGTGAAACCTGGGAATATGGGATGCGGAAAGTAAGAACTTCTTAGTGCTGCAACCACATATAGACTTTTTGATATTTCTGCGGGTGATGCTCTAGCAGCATTGCAATTTGCACATGCTTTCTCCTTTCTGAAGAGTTTTCAAAGTTTAATTTGACTCTGTGCATGCTTGTTTGGAACGAAGAAGATCCAAGAATCACTGAGATCTTCGCCTGGCGCCATGGACCGAGGTGTCTGAATTCATCAAAGACAAGTCTTTGGGTTCCAAGCGGCTCATCTCTATGCCGGACCGAATCACCAACACGCAACTGGGCTTAACATATTTCAGTTGAGGTGAGACGGCATGTTGATGAAACGTTGAGGTGCTGCCCTTTAAAGGCATACCCTTTGAGCATTACTTCACCATAAGACGAAACTGACAGTTTTGCGTTGTTCGCTCATGTACTTACACGTGTGTAGACATATACATATACATATATACATATACATATACATATATACATATACATGTACATGTACATGTACACATAATTTACACACACACATATATATATACATATGTACAGTATATATATGTATTTATAAATATCATACATCAATAAATCTCTATCTATATATGTCTCAATACATACACATGATATGAACATATACAGGGTTAGATACTTCATCACACGCACACATTTATATTTATAACAGAGTTCCTAAGTCTCTAGGATGAAGGGTTTTCAAACTATTTTTTTAAATGATTTATTTATGTTTTGGATACGATTTCCATGTATGATTTTTTTATGGGTTCAGATTGTGGTTATGTTTTTTTTTAATGGTTTGGGTACGACTGGAAAAATCACTTATGTTTTTGTTTATGGTTTTGGATATGATTTATTTATGGCTTTGGATATGTTTCTTTAATGGATCTGGATGTTTTTTTTTTTTCGATTTTTTTTTGGGTTTGGAAATGGTTTTGGCCAAAACCGTACCAAAATCGTAAATTTCTCGAGTTTTTGCCTAATAGGGACCTTGGTGGCATTTGCGTTTGTTTTACGTTTTTTTTTTACGATTTTGGTACGGTTCCCTACGAAAATCGTAAAAAAAACGTAAACAAATCGTAAATTTCTCGAGTTTTTGGCGAAAAACCAGGTTCTGGGGACCTTGGTTGCATTTACGATTTTTTTTACGATTTTGGCTCCAAATCAGGTTCTGATGGTGGAAAGGCTTCTGGGAAAGGGAAACCCCCCAAAATCGTAAAGAAATCGAAAAAAAAAAAACGTAAATTTCTCGAGTTTTTGGGAAAAAATCTAGGGACCTTGGTGGCATTTACGTTTGTTTTACGTTTTTTTTACGATTTTGGTACGGTTCCCTACGAAAATCGTAAAAAAATCGTAAACAAATCGTAAATTTCTCAAGTTTTTGGCGAAAAACCAGGTTCTGGGGACCTTGGTTGCATTAACATTTTTTTTTACGATTTTGGCTCCAAATCAGGTTCTGGTGGTGGAAAGGCTTCTGGGAAAGAGAAACCCCCTCAAAATCGTAAAGAAATCTTTAAAAAAAAACGTAAATTTCTCGAGCTTTTGGCAAAAAAAATCTAGGGACCTTGGTGGCATTTACGTTTGTTTTACTTTTTTTTACGATTTTGGTACGGTTCCCTACGAAAATCGTAAAAAAAACGTAAACAAATCGTAAATTTCTCGAGTTTTTGGCTAAAAACCAGGTTCTGGGGACCTTGGTTGCATTAACATTTTTTTTTACGTATTTTTTTTCAATTTTGCTTCAAAATCAGGTTCTGTGGTGGGAAAAGGCTTCTGGGAAAGGGAAACTCTACCAAAATCGATTAAAATCAAAAATCGTATTCAAAACCATAAAAAAAACATATTCAAAACCATAAAAAAAACATAAGTCATTTTCCCAACCATAAAAAAATCGTATTCAAAACCATAAAAAAACATAAGTCATTTTCCCATCCATAAAAAAAACATATCTGCAAATCATAAAAGAATCATATTGAAATCGTAAAAAAAATATTTGCCAAAAACGGCATCCTAAAGGATTTAAGAAGTCTGAATAGAAACATGGCAGACAGATTGGACCATTCAGTGGGTACGGCAGCCATGGCCCTTGTGCCTAGGGTGCAAGTCGTGACCAGAGCGCCCAGTGAGTACAAGCCACCGCCTGCTTGTCGACCATCAGCAGCTTGTCTTGGAAGAAACTCTTTGCCAGATATGCCATCTCACCAGATCATTAGAAATCTTGTGGAGCTGGTTCCAGTTGTGCTCAATATTTACTTGCTAGTGGCAGCGGTCAATGAATTGCTTGACTCCGCTGAGGTCATCAACAACTATCTTGGAGACTTGGATGAAAGTTCATTCTTGATTGTTGTTTTCCTCCTAGATCTCTGGAAGTAATTCAGTGAATCACATTAGGTTGTTGGCTTTGTTAGCTTTAGGCTTGTTGGCTTGGTTTGCTTCGGAGCCAGCGACCTACTGGCATGCTTTGCATCGCTTGTCTCAGGTGATCTTTCTACTCTGGAAGCCTGGTGGGAATCATGGAAGAGGTCTGGGGGAAGAGGAACGTTTGGAATTGCTGTGAATATCTTTGATTTTCTGATGGAATCAGCCCCAAATGAATGTACAGAATGAAACCCTCTGGATGCTTGGCAGTCGATACAAGAAGCAGGGCAGAGTGTGGCGGGACCCCTCCATCGAACCCTCTGCAGCTGTTTGCAGGTTCATGTTCCTGGAGTCACTGGCGGTGAGGCCGTCGATGGTGACCGTTTGCAGTGTCCAAGTTGTGACCACTTCTTCGACTTATCCGACTCATCCTACAGATTCCTACAGATTTACAGCTTCGGGACTGGTCAGGATCGAACATGGCTCCCAACATGCGCTTCTAATCTCCCACACGCCAGGACCCAGCAGGGTGTGTCTATTCGGCGGCCCTGCCACATGTTGGAACCTATACCCCGAAGTGGCATGGTTGCAGTCGTCTTTCGGTCTTTCCTTGGATTTCCGGATGTGGACGTTGAGAGCCGAGAATAGCCAACATTTGAATTTACTTTGACTAATCCTTGATGCAGGCATGATGGAATCTTCACGTCTGACAAGAACAGTCAAAAATATGGTTCCTGGATTTAGGAGACCCATTGGATCAGATGGTACATATTGGTTCCCGGTAATTCTTGAGCAACAGGTCACACCTAATGCGTCACCTGAGTTGCGCTTCAGACTTTGCCCCTGGCCCATCCTGGAAGATGAGGCAAGTATCCAGCGATCTCTGAGAAAGAGGAGCGTCTCGTAGCTTGCCTCAGAGGCTCTTCAGGGTCTTCATTATGTATATACTGTATATACTGCATATGGATATACATAATTCATACAAGGCTTTCACCAATCGGACAGTTATGGAATGTTCGGATTGTGTGCCTGAAATCCTGCATACCCAAGGCCATTCCTCTTCAAATCCTTTGCCAGGCCATCTTTGCTGCCTGGCGCAGTCCCAACACAAGTTTACACCTTGGCTATATATATATATACATATATATATAGATTGTAGAGCTTCGCACACCGGCGATGCCATAAGGGCTTGTAGTGTGAGTGTTGGTGTTGTTCATGTGCTCTGCGCGTGCGCCCAGGTGCAGAGCACAGTATGATGTTCTTGTCATACCGCAGTTTGTAACCATTTTGCCACACATCTTTTTTGTCGCATTTTTGTGCTTCTTCTTCTTCTTCTTCTCGTTCTTCTTCTTCTTCTTCTTCTCGTTCTTCTTCTTCTTCTTCTTCTTGTTCTTCTTCTTCTTCTTCTTCTTGTTCTTCTTCTTCTTCTTCTTGTTGTTGTTGTTGTTGCTGCTGTTGCTGTTGTTGCTGCTGCTGCTGGTGCTGTTGTTGCTGTTGTTGCTGTTGTTGCTGTTGTTGCTGTTGTTGCTGTTGTTGCTGTTGTTGCTGTTGGTGGTGTTGTTGTTGTTGTTGCTGCTGCTGCTGCACAGCATATATATTTTCGCATTTTTGTGGACCCTAAAAATCGCCAAATAGGCTGTGTGTTTCGCATATTTTTGAGACCCTCGGAGCAAAAACACTGTACATACCGATGGCTTTTCTGCTTCGGAAGCCCAAAACCAGGGTATTTACGACATTTTTTTTTTTCCTCTGGTAGCAAAAATCACGGTATTTACTTTTTTGTTGGCCAGAGCCTAGCAAAAACACTGGTATTTGCACAGTTTTCACCATGTTGCAAGATGTAGTTTCTAGATGCGAAAAAGACAAAACACTGTATATTTTACGATGTTTTTGCTTCCCGAGCGCAGCAAAAAATTGTCAACAAATTGTGCAAAAACGGCCCAAAATCGACTTCCCCAAGCATCGTATAATTTTAGCATCTCTTTTCCCAGCCCCGGACCCCCAAAAATGTGAAAACCCCAGCAGAATGAGGGATTTTGGGGAGGTCGCCACCAAGGGCGCCCCCGGGTACCTGAAGCCAGCGAGTAGCTACACACCTCCTACGGCGACGCATCGGGCGTCCAGCTCCAGGGCGGCACTACCGGACAATACCGAGCGTAGCTGTGGAGCGACACTTTTTCTCTGACGCGCTCCCCCGGTGGTTGGCAGGGGTCGGCGGATATTATATGTAAATCCGGATATATATATATATGCCTCGCCGCCGTACAAGGTGTGTAGCTACTCGCTAGCTTTAGCTACGTGGGGGCGCGTCCTTGACGGCGACCCCCGTATGACGGAACTTTAGGTCCTATGTGTCGAACCACGGTGCTCAGCTAGAATCCCTTTATTGTAGCTTTGGATTTTTTATTTTTTTTCATTATTCCTTAGGGTTTTTGCAACTTTCCTCCAAAATCCCAATTTTCCCTAGATAACAATTAAAGAAAAACCAAAGCTCCAAGAAGAACATCTCCAAAAAACCTAGGGAATAATTAAAGAACTTAAAAAAAACATTGGTATTTTTCAATTTTTTCAATTTTTAGATTTTTAAATTAATTGAAAAAAAGTAGATTCCAACTTCTGGCTCCCGGATCGTCCATAATGAATTAAAAAGTTCAAAAATTGAAAAGTTGAAAAACCAATGCTTATTTTTATTTTATTTTTTTTTAAAATTATTTCATAGGGTTTTTTGAGATTCTCTTCTTGGAGCTTTGGATTTGTTTTTTAAAATTATTTCCTGGTAGGTGACGATCACCTCTTCCCAATTGAATCACCAAAGCTAAGAAAATCTTACCGTTGGTTTTCGTAATTGATAGAATACTACAGTGAATCATGTGTTGAATTCACGCTGAGTCTCGTCTGCAGTTTTTTTTGGTTCTCCTTTTCCCCATCCAATTAGCTGGATGCCATCGTCTCGTTGGGAACGGCGCTGGAAGCCATGATCTCAGCGCAGCTGAACTTCTTTTGGCGTATGGTGCCTCCCCAAACTTGCAAAATGGTTGTGGAGATACAGCACCGCACCTAAGAGCACAGGATCATGATGCAGACATGCTTGGTCTGTTGCTGGGCTGCGGCGCTGATTTTCTCTTGGACAACAACATGGGGCAATGTTGGTTCACTTTGACCCGCACACAAGAGCAGCCAGCCTTTGCAACAGATGGCAAAGTGTGGAATGGCGTCACATCCTATCGCAAGTGCTGTCGCAAATATAGGAGGTTTCACACCACTCGGTTCAGTAAAGTGTGCTTGCATGGCATTAGCACAGGGAAGGCTTGCGCCCATTCCCCGAGATGTCTTTGGCGGATCTGCTCCAAACTCTTGATGAGTCAGTTGCATCACTGCTCTCAATTAGCGGCAATACGAAGGCACTCTGGTGCCAGACTTGTGCTTGCGTGCTGCCAGTCATTGAGGAGCAATCAGATGTTTGTGGTGGGGCTGTGGCAGCTGAGGAGCTTGTATTGAACAAAGCTCCTGAAGTATGGCTGCGTCTATGCCACAACCGCGCCAAGTGGAAGATAGGCCGGCCAAGACACGGCAAGAATTTATGGAGTCGGGGTCAACGGCACAACAGGATGCCTACTTCTTGGAATCCGTTGTCAAGGCCAAGGAAAGGCGACAGTGGTTCCAGCAGTGGGATGCATCAATGCCTCCCATGATCCGACAGAGGTTTGGCATTCATCACGGGCAACGGCGTGGAGTCCGCAGTCCACTGCTGCGATCGCTCCGTCGTGTCGCTGCCCGCGGAATGCCCACAAGCCTTCCTGGAGAGTGATGATGTCCGGTTTGATTGGCTACAAATTTGCCACCCACATCCACGAGACCGAAGCATTCCGCTTTGTTGCGGAAGGTCACAAATACTTTGTGGACAGCAAGCCGTTCGATCTTTCTGTTACTGGCTTTGTCGGTACCTTTTCTGAGGACTCTGTTCGTGTCCAGGGCGTGTAGGCACATGATGTGGTAATGGTTTAAGCATTGTCATGTAAAACGACAAGATGAGAAGAATTTCCGGGAACAAATTGCCAGGAGTTTGACGCCGACAAAGCTATCTAGCAGATGATGACAGGAATGAGGTGGCCACTCGCAGAATACATGCGCGGAGGATGTATCATGTCCCCAGCGGAAATCAAGAGCCAATGGGCTGCAAACGCTGAAGCGGCATGGCGCGCCGGTACCGGGACACTCCGGCAGTGCGAATGCATCTTGAATGGCGGTGCCATTGCTGGATCCTGCCGCGAGACCATGCTCCTCGCTGCATTCCTTGCTCGTACACGGCCGCTGCTTGCCAATCGTACAGAATGGTGCATCTGGGCTAGCGACGAGGAGTTGGCAGGTTGTATCGATTTCGCAGCCATTGACGAGAAGGGACGCCTTGCGTGCCTTGGTTTCAATGAGATAGACATGCAAAGTGTGCCAAAGTGAACAAATGGTTTCAGAGGGAACGCCATCTGCTTCATTGATGCCTCAGGCTAGTTGACTGGAAGTGCACCAAGAATTTACAGAACAAGTTCCAAAACCCTCGGCGCGCACTGGCGGAGCCATTGGAGCACTTATGTGAAATACCACTTGCAACTTGCAACTCAACATTTACCGGTTCATCATGGAAAAGTATTACGGGTACGTAGTTTTTTCGATGTTTGTTGTATGTCTTCACCCTGAGCTGCAAGATGGGCCTTGGGTGGATGAGGTCCCCGCAATGCCCGCTGAAATTTGTGCTATTATGCAGGTATGCCGTGACCAGATTAGAAGACAAGGCTGCAGGTCTCCTCATGTATCTCCGACGTTACCAGGTGGGGCTGCCGTGACGCCAGGGGCTGAAGATGATGTTGTGGTTGAGGCAATAGCTCCTTCGGTGGAGACACTGACCAACCGGATATTGATGCTAGAGTCTCTCTGCTTGAGCCACGTGGCAAACTTATGGTGCCTTCGCCTTTGGCTGATGTAGGTGAAAAGAAGTGGGCAATATTCTTTGACACGGCCCTCGATGCTTTTGCAGCAGCTTCTGCTAAGGGTAGTCGCACATCTGAGGATGATGATGATGATGATG
>Ga0126342_10020545_pt1 | contig 11097 bp, 6 predicted proteins | sample Cyp1metagenome_FD_92528 | JGI IMG/M metagenome (GOLD analysis project Ga0126342, IMG submission 92528) | Coral microbial communities from Lord Howe Island, Old Settlement Bay, Australia - Cyphastrea 1 metagenome | ecosystem: Host-associated > Invertebrates > Cnidaria > Coral ...
AGGATGGTGCCCCCCAGTTATAAGTTGGTTTATAAACCCCATTAACTATAGTTATATCTACCATAAACCATAGTTATGGGAGTTATAAACCAACTTAGCTAACTATGGGGCACCACCTTGTATCCATATGTTTACAATTCAAACAAACCACCGTGTTCCGACGTCGGTGCAGACCCGCCCCTCGAGAGCGCCTCCTTGGGGCAGCACCAAATCCGGAAAGACCAAGGTGTGGCTCACAAACTCAGCGTCGAAGGTGAGGTAGGATGAGTTGCTTTTGATGCGGGTATTAAAAAAAAAAAAACGAGAAAAAACACAAAAAAAATAACGAAACCGAAGCTTCGGGAATATAACGGTACAATGGTGTTATATATATATATTATGGTAATATTAATGGTAAACACCCAGAATGCTATAGCCCAATGAAAAAATTGGCCAATGCTCGTCCCTCATGCCTTCTCCATTTCGCTGACTCTTCATCAGGGTTTCTCTGAAGCATAGCCCTTATGTTATGATGGGTTTATCATCATGTGAAACATGTTAAAACATGTTAAAACATGTTAAAACGGCCAGGTGGGGGCAGATTCCATGCTGAAACACACCCGTCTTCCCAATGTGATTATGTACATATTATATATATATATATTATTTATATATATATATACATAATATATATATATACATACCAATATTCCCATTGTATCCCCCCAAAAGGACACGATTGTTGGCTAACCCCCCATATTTCTTGATCTTCCCCAACGAATTCACCGGCGATTTGGGGGAGCTTCCAGCGAAACGAGATGGAGGGAAGGGTCGTGACTCAAACGATTCACGATGTGAAGATGTGTGAAAAGAAGCATCTCAAACCATACCCTCTGGTAAATTAACATAGACCCTGGCAGATATGGGTTGGAAGATTAGTGTCCATTAAAACTAGGCTATTTTCAGGGTCTATGTTAATTTACCAGAGGGTAATAGTCTATGAAATTTACTCAACAAAAAAAAACGAGAAGAACAGTTGAACACATATCAAGTAATTCTCTGAAGTCATCTTAAAATCTAGCCCTTTCCCCAAAAAAAAATCGGCCAAAACCCATGGAGCCTTTCCCCCCCGCGGCAATGGCGAAGCGGCCTCCGTGATGGTGGCCATGGCCGAGGGTAAGACGATGCGCAGATAGTTCTGGTGGAAGTTGGGAATGATGGCCTCAGGGCTTCGAGGTTCCAGGATACCCGGCCTGGTAAACGAACACTTCGCGAACTTGAAGCCATGGCCATAGAAATAGTGGATTTACCCATTAATAGCATGGTTATTTTCCATAGTTATGTAAACGTTTACCAGAGGGTACTTGCTGGTGGAAAATATGTGACAGGAAAAAACGCATACCATTCATGCATGTATTAATATCTATATATATATAACTATAACTGTATGTTATGATTGTTATTATTGTCACAATCGAGTTTATATAACTGCTATCCAACAAAAATGGGAACCAGCAGAAATGGGGGAGTATCACAGGAAACCCTGTTGAGATGAGTACCCAGCAAAGCCAAGGGTTCAAACAACCGAACTTGGGAAGTTCCAGTTACGTTGCCCTGGGAGTTCCAGTGGTAACTCATCCCCATGCCAGAGCCTACAGCCATTGACAGGGATGCTTCACTCCTTTGAAACCCATTGTACCCTCATTGAATTTGATTAAATCACATATACCCTCTAGTAAACTACCACATAGAAAAATGGTGGTTCCCTTTCGGAATGGTTTACAACTGGTGGATTTTCTGATTTTCTGTATCCAGGTGAGTTTTGCTCAAGCTGCAGTCACTTTGACCTATCAGGATGGGAATCACCTTCACAAACGGAGCTGAAACGTCCAAGGAACATCTCCCTTGCAGTCTTGCACTGCACCACACGGTGCTGAGACCTGCCGATTTTGGACAGATGACGTCAAAATTGGCCACTTGTTGATCGGTCAAAATTGGCCACTTGTTGAGTGTTTTTGGGCAGTGGCTTTTAATGTGTGTTAACCATCTTTTCAGTTTTTGGTATGTGAAGAGGATGTCACCAAATAGTGACCGGCGGCTTAGTCGACACAAACAGAAGAGAACTGGAGGTCGCAGCTTACAGTAATCCGAAATGATTCTGGGAATTCGAATCGCAACCAGAAGTTGTGTCTGTCAAAGATCCAAAGCCGTTTCCTCAAGCATGGCAAGTGGCACGTCTTCTCATGATTTTCAGAGAGCTTACCAAAAAAATGAGGTGCCTCAGGTGTTAAATCCCAATAAAATAATCATCACACCTGAGTTTATCCACGTTTTTGGGCACTAAAAAAACCTCAGACATATGGGGATCAAATATGATGGATGCTGTACACATGTGGAAGCTGTCCGAAAAGTTGGTGGTGAATCCCGAGTTCCGTGGTTTCTGTCACCATAAAACTCGTTTGGTTTGATGGAATGGCAATGGCAATCTGCTTGGTGGTTTCAACCTACTGGGATAATTACTGGGATAATCATTGGGATTTATTAGCAACAGTGGTAATATACTGGTTGGTGGTTTCAACCTACCCCTCTGAAAAATATGAGTTTGTCAGTTGGGATAAAATGAAATTCCCAAACTGAATGGAAAAATAATTCAAATGTTCCAAACCACCAACCAGCAATGCTATTGTCATGGTTCTATAGCAGTCTAACTTTTCTGTATGATGTTTCTGTATATCAATATGTCTACATGTAACAGTGCTTGTATCAATAATGAATTCACATAATAATATCACCATTGTACCGTGGTGGATCCAATCATGAACCATCCTGAATTTGAGCAAGTACCATTAGGTTTACCGCTTTAGTTGATTTTCATCATCATCATCATCATCACTGTTGTCTTACCATCAGAAATCATAAAACAATGATAAACCAAACTTACCATCAACAGAACCATCAACTCGTCAAAAGCCATCCCCCACTCCAACATGCATAGTTCCAATACTACCCACGTGGTCACTAGGTCAGCTGTTCGATGGTGAAAAAACCCATTTTTAGATGAATTAGCTGGTTATATAGCTGGTTCTATTGTACAAATATATATATATAAGTCATACATACCCATGAAATATCCCCATCCCACTATTAGTTATTAATGTTATTATTATCTCATATTGTCTCCATTCATTATGTCCCCGTAATTATATTCCCATTACATGATTGCTGAAAAAATATGTCCAAAGTTGGTTGATATCCATACTCCCCACTACGTATATTCCCATTATATTCACATGAAATCCCAATAAAATCCCATTCTATTCCCAATGAAATCCCATTAAATCCCACTAAAATCCCATGAAATCCCATTGAAATCCTGTATTGAAATCCTGTATTGAAATCCCAATAAATCCTATACCCTCTGGTAAACTAACATAACTATGGAAAATCACCATTTTTAATGGGAAAACTCACTATAAATTGTCATTTTCAATAGCTATTTTGACATAACCAGAGGGTAATATCCTGCTCGTTACACCATAGCCCCCAAGCTCCCAGGATCTCCCAGGGCTGGCAGTTTTTGCGCCTGGTCGTGTGCGATGCACGAGACCGTGCAGGCATTGGCCACGTTCCACTGCGTCAGGGGCCATAAGAAGATGCGAAGGATGGCAGACCTCCGCGAAGCTTCATGGAATAAAAATGGTCATTTCATGTTTTTGGAAAAGTTTTTATCTATTGAAAAATGGATTGGTTTAAGGGAACGAAACCGGAAACCCCTATAGAAATCCATGGGAAAATCATTTTGCTCCCTTAAGCCAATCCATTGTTTCCAATTCGTCTATTTGGAGAAACTATGATTGAAATTCATTGTTCATCTATGATTGATGTTGTCACCTATTGACTTACTTTCATGATTAATTGATGACAACACTCAAAAAAAAAACAATGGAAACACCAATTTTCAGATTAACAGATGATACCTATTTGTTGTCATTTATGTTGTTCTATCAGTTGATTTATTTTTGGTATAGATCATCAAACGCATATACCTGATACAGTACATATCTATTCAAATAGATCACTTAATGAATAGATAAGCTATTGTATTTCAAGTATTTGTACATTAAGATTAGATAAACTAAAACAAATACTAGATGAAATGATCTTTGAATACCTAGGAATTTGAGATCTTTCACTAATTGCCGTTTATTGATGCTTTTATCATTGTTTATCTATTGATTTCATTATATATTTCTTAGATTTGTTGACTAAGAGTCATCTACATATGTATGATGTATGTATTTTTTAATCACGTGCTTAATGTTTTATCAATTCACTAAACAAGCTATTAATTTGATATGTGTACATTAGTGTATTTAGATAAACTACTATCGATAAATTCATGATTCATGGGTCATCGGTTATTTATTGTCTTATCTATTGAATGTTTATCTATCCAATCTTTCTCGATGTAATGTCTATATAGATATTTATTGAACTATTGATTTATCTATGGATTGATCTATCTGTCTTCCTGTCTATTCTATCTATATATATATGTATACATACACACTCAAAATGGCCAAGTCTGTATATAGATTATTAGCATAATATATGAATATATCTGCCTACAACAGCTGTGAAATTCAGGGATCATCAGTTTCCCGTTTAGTGGATTGGTGTGTTTATTTATCGGAAGGTACAGATAATGATATGTAGATAAATAGATAATTATTCTGCCTGCGTAGATAAGACAAGTAAATGCAGACATGTGCATGGGTATGAAGATTGGTGTGTGTGTGTATATGTCGTGTGTACTTGCACACATATGCATACACAGACGAAGATACAACTATGTAGGTAGTAATCGAACAAACATGGGAACTTTAGCACAGACGAACATTGGAATTCGCCGGCAAAAAAACTATGTGGATCTGATCTGGATATGAATTAGCTTGACAGTGACCATAGTGACCATAGTCGCATCATCGCCAATCCTTAACCTTCAAATGTACACCATTACGTCATGGATGACTTCTAAAAAATGTGCATCTTATATATGAGCCATGGTCAATACTCACTATATGGTTGATGGTCATCCCATCCATAATAAGGATCCAAAAATAATGGTTAATTTTAATCCCTATGAACCATTGGATGACTAGCCCCGTTTTTAATGGTTATTAACCATGAGTATTGACCACAGCTCATATAATCTTATCAGGAAATAAGAGATTTGAATTCAACACCATCCGTAAATCTTTCTCACCGAAGTTTGTTTCAACAACTCAGAGACTTCGCTGGGGTCACAACTTGTCAACACTTGGAGGATGATCAAAACGGATCGTACCCGGCCTGGTAAACATGACCAAAAAACTGATGGGAAAATCACCATGTTTAATGAGTAAATCCACTATAAATGGGCCATTTTCAAGTTCGCTAACTGTTAGTCATTACCAGAGGGTGAATCACCATCAAATCACCATTTATTTCGTGGTTAAATTAAGTTAAATCCCATGAAATCACCATTTTTCCCAAGAAATCATCGATGTTTTGTCATTGCAAAAAGTGGTCCCCTGGTGATCGGCTTCGTACCCCACGGGCTCCCCGACGCACTGATGCCGCCACCCAAGGGATCCCCCTTCAACACCAGCTTCAACTCCTAACGACGCGGAAACCAGCGGAGTTTCGAACGAAAGCCACTGGTGATGTTGAAAAAAAAGGCTGGTAGAAAGCCCAAAAATGATCGGCGAAAAAAACAGATGATCACTTGTTTATTCTAGTTGATCTTTTTAAACCCCAAGGAGGAGAAAAAAAAACAAACAAACAGGAGATCACTATTCTAGTAGGAGTTTTCTGTGACTTTCTCATCCTTGAGGTTGATCATGAAGCTTCACCGAGTTTCGGGAGCTGAGCACCCGCTCATCAACCAACACGAGTTTCGAACACCGTTCAATTGGCTGCTAATGGTTACTATATGTTACGATGAAACCAGATTGAACCATCCATTTTAGGTGGGTTTGGTCTAAAGATTACCCATAAGACTTGAGTTTTGTGAAACCGAACCAGGGATAACCAGGGTTGTTGGCAACGTCCCAGATAGGGTAGGAGCAAAAGGGTGGATGTTCCCCCACAAGTCTCGCTACAGCTGTAGGTTGGAGCGACCAGTGGAGTTGATTTCATGGCAAAACATGACAAATGACATTGGGATTGACAGGGGGACCATCTTGGGGATATCAAGAATTTCAGACCCGAGTTTGACGTGACAATCACTGGGATTTGACGTTAACCACCGCAATTGATAACTTGATATAGGTTGATATAGCCTATAGCCAGTGATCATGGGAGAATGGGAACATCGAAAAACAACTTGGTGGATCACCCCAATCGTAGGGACAATTGGGTCATGATCAACGGCCCTTTTTGAAGGGGACTTGAACCAGGAATTTAAAGAAATGTGGAGCCCCATAGTTGGCTAAATGGGTCTATCACGAGGTTTACTATGGTTTATGGCAAATATATCTATACTTCGATGTGGTTAGAATGTAACTGATAAATAGGGGGGCACCACATTGCATGAGTGCGGTTCAAAATTGAGTATGCCCAACAAGTTGCTGGAGTACCCCCAAAGTCATCAACTTGACAGTTGCTTTTCTTTGGTGGTGGTTTCAATGCATTCGAAGCGGGTAATGGAGGTATTCATCCCCAGCCAGAGATGGAAAATGACCTTATTCCAAGCCGCCAAGCATGATTCGATGCAACACTTGGGGGTTTCCATAAATTGTTGTTTTTTTTGTTTGAAATGGTTGGTTTATAATGAAAAATACATAAAAATACTAATTAAAATGGATGATTTAGGGGTACCCCCATGACTTAGGACACCATTTGTAGATCAGGTTGGAAGCTGAGCCATGGCACGGTACCGCCCTTCAGCTCTAACATCCTCAGCGGGCAATGCGGCAATGGCTATGGCGGCGGGCAATTGATCCACAGGTTTGAGACATTTTGAGAGGTTAAAGACGGCTAAAGACTAGGTTGTAGCCAGTTGTAGCCAGCTTGGATTTCTACGGAATCCTACGGTTTTCTTGGGATCTACGGTTGAAAGCCTGGTTTTTACCACGAAATGTAGTACTCTTCGCCGGCTCTCGCACGCTCCACCGAAGGTACAGCCCCATCCCGCTGGTGCAGACTTTCCCTGAAACCAATCCATTGAAACGACCAAGAAACAATGAGATTTTCATACACAAAAATGCATGACAATGAATCAAAAAAAAATCGGGGTAGAATCAAAGTAACCAACAAAGAATAGAGATTTAGCCAAGACTCTTCATTAGGATAGAACCATTTAAAATACTCGTTATGATATATGAAACAGTTTTTAACGCAATTGAAATTCTGATACCAACAAGAATAGGATGAAATCATGGTAATCACCAACAAAATGAATTGTCACCCGCTATATTGTGCTTAGGATGTATCATGATAAGGGGTAATTTACCTGCTATGAAACACGGCAATGGAAACCTCCTTATAGCAGGTAATAGCCCTGGAATTCTGGTTATAATGGGATTATGATTGTAATAGCTTTTCAATCTTGAATTTCCGTCGGGTCGGATGTTTTTTAAGGATGTGACCACATCCTAAGCAGCACGTTCGTGGGCCAGGACAGAACCAAATATTGGGGCATGTCTTATCAATTGGTGTCCTAAGTTTTTTGGGGTACCCCAGTGATCAATGGTTCATCGCCCCGTCTATGGTATTTCAAGGTATGAATCATAGCTTCGCGTTGCTATGTTTTGCTTGTGAAATGTGATGAATATATCAATGGGGATAGTATAGAATTCCATGAATATAACCATACTATACCATAGTTACCATTCATGAGTAATACCATGGTTTATCAATTAGGGGGTACTCCTCCAATAGTCATTTCATCTGATACTTTTTTATGGTACCCTCCCAATTAGTCACAGCCGGGCTAGGGGTTTATTAATCCAGGGTTGACATTATAGTCATGATATCATGAAATCTCATCACCATTAAGCCAAAGGTGAAACCCAAGCCAGCACTAAAAAACATAGTTTTAGCCTGTAATTCATCCAGGGTTGACATTGGGCCCGTTGATTCTTGGGGGATTTTCCAGGGCCATCGAAGCATTTCATCGAGCATCTCTGTACCATCGCCACTGGAGATCTTCACCCCTTCGGTCTCTGCAAACTTCACGCCTTGTGACCCATAGGCCGCGTCCTGAAGCGACGGCAGATGGCGTAACGCCTTTGTCACCGGAAAAGGAGGCACTGAGTAACCGGCTTGTCTGGTTTCTGTGTCGTGAATTTGGACTTGTACTACTGTTATGACACCCAGTTCCAAATGGGATATGATCAATAATGTCCTTTTGGTAAAAATAGAGGGGCCGATTTGGTATACCATCTATTATCATTTACCTGTTGTTAAAGGGGTAAACAAACCCCTCTATTCACCAACCAACCAATGGGAATTTGGGACATCTATGGATATGATATCTCCCCGCTGCTGGATGATCATCAGGGTTGCCAGTTGCGGCATGATCTTCCAAGGAGATTGAAGGGGGGGCAAAATGGGCGACTCTTTTCTGATTTGGGAATTGTAGCTAGTTTACCCAGATGGATTAATTTGTTGGTTGAATAAATCAAATCATCCCGATGTTAGTTTGTTGATCTTGTTGAATAATGTGGGATCCACAATGTTATAACCCGTCCCAAGTATAAACCATTCGGGAATATTGTAAATCATCCCTAGCAGGGCTATAACCAAACATAAACCACAAATTGGGGATGGTTTCCTATTCTGGCTCTCACATTGTCTAGCATAAAGAGAGTTTCAACTCAAGTCCTCAAAAACTAACGAATCTTTCAGAGACCAAGTATATATATCTTTGACCTCGGCCGCCTCACACCCCGTGCCTGCGGGGAGCGGTACAAGGGCGCAATGCCCCGTTCCAAGGCAAGGTAGGGATGCACATCGACGTCCTGCGACGTCGGAGGGGGAACCCGGACACTCTCCTGGGAGGCTATGGCGGATATGGCGGATGATGCCTGGTTGGTGGTATAATTACCTACCCTTCTGAAAAATGATGGAGTGCGTCAGTTGAGATGATGAAATTCCCAACTGAATGGAAAAATAAAAAATGTTCCAAACCACCAACCAGATGCAAAAATGAATGTATTTTAAGTCGTGATATGTCGTATCGATGATATGAATGATACGAATGGTATGGATGATATCTTCAGATGATGTGGATGATATGGATGATTTTACCTGTTGACAAGAAATCTCCAACCTCACAACTTGGAAAACAAAAGAAAAAATGGAAAAACCTACATGAGTAGGTGACTTTCGATTGTCATGCTTGCTTATCAAAAGGTACCCTCTGGTAAACTAACATAACTATGGAAAATCACCATTTTTACTGGGTAAATCAACTATAAATGGCCATTTTCAATAGCTATGTTTGTTTACCAGAGGGTATTTATATACATATATAGCACCTTGCAGAAAAAATTGGTTGTACCTAAAAAGCCAGTGGCGAATCAAAGCCCAAAATTTACATGTCCCTCATCCCGAGACTCAGACGTCGGTAGTGAAGATCTGAACGTACTCGCCATTGCGGGTGGCCTGGGAACCAGATTTCTATATGGAAACAGCCTGACAGGGAAAAACCATCAGCCAGATTTGGTATATTCATGGTGGATTTAAAACGTTGTTCAAAAATATGGGGAATACCTTTCATTCAATGGCATCTAGTATTCGGAATACATAGGGATACTATGCTCGGAGAATTTATGGAAATCATATGAAATAATTTTCTGGAGATGTTCCATTGCCAAACAAAATGCTGATGGCATGTTAGATCATGGGCCGCAGTATGCCCTCTGGATTCATGTTCACAGTAACTGATCTGCTACGAAAGCAATAGTATCCACCATCCCCATAACTTTACCATAAATGGGTGCTTCCTTTCCATCAAAATATGGATGGTTTTAATGACATTGCTTTACCAACATTAGTTACAGGATCTCCCGTGTCGTTTCTGGGATGGAAATCCCTCAAATATGACCTGCAAAATCCTGCAAAATGTTGATCCGGTCACCGATTTTCAGGTCATGTGAAAGCACAGCTTGAAACAGAAAAGCATACCCATAGGATCCATGTATGGTATATATGCTAACATTTGGGGTATATTGATGGTAAATGTTACCATATATTGCATACATGGATCCTATGGGATAGGAAACTGCTCCTTTGCGAGGTTGAAGGATCAAAATACCACATGTGCGAGAGCCCAAACTAGAGTAACTAGAGCCTTGTCATGATTGCCGGACGCTTTTGTAAAATTAGTTGTTAAGTGTAGAACTTCTACTAAACAAACCTGACAACGAGATAGACGATGTAACCCCAACAGGCTGTCTGACATTTCTTCCACAAATATCGAACAAGGAGAGACTAAGCACCATTTAACTGCACAAAGATTTCCTCCCTCGCGATTTACATCCAGCTGCCAAAGAAACTGTAAAAGTTTCCCTCCGGAAGTATAGAATAATCCGCGAGAAATCCAACTGCCTATTTACTTCAAGCAACTTAGATATGGATAAGTTGTCCCATGTTTAGATTATTTCAAATCACCTTAGGTTTGTTGTTTATCCCATGCTGATCAGGACGTCTCTGGAGAAAAAATGTGACGTTGCTGGCAGGCCTCATCCATGGCAACTCCACTAAGTACCACCTGGCAGGAAGGGAGTCGAAGGGAGTGTCCAATGTGTCCAAGGAAAATCCACAGAAACCAAGGATTTGGAGGCTGGGGCGGCATTCCAGGGGCATTCTATGGCTGTTTTTTGGGGAACAGCAATGCGAACCAGAGCCAGATACTAAAAAAAAGGCCAAGTGATGGAAACGTTGATGTACATGGGTTGGAGATGCCCGGCACCAAAGTACTATTTTAGAAAGTGATGATACCCTCTGGTAAACGTTTACATAACTATGGAAAATCACCATGTTTAATGGGAAAATCCACACTTTCTATGGTCATTTTCAATAGCTACGTTAAATTACCAGAGGGTACATCATTGGATTTTCAGGGTGCCA
>Ga0126342_10020546_pt1 | contig 11097 bp, 12 predicted proteins | sample Cyp1metagenome_FD_92528 | JGI IMG/M metagenome (GOLD analysis project Ga0126342, IMG submission 92528) | Coral microbial communities from Lord Howe Island, Old Settlement Bay, Australia - Cyphastrea 1 metagenome | ecosystem: Host-associated > Invertebrates > Cnidaria > Coral ...
AATGGACAGCTGGTAGAATTGGAACAATCGCATGGCAGCTCGCTTGAACCTTTGGACAAGCACTTTCAAAGTCATGGATTGATTGATGAAACCCGGAAAGTATCCAAACTGGAAAATAAAATCTGCCACGATCTCAACCCACGACGTTCTATGGATGGATCTATGCGCCCAAGCGACCCATGCCGATTGCGAGAAAAATTCACAAATAGCGCCAGCTGCGCTGGGACTAAGCCGCGTGGGACCGTCAATCAAAATTGCAGGATCTGGACATGTGACCAATGGCTGCCACATTTCTTGGGGATAAGCGATGGCGAAATACCTGTTATGGTGAGAAGACACTCTAGTTCTGATAACAGGGCTAATTGGTTCGCCTCGCTTAACGCAAGAAATGAACATGTTTTCGGCATCACCGGCACGGATTACAAGTGGGCGACATGTCCCAGAACAAACAAAGCCCTTTGAAAAAAAAAACGAGTTTTGGGGGGCGCAAGAGCATACAAATGATGAAGTCAACACCTTGTATTGGGGGAAAAAATCTTGCCCCGCAGGTATTTCCGCTGGTAGCATTTTGAAGAGCGAACTACGTGTAGCCAACGTATGGACCAAATGGGCTTGCAATGACATGGCCAACGCAAGTTCTTCGCAGGCCGTTTGTTGGCGGGTTTCGAGGAAAGCCCAGGCAGTATCTTTTGCTAACTTGTCAGCACAAGAATTACCTTCGGTGAGAAAAGGATCTTGACAAAGGTCGTGTTTACCACAGTGGGCTTTAACTTTATACATCGTGAAAGGCTGGCCTCGCTTGTTGGCCACAAAATTGAACAAAACCCACAGATCAAGTGGGTATCACCAGGCATGATCAAGTGTAGTATCTGTACACTAGGCATGCACCACAAACCAGCTGTGGGGGATTTGAGCGTGCTCTCCTCCGCAGGCTTCTTTGAGCCCAAGAAAAGCAAGTGTTTTCGCTGCTCCGCAAGCAGGTTATGAGCCCAAACCGTGCCTCGCTTTGCTGAAACATGGCGCATCGTCGTGGGAGAAGCGAACCTGGACATCGAGACGGGCATCTCTACATGAATGCGGATGAGCAGGTGAACCCCTTTTGGTCTCGAGGGGTACAAGAAGCTGGTGTGGTGGAAGGGTTGAGGCCGACCACCTTGCCACAAGTTCCGGGAACTCCTGGAAGCCTACCTCCAGTTCCTGCAGATGAATGGGATCTTGGGGGAAAAGAAACACCACGACCAGTGCGACGGCTTCTCGGAGCAATGGGCAGTGGTGGGAATGGTTAGAAGCCAAGCCCGAATGCCAACTCAAATGGCATTTGAAACACCTAGCAGCTTGGACCCACAAACTCGAATGAGGAGGCAGCCAACTTCAACCTCTTCGACTTGGATGGGGACCCAGCGCATCAATCTTCTTGTGCAGGAATTCCTCAAGTAGATCTTCTTGGCCCTCTTGGTGGTGAAGAACATCGAGGGAAAGGTCAAGGGGGAAATGATCAAGGAGGACGACATGGTGATGTGCTTCGTTCTCAAGGACTCTACGGCAAGATCAAGGAGAAAGAGGCGGCAATGGTGCTGAATAGAGGCATCGTTCTCTCGATCTTCTAGGTGATGTTCTTCGAGGTTCACATGGTGATGATGCTACTCTGCAACGAGGGCGGGGCCAACAAATTAAGCGAAAAGGTCCTGAAAGCCTTCAACGTGTGGGCAGTCGCCAAGGTAATGACCAAGATCTTCGTGGACCTTCGGCAGATCACCAACGTAGAGATCGAAGCCGGCCAAGAGGTGAAGATCATCTTCGACGTCAAGGTCAAGATCATCTGCTGGGGAAAGAAAACTATGCAGGGCCCAAAAAGGCCCAGTCAAAGGATCGAGAAGGCCCAACATTGGAGCAGGACTTGAGCTCGTTGTTGGTGCAGCAGTTGATGCATGAGAATGGGGAGCTTAGAAAAAGGTTGGATGCGATGAGCCAACTTCCAACAACCTCCTCGTGCGCGGCAAGTTCAACAAGTTCGACAACATCAAGATAAGTTGGACACTTCAAGTTGGGAGTCCGTGCCTTCAAGAATGACTCCAACAACACCGACGAACCGCCAGACCAAAGAAGTGATTATGATTAAAGTCACTCCTGATGGAACAAGACTTCTTGATGGACCACCGCCAATCGAAAAGGCGGAGAGGATCCAACACCACCGCCTTTGCCTCCGGTACCATGGTTGCCGTTGGGAAACTGTGAGGTGTACAGTGAGGCGGGGGTCAACAAATGGCTTGGACCTCAATCAGTCCAGGTGGGTTCTAAGCAGGATGATGGTGATCTACATGGCTTTTGGAACAGCAGAAGAGGTGGGGTTCAACAAGTACCAGATCTCGAAGCGGAGAGGGTTCAACGACTTGAGCAAGAACCCAAGGATCTCGGTGAAGCTTTGACTATGCGGCAGATTCCAGGTCAAGATCCTCTTTGTGTTTACGGAGCTCAAGCATTTCAAAGAGTGGGACCTCCGAATGCTGATCCGTGGCTCAGTGGAATCGACCTCCGTCAAGCTTGCAATGACATCAACATGAGGGACTGGGTCCAGGTCAACAGTGGAAATCCTTGTCTTCATCAACACAGGCAATCCATGTCTGGAAACCAGCTTGGAGGTGGGCACCCGTTTCAACCTGGAGTTCAACGTGGTGGACTTCATGGGGAAGGAGGACAACCGCAACAAGGGGGCCAGTTTGGAGATCATCAACAACATGGTCCTAATATGGTGGTCAACATCATGGAGGTGGAAACTTTGTACCAGGGAATTTCCTGGGTGCAGGAGTTCAAGATGACTGGCCTCGTGAGCAAGAGCTCAAGCCGGTGACCATCAATCTTCCCAAACTCCCAGACTTGGGAGGTAAAAATCAAGGGCTCGAAGCTGGCGACTGGATGGCGCAGATCAGACCTCAGATTGCCGACGCAGCCATCGTGCGATGTGGTGGTGGGATACCTTGGTGGCAATGACCACTCAACGCTATCAACAATCGTTCGGAAGTGACCCCATCACTCGCCTCAACGTGCAGCCTCCTACGGTGGCCGAATTGCCCCAGGGATTTACACGGTTGCAACAAACAGTAACTTCACTCCAAACGCAGGCGATCCCAAAGAGCCTGGCCACCGAGATGATTGCAAATCGACAACTGGGTGCTGCTCAGATCATCTTCAAGGTGATGAAAGTGTATCAGCCAGGTGGATTGGGGGAGAGACAAAATACCCTGCAAGCACTGACAGCGACCCGCGGGAACGTACATCGAAGCGTCCACATCGTTGAGAATGCGGCAGCGACACTACTCTCGCGCTGAAATGTTGGGTGCGACGGTGCCCAACCCTACCTTGATGGTAGCACTACATAAAATAATGCCCAAGCTTCTTCAGGGGAACCAACAAGCAAACTTTCGCTTGAGTGCGTCCCGCATCGGGGCTCAGGTCGATACGAAACCGACGGCTGCCACAGTCAAACAGCTTCATCACATGCTACTCGCAGAAGTTGAACTTGCACTTGGAAGCACTGAAGCCTCAGGAAAGCTTCAAGGTGGACCTGCGGTGAAAACCCTGAAGGACCAGAAAACTGGTACTGGCTCTCCAGCACAAGTTCAACAAGCTTGCCGCTGCTGGAAATCGGAGGGCGGATGCAAACATGGAGCCCAATGTCGGTTTCAGCACCGTGCCCATGAAGATGGCAAGTGCCACTGCTATACCTGTGGGGCAACATCCCGCAAGAAGCCGGACTGCCCCTATAGCTCTCCGAACAAAGATGGCAAGGGTCAAACTGCGCCTGTAGGTTCTCAAGGGCCTCCAGCCGGGGGGAGTGGATCCGGTGGTGGTAATGGAAAAAGCTCTGGAAAACAAGGAAAGGGCAATCCCAAAGGAAAAGGTGGAGCCGGTGGGAAAAATGGCAACGGGGAGGACCTGAAGGGCAACACAGCAGGATCAAAAGATGACAAAAAGAATGTCAAAAAGGTAGAACCTGAAGGAGGAAAAGAAGCATCAAGCGATTCCAAGGGATCTTCTGGTGCTGGTACGGCCAGACTTCAACGTTGGTGACTGAGGTGTCCTCGTTAATCAAAACTCTCAAGACTCCAGAATCGTCCTCAATGGCATATCTCCATGTCAAAACGGTGAACATCCGGAAGATTGACATGGGCAAGAATCAAAGGGTACTCATTGTTGGTGAAGCTACTCACGTTTTGAGGAAAGCTCGATCTCAAGAAGAATGGGATCACGGTGCATTGGTTCAAGTCGCTTTGGCATCTGGAACTACGGACTTGAAGCAGGATGTGGTGACAGGATCGCTTTTTGACGCTTCATGGTGTTCAAATGATCATCCCAATAGCGGCATAAAAACCTTGGTGGTGCATCTTTTCTCTGGTGATGATCCGAAGTTTTGGATGGCACAGGAAAAGAATGGTGTTGTTATCACCTTCATCGAGCTCTCGAAGGGCGCTGACCTTCGTTATGGCCATTTGTACGGATGGTTGGAATAACTGGCGAGGAGCGGAAAAATTCATGTTCTTCTTGCGGGGCCACCCTGCAGGTCAGTCAGCGTTTGTCGACTTCGATCTCTTCAAGGTGATGATGGGCCTCGCGTAGTTCGAGCACGATATGGCCACGAGCGCTTTGGCCGAGATGATCTCACCGAGGAAGAGCGCAAGCTGGTTTGCAATGATAATTTGCTCTGGATGCGGACTCTGCGGTTGGCAGTTCAGGTATACGAGGCGAACCAGGACTCTGGAACAACGACAAGATCCAGAACAATGGAAACAACCACCTTCTGATGTGAAGGAAAAGATCCCAGGATGGAATGGTCTTTCAAGTTTCTAAGCTTGGCCGGAGACTGAAGTGATGGTCAAGAAGTGCAATCTACAGCGTATCAGCTTTCACCAAGGTGCACTTGGACATCAAAGGAGCATACCGACTACGATGCTCACTTCAATGCGTGAGATGTTTGACCTACAAGGTTTGGCGTAAAAGGGGTCCTCAAAAGAATGGCCTTCAGGTCTTGCCCAACGCATGGAACTTTCGAGCTCTTTGGCTTCATGGGCGCCTGGCCTGAAGAACCTCTTGGCGAAAGGCATCAACAGGGTCAATGAGCAATCTCCTGCATTGCGTGCGTTGTCGGCAACTGAACAGCGACAACTCCGAGAATGGCAATTCAATTGCATGTGTCCAATGGGCATACGGCATAAGCCTTTTCGACGTGACTGTGCAGTCTGTCTTGAAGGTGCTGGCAGAGATCGCCCGAGACGTCCAGTTCAACACCCAGAATCATACACTTTGAGTATTGGCGTGAGCAGCCCACATAAAGGAGTTGACCAGCGGGGGTGCCCTAGCTATTTTATGGTGGCAGCGCCCACGGTCCCGGTGCAGGATAGCTTTCCTCTACCTGAAGGTCTCCAAAAAGCCGCTAGTGATGAAAAGCGTCGCCTTCAACCTCCTCAAGGAAGCCCTCTAGATGGGGACGACCTCCTTGAACAACTAGAGCGAGAATTGGAAGAGAAGCTGGCACGTGAAGCCCCCATTGATCTTACCGGTGACGATGGAGCTCAACAAGCTGAACCTGCTGGTGATCAAGCTCCGCTACCAGAAGGGGGCCAACAACAAAAATCAGGAGAAGGGCAAGCCTCTGCAGACCAAAAATCAAAAGAAGGTGAGAGTTCAAATCCACCTAAAGATTCAAACGGCCCATCGAAAGACGATGAAGATCCATGGCAAATTCTTCCACATCGACATGATGAACTTACAGCGGCTGAAATTCGCTGGTGGGATGTCAAGGATCAGTTCTGGAAAGAAACGGTGGCCGAACTTCAAGATGTGGAAGTGCGCAACCTCACCTTTGCGGTGCCCATGCAGGGCAGGCAGTCACGTGAAGTGGTCAGTGCAGTACAAGAAGTGTACATGCGACTAAGGACACTCCAGTTGCCGGTGCTGAGACTTCATAGCGACCGAGCTCGGGAATTCACGGGCGTCAAACTGTGGGATTGGTGCGCTCAAAGGGACATCTTGCAGACCAGTACGGCTGGCGATGAATCAGCAGGCAATGGGCGATGTGAGTCTGAGCTGGGCATTATCCAGGCACAAACAAGGGCGCATCTTCGAGCAGCGGGGCTGAAAGCCGATTGGTGGCCTCTTGCTTTGAGGCACACGGTGGAACAACGTCAACGAGATCCAAGTGGCCTCAATGGGCATCACCCTTCCGCCATTGATCCCGTTCGGAACTGAATGCTTTGCTAAGCTCAAAAGATGGCACCGACGTGACTGGGATCATCCGTTTGAAAACATCCGTGTTCTGGGTCCAGCAATGGGGATGAGTACTACCAGCAAGCACTCAGCCCCTTACCGCGGGCAAGTTCATGCGCTCTACCGTGGTGGTCAAACCTCCAGAACTAATTACCTCCGATCCTTCCTGAACTCCCACAACCTGATGGTGACAACTATAACTATTCGCCATCTTACACGCCGGAAGGTGAAGAAGAAGATCATATTCAAAATGATGTTGAAGAACCCATGGAAATCAGTCCTGATGATGTGGTCGAGCAACTTCGTGCTCCTCAAGGTGGTGCTGAAGTCGAAGTTCAAGTTTTGGATCCAAAGCAAAAGCTGGTGCCAACTCCGGGGGGGCCCAACTTGCTGATGGCAGCCGTCCAAGAAGACTTCGTGGCAAACAGCATGTGGACCGTCTCCCTCCCAGCGTCTCTAAGCTGCTGTGGGCCACAACACTGAACCAGTTGGTGTCTTCAAAGGCTTCGACCAGTGTTCCGGATCAAAAAGGCGCTGAAGATGAATATGGCATGTTGGAAGGAGATAATCAACTCCAATCTGAAGTCCAAAAAAACCTCCATCATCTTCAAGAACTTTGTCTCCTACAACACAATGAACTGCATCGTCTTCGAAGACAGGAAACCCAAATTGGGGACTAGGACATGTCGGGGGAAACATTGAAGAATATTGATGATGAGGTTCAACGACTTGAAGGAGCACTTCGGGGCGTAGCTAAGCTTGAGCCTACGGTCAAAGAGCAAGAGACCCTGGTCACAAAAACGCTCACCCTGGATGAAGTTCGGAAAGAGCTGGCTGAATGGAACGATCCAATCAAAGCGGAATACGATTCCCTCTTGAAGCACAAGGCCATCGAACCCATCAACAGAGAGCAGTACCAGGAGCTTCAAAGAACTCACGACATCGAGGTGATCCCTGGAAAGCTTGTGGCAACAATTAAGCCATCTTTCAAAAGAAAAGCACGACTTGTTGCTTGTGGCAACCAGGCCATCACGAATGAAGATGCAGAAGTGGCAGCTGGTAGGCTGTGTACGGTGAGTGCGAAATCTCTGGTGTCAAAGCTCAAGTTGACTTTGGTCACCCCGCCGGCGATTACCAAGGAAGTCCAAGTATGTGGCCAAGAATGGTGGCTGGTGAAGGGTGCACGGCATGGGCTGCTGGAAAGTCCTCGAGACTGGGCCACCTACCGAGATGCCACGTGCAAGACCATCAGCTGGAAAGGTGAAGCTGGTCAACAGCGCCGGATGTCTCCAACACCGGAGCCACACGTTTGGTCGCTTGAAGAGCTGGAAAAGAACTCCAAAGGCGAGAAATGGGTCGTCATCGGCAACATGGGGGTCTATGTGGATGATCTTCTGCTTGGCCCCAGACAACATCCTTGAGGAAGCGCTGACTGCTCTCGAGGAGAAGTTCACTTTGGCTAAGCCCGAATGGGTCACGATGCGTTCCTGCATCATCTTACTTCTGACTCTTTCTCTTCTCTGATCACGAAAGGTAGCGTCAGCTACCTGAGTTCTCCGTGCTCCAGCACAATCATAGGGGGTATTGGGGGGCTAGCCCGGGTAAAACGTGGAACTCTAGCCGTTATGTATTAGATTTCAACTATAAGGGCCCCCCCTTGAAATGGTCATGGGTTCAAGTCCCACGCGTGACGCGGTCACGGGTTTACAGAAGAGGTACACTTTTTTTCATGAGGGAGATGTCCCTGTAGTCCAGTATAATTGGCATGTTTCCGCTTCAGTAAAAAAGGGGGTTTCAATAAAACATTTTTCGTGCGTCATTTCACGCTGCACAAGACATGGTATCATGCTGTCATGCTCAAGATAAAATCATCTTAGACTGCGCAAACCATTTTTTGGTGTATCGAAAAAAGGGTGTTTAAAATAAGAACACCGTCCAGCTGTTCAAAAAATGGTTCTAAATAAGATGCTCTATCCAGAGCATGACTGCATGTTGCAGTGTCTTGTGCAGCGTGAAATGATGCACGAAAAAGGTGTTTATTTAAAACCACTCGTGAAGACTTGTCCAAATGCCAAAATCCAGCTCCAAAAGAATCCTGGCCAGGATTTGGCAAAAAATGACCGTCTCCAGGCTTCCAATGATTTGTGGCTTCGGAAGGTCGGAAAGAAGGCTTGCTAAAGCGGCGGGTGCGGAGCCATCTGGCCAGATGAGAAATGAAAAATTGCACGCCGTTGTGGCGCGAAGGACATTTCCAAGTCAAAATGTTCAAAGCACACCATGCTCGGACCACTTTTGGAAGTTGAGATGTCGAAAAAGTGCACTCCGTTGTGGTGCGAAGCACATATCCAAGTCGAAATGTACAAAACACACCAGGTTGGGAACACTCTTGGAAGTTGACATGTCGAAAAAGTGCATGCCATTGTGGCGCGAAGCATGTCAAAATGTACAAAACACACCATTCTCGGACCACTTTTGGATGTGTGGCAGGTGCAAGGAATTCTGCATGTTGTCAAAAGTGAGCAAAACGTGAGGGTTTTGTAGCAGTTTCAACTACAACCACTACATTACACTACACTACACTACACTAATTACACTGCACACAGAATGCTCAGGCTTGCGTTGTCCTCGGTGGATCGCAAATAGGGGCGATTGACCGAAAGGCGGACAAACACTTGGCGACACAGCCCTCCTTAGACATGTTCAACTCTGTTTAACCCTTCTTGCATCATGTTGAATCAGAATATGGTCATAGTCATATGGTTGAATTATGTTGTGAGTTACGCTGAAGAGCAAGGCCACCTGTGTGTTTTTGTCACATCCAAGAGGGAGGTGACGGAAGCTCCGTGCCGTCGAGTCACATTCATTACCTCCTGTGAAATCATCGACACCAGTTCGGCACCAAAAACATGAGAAAAAAGAATGCCAGCTTTCACACTTTCACCCCTCCAAGTTAGGCAAATCAAATCAGGCATGTGAATAGACTCAGAGACTTCCAATTCGAAACGTCGGCATTGCAATTACTTGAACCGGTGTGTTCGTGCCAAGTCCATCCACTTTAAGGGCCAGATTCAATCAGTGAAGTCCTCGTCAAAGGTGAAAGAATCCAGGTGACCACGCTCAGCCCACACCTTCAATCTGTGCTCTCAAAACTCTGCGAATCTCGTTTTCTTCCCGAATTCCAGCGACTCCAGTTACGCTGACGCAGCTCATGGAACTAAGCAAGACATCAAGTTTTAAACGAGTTGAGAAATGTTGTGCAATCGTTTAAACCTCAAATCTCAGCCAGGTTGCTTCATAGAGACGCTCAGAAACCGAGCGAGAGACACTGTACTTAATCCATGGCCTCCAGCAAGTGGAAAACCGCGTGCGTTCTATTTTACAAATGGAAATACGAAGACACATACACAAAAGCAGTTGTATATATTTATATACAAGTTGCGTTGGTGAAACTTGTGGAATGAACTGTCACTTGTTGATCATGGGGCTAGCTGTTGTTGAGACGGAACGGTGAACTATGATTTCGAGTCTTGAACTGGGTGGGGGCACCCTTTTCCTCCCCCCACAGGGGACAGCTATATATTATATTCGAACTGTTTGCAAGTCATTCTGGGAATCACGCGCACAGCAGAAACTTTCTACGGCAGACATATTCGAAATTGCCTTGGAAAAGAAGAGCTACTCCTAACAGACTCCTGACTCAGAGAAATCTCTGTTGAATACGCGGCAAACCCAGAGCTGTTGTTTTCCAAGCGCCTTCCACAAGCTTTTGGCTTGTGGGGTCTGAGGCCTTTCCCATGTGGAGAGCATTTGAGCCACCGAAGCGGATAGATCATGATAGATCAGTGTACATTTTGCATTGACTGCTGAATTACCTGCAGAGTCAGCAAAAGGACTCGTGGTACTTGGCGGAAATCCAAGCAAACAACTAACAATGGTGCTTGGCAACCTGACTTTGATTGCAAAGCAAGCCAAATAAGCAAATGGTCTCACTGGTCTTGCTGTTTTGCCTACATTTAGGTGTCATATCGTACCTTTGACAAGACCTGCCACATATTTGATCACAAGCTTTCCCCGCGCCAATTTTAAGCTCGCTCTACTTGTGGTGCTTGTTACTGACGGGCCTCAGCCAATGCAGAAAGACGCTTGCACTGTGTCACGATCAATTGCATCGTTGGTGTGATGTTTTCTTTATCAAATTTGCATCGTCCGTTAAGGTCATGCTATGTCACTGCTACCATGCTGTGGATATGTCATACTGGTCATACTCCGTTAAGGTCATGATGTTCTGCTTTTTGTTTCTGCCTGTCGTTTCAGGTCTGCACCCCTTCTTCTTCTCGTGCATCGACACCTTGACGGCATGTCGACCTGGAAGTCAAATGAAGTCAATACAAGCCGTGAACCAAAATAAAGTGCAAAAACAGCACATTGCAAAACAATGCAAAAAAAGGCAAGCTAAATAGAGTTCATATAAAAGAGTTGGAAAAAACTGAACATATGTTTAAGGAAATGTTTAAATATGCCCCTTGACCCTTGCAAGAAATCCAATGACAAGTTGCGCCATGGATCAGGCGCACGTTTCGTGCTTCAAAGCAATGAACTAGCCATGACGGTCGAAAGAGATTTCACGCCTCCACGTCCAATGCCAATGATGTAAAGCCTTGGAGTTCACGAGCAACCAAAATCTGTATGGAACAACATCCAAACGATCGACATTTCATCTTGATTCATCTTGATTCATCTTGATTCATCTTGATTCATCTTGATTCATCTTGATTCATCTTGATTCATCTTGATTCATCTTGATTCATCTTGATTCATCTTGATTCATCTTGATTC
>Ga0126342_10020547_pt1 | contig 11097 bp, 10 predicted proteins | sample Cyp1metagenome_FD_92528 | JGI IMG/M metagenome (GOLD analysis project Ga0126342, IMG submission 92528) | Coral microbial communities from Lord Howe Island, Old Settlement Bay, Australia - Cyphastrea 1 metagenome | ecosystem: Host-associated > Invertebrates > Cnidaria > Coral ...
CCTTCTCCTTCTCCTTCTCCTTCTCCTTCTCCTTCTCCTTCTCCTTCTCCTTCTCCTTCTCCTTCTCCTTCTCCTTCTCCTTCTCCTTCTCCTTCTCCTTCTCCTTCTCCTTCTCCTTCTCCTCCTCCTTTTTTCTGTGGGGCCGAACCCATGGCGAGCTCCGGATGCTGTGGGGCACGCCTGGACCCGAACACATGTCAGAGAGAATGCCAGATAGAAAACCAACCGGTCAAACATCAATCAAAACTCCAAAAAACAAAATGGTAACAGGAAATCTTCTCCCAAAAGGAACCCTGCCAAAAACCATGCATCCTTTTAACATGTCTTCGACAAAAATCCACCACCCGTTGGTCGCCCAGCGGCGGTGCAATCGTTGGAGCTACTGAAGGCAAAGCCCGGGCTTTGGGCTTCAGCCTGGGACCTCTGCCGACACTCGTCCAGGCTGCCAACATAGCCCAAGTCCCCAGGGGCCGCCGTGAAGCTGTCGTAGTAGATGTTCCTTTGCCAGATACAGAATGTATAGGTAGATATAGGATAGTAGATATGGATAAATATAGATAGTAGATATGGATAGGATAGTAGATATGTATGGATATGTGTGTATCTAGATTTTATGATCCTTGGTTTACTACTTGGTCCACATACACAGAATTGGATATTGTACACATGCATATTAGATCCATAGTTAACTCCTGGTCCTAGTTGATTTGTACGTCTTGGCTTTGGAGCGGCTCAACTGCCCAAAAACAAAGCTGGGTGGCACGGTGGGGGTTGTCACTGTATTTTCCATGGGAGACAGGGCCATCCAAGAACAGACCCCCAGTCACCAGCCAAGGCTCTGGGAATCCATACAATACCTCGGTAGAACTGGGCCCGAAAAGCCGGGCAAAAACACCGTGCTGGAACTGCGTCTTCTTGCACCAAGTGCACCAAGTGCAACAAGTCGCTTGGCAAAAAGCAGCTTAGTGTCAGGTAAGTATGGCTTAAGATCGGGCTACCAATGGCTTCACATTGATCTCTCAACTTGATTCTATAGTAAATAAGCATATTAACATATACAAACCAATCACTGTTCTATTCTTTATTCTAGCAAAATCAACAAGGGCCCACGGCCCAAAACATCAAACCGAACCATCCATTTTGGTGGGATAAAATGAAGCCAGGCCGCCCTGTTCCCATCTCCTGAAAGTCTCCGTTGACGCCATTGGAGAGCCAGGCAATGGCCAGAAAAACGCGCATGGCACGGCGCCGTTTTTATCGGAGAAAAATCGCGAACAGAATGGGGGAATTGCATGGTAAATCTTGGGAATTTATGGGAAATCTTGGGGAAATAGTCAAATGGGGGAATAAGTTGGCACATCTTGGCACCACTGGGCCTACATGGTTCAGTGAAATTCATCAGACCGCTTTTTTGCTGTGCAATTTCAGAAACTGACATTTCGGCCCATTGCATGCTCGCAGGTTCCCGACAAACTTCATTCCAGACTTCATGATCTTTAAGCTTGGATGATTTGAGCAAAGTTCAGCACCAATGCCCAAGGGTTCCAAGGTTGCCAAGATAGCTGAAAAACTGTGCACCCAAGGAAACATCTAAATGTGGCATTGCCAACTGCTCGGATTTAGATCATCTAATTTTCAGGGTCAGACACTGGAAGCAACTGGACCATCTCTCTGCTGCACTTCACACTGTGACGTTGCAGCACGTGAGTGAGCTACAGTATCCCCGAACGTATCCTCCCAACAGAATCTTCATGTCTAACGTCGATGTTTCAGCAAAGGACAGTCGGAAACTTTGCAAACAACCCGCCATTATTCTCAGCGCTTGGCTGATGAAAAAACCATCAGCAGGCCCCTACAACTTGCAAATGGAGAAATGGATTTTGTTGACCTCATCACCTCATTCAATTGGTAGATATGCCTGGTGATTGGAGTGTTCAGACCCCCTTTTCCAAGCAGTAACAGCTGTCCCTCACTGGTTCGTGAGCCCCTGAAAAAATAAAAACTGGCTATCAAAAAAAAACACATCTTTTTTTTACAAAAAAAAAAGTGGGTTTAGTCCCAGGGCCTTTCTGCACCGGCACTCATTTTTCGTTTTTTTTGTCCTCACAATGTTTGGACGGCTCCTTTGGCTGAGCTAAGACTCATCCTGCATCGAGATGGGAGATTTCATCATTTGTTGTGTGAAAAATCGGTGGAAAATCCCATGGTTTATGGTAGATTTTGGGTAGATATAATACTTAATTAACTATAGTTGGGTTTATGAACCAACATTTTGGGTAGATATAATTAACTATAGTAGATTTATAACTAGAGTTGGGTAGATCATTCTATAGATGGTAGATATAATTAACTATAGTTGGGTTTAACCCAACCAACATTCACATCACCGGGCACCATCCTTTGCCAGAATGTGTGGTGTCGAAAATCATTTTTCGGATTTTTGATGTTGGCTATTTCATTGCCATTTTTTGTTTCCACGTGTCCGAAAAGGGGTGGCGAAATGCCGTGCCTCTGTCTCCATTGGCCCTGCAGTTTGGTATGCAAAAGCCTGGCCACATGCATCCACCTGGGAAATGGACCATTTTACACACAGTCTCTATACGTATACATATACATATACATATACATATACATATACGTATACATATACATATACATATACATATACGTATACGTATACATATACATATACATATACATATACACCCAAAGTTTAGAAGTGACGCATATTTACAAATGCGCATTCATATGTAGAATATAGAAGAATGATATCATGTAACATAGCTACATAAATATGTGTAATATAGATAGTTACATTGTATTATATAAACATATACTTACCTGCATCCTCCTAGTAGTCTGCTTTTCATGCCACAAAGTTGCGATTTTGGCGCCATCAATCTGCATCTTAAAGGCCACGGAAAGATCAAGGAGAATAGGGTCTTTCTCATCAAAGGCTTTCATGCAAGGCGGTTTCAAAATCTACTGAAAGAGATTCGAGGTCAATAACAGGAAAGGTTGAATGCACCTGTGAAAGGTTGAGTTCGATACTGGGTATGTCACAAGAAAGGAAGTTTGAAAGGCTACAAGAAAGGCCTTTCTGCAGCATTACAAAACTGATTGGTGGATGATTATTCCCAATATATGGAAAAAAATGTTCCAAACCACCAACCAGAAAATATTGATTGTAAGCTGGTTTTCAGTGCCCAACAATAAAGGCTTTCTACATGAGACCAAATGCCAAATTGTGGAACCGGGTCTGGTATGCCATGCTGAAGGACCTGCATAAGTCCCAAATTGCTGACAAACTAAGTAACTGTGCAACGGATAGAGTTGGGTATGTTAGGTCTTGGTGTACTGTGTGTATACTATTTACCTCACATACGACATACGTGTGTGTGTATATATATATATAGTTATATAGAGATAAATATGTGTAGGTATGTATGTATATACAGATAGAGTCACATAGAGATACATCCCCGCTGTGGCAACAAAGTCCACAGCGAAACTTATCAAGTGTCATCGGTCACAGTTGGCAAAACTCATGGGCAGAACAGGGCTCGAACTCATTCACTTCGGAAAAAAATGGATGGTTTAGTACGTTTAAGCAAGTTTCGTTCCAAAAAATTGTGTTGATAGTCGCCATTCCCATTTCATGCTAAGAGCACAAAGCTGCACCCAGCCTTTTGAGCTACGCCAGGTAGCGATATTTTGACGCCTGTTGTGTGGCATTTCAGCAGGCGTTGAAGTGAAGGAAAGACTTCTGGCACCAAAAGCCTATATACTTTGATATACGTCCCACTTTGTAGCTAGATTATGGGATGTTATAATCTTGGACAATCAGACCATGTGCCTAGATGAATTGTATTAAATTGTAACCAATTTCTGATATCCTACCCAAAAAAACTTGGTGTTCCAGTGTTCCACAAGAACAAATTCCATGTTCAATTCCGGAAAATGGCAGACCATACTCCTGGTGATGACGTCCATCTGTGAGTTTGGGGGTCCAACAAACTTTGAGCCATACAAGGTTAACCCCTGGTCATTGATCAACGGGGTCGTCCAAAAGCATAACCTACCTCCGTTAAGAAAATCGCGAGCTTATCGCCCACAAAATTATACACATATGTATACATACACATACACATATACAAATACAGATGCCAAGACATATGTATGATTTTTACTATATATACATATATATATATATATGTATACACGTGTGTGTGTGTTGTTGTAGTTAAACATATATATATATGCATACATGTATATAGCATAGATATACCCTCATATGTATATTATATGATACATATATATATACAGTATATATACATATAGTTATTTGTATAGTCGTACATACATTCATACCACCACTCACCGCTTTTTCTCCACCGTTCTTGACCAAGCTCTGTTGGACCTGGTCCTTGTCACGTTCCAGGTACTCGCGTTCAATGAGGTGCTCAATCCCTGCATTGCTTCAGTGCTCATAACTGCCATGGCTCAATACCCATGGCATCTGTTGGGTTTTCACAGCCAAATAGCTGGGATTTATGGAATGTTCATGCAGATATGAAATGATGTATATAATGTTTTCACAGCCCAAATGAAGTATTTCAAAAGTTTTTATAGGTTCTGGCCCATCCCAATTTTACGAATAAATCTTTGGCCAACTGATTTCCACATCATCCCAATGACAGAGGATGATTCAGCTCTTTTCCAGGTGTTCAGATATATAGTGGGATATAATAGATGCAATAACTATTTAGAAAATTTAGTGTGTATATATATAACATTCTGCAACTGTAAATGGTGAGTATCACACCACCAGTCAGATCACTGCTTATCATGGCTACCAACTGGGCGCCCTGCGTTGCTTCACCAACTTGGGGTTTGGCTTAAAGAAAGCCAGCTGCGTCAAGACCTACCAGCTGGTTTACACCAATTCGGATGCCAGATACACCAAAGGCTGTGGGGACAGCACTCATGTGCAGGGTCACAAACTTTCATGACTTTGGCTTGATCTCAAATATGGATAGATATGGTGTTATCATCTGAAAACGGGCTACTTACAAATAATAGTGATAAAAATGGGAAAAAAAAACAATGCTCCTCAATTTCCATTGCCTCTCCCGATTCACCCCCGACGCCACAGGTGTTCAATGGCGAGGTGAGCTATCTAGCTGATCCTTTACCGCCTGAAACTTCGTCAGCATGGCTTTTGTGGTGAAATCCCCTATAAATCAAGGCTAGCTGGGAAGATCATCAAACTAATGAGCCATTTTCCGGCAAGCCATGTTTGATTACCAGGGGGATATTAAAAAAAGAGTAGGCACAAGAATTTTGGACTTTGGACACTGTTGCTCATGATTCTTTCATGTTTTGTCCCTATCTGTCAAGTCATTTTGACAAATCCCAATCCATCTCGGTGACAAGTCATCATCCACCTCCGTCACCAGCTGCTGATGGTTCAGCCTGAGTCCCAGCGGGGATGGCGTGGTATCACTGGTGTATCACTGGTTCCGAAACTCCTCGGTGCCCGTGGTGCATCCATGGTGCCCGGCGTCTTTCTCATCTTCATAATGCGCACAATGGCTGCCTCGATTGCGATGGACCGATCTTCTTCCACTCGTTCCTGGCACGTCGCTTCTGCGCGTTTCGAACTGTTTCTAGTGATTTCAAAGTTGTCCAAACTGTGAAAATTCAGGGCTATCCAACTGACTCTCCTCGCTATCCCAGCGATGTGCGAAGCTTCGGAAGCTGCTTAGCACTTTCGCGGCCTTGTTGTGAGTCTCCTCTGTGACGGGGGGAGGGATCTTGATCTTCCGGTGCTGGCACCTTAGCAGCTTGGCACTTGCCGACCATTCTAAGCCGAAAACAAATGGGTAGCGTGGCAAAAATTAACTACATGACGCCCCATATGACCCATATGTATGTGTAGAGTTAGATAGTCGTAGACTATTTATTTAATTTATTGATTAACTAAATAATTATTTGGTTAGTTATATAATCAATGAATTGGACCCGATTTGTTTAGATCAGATCAGATGAGATTCGATTCGGTAATGTAAGATTCGATTAGATTTTGGATTAGGCTTAATTAACTAGACCATCTTAGTTTAGATTGGATATGATAATCGATTAAATTAGATTTAGATAGGTGTTTTATATACAGTATATATATATATATATGTGTGTGTATGTGTGTATGTGTACAAGACTACAGTGTGGGTAGTCTTAACCCACTGGGCATCCCATACACGAAGCCATCGTTCGGCGTGAATGTCGCATCATCCTGCAGCCCGAGGCGAAACGGGCTGCGAGTCGCAGTCTGCCAAGATGGGGATCATCTGGTTATGACTAACGTAGCTATGGAAAATGCCAACCATAAATGGAGGTTTAGTTTGCTGGGAAAATCCATCTGTTTCTGTTAGGGCCGTTGTTTTTTTTCCACTTCGCTATGTGAAAATGCCAAGCAGAGTGTGACCAGCCAAAAAATGCTTACCTAAGATGGGATATAATACGGATATGTCAGAATATGTCATGCAAAAAGTACCAAAAAGTACCAACTCTGGTACTTTGTTACACTTTGTTACATAGCTTCAAAAATGGTCTGGATTCGATCGTTATCTGCATTTACTTGAAGGGGCACCCAAGGCATCATATTTCCGCCTTGGAAAAAAAAAAAAAACATATGGAAATGGACCAAACCCTGGTAAGTGCAAATCAAAAAACAACAAAAGGGTTTTGATTCATGTTTAGATCAGGATGCTCTCAAGTCTGCATAGCTATTTCATGAAATGACCCGTGTCGCCACATTCCTCCCACCGGTCGTGTCCTCAATGGTCTTGGCATCTCCCGTCTTGGTCAAGATCTTGAACCTGGCTGATGGCGGATTCTCCTCAGCTTAAAGTGTTGCGGTTAATATTTTTAAGTCAGTGACTAACAATGATTCATAATGATTGATAATGAATAGTTCATGGTGATTTTCTATATCAACTATTAGAAATATCTATAAATAGTCATTCATAATGGGGGTAGTAGTGATTCCCCACAAATGTTAAGACAACAAGCCATTTCAAATGGTCGGCATGGCTTTGCAATGGACAGAGTCGCCAAAAGCCTTGGGGATGCGACGGTGGGCTGTTTTCCTAGCTTAGTCATCTCTCCCAGTCGTGATTTTCTTCATGGTGCGAAGCCGCACACCTGACACAACAGGGTTATAACATGTACCCTCCAGTAATGGAGGATTCTGGCATCCTCAAACGATTTTTGTTCGAGATTTTCCAGCCATGTTTGACTACCAAAGGGGCAATCCCAAATAAAGAATCACGACATGTCGCAAGCCGATGCTTGTAGCAGCTACACGTAAGCTCGTAAGCCGTTCTGGGCTCCACACTTCTTGCACATGCTCGGCTCCAGGCCCGTCGAATTCTGGCAGAAATTCTGGAGACATTGTTGGAGACTCTGCAACCAGAAATCAACCATGGATTTCACCAGGCTTGAGGATTCGTGGCGTCCATAGATGCCTAAGATGCTGCGAAAAGCAACATGCGTAAAAATATCCAAGGGTCTGATCCCAGGGTCCAACAATATCTCAAAATTAACCATTTTGTTGTATTATGTACATATGCATGTATATATATATATATATGTATATATATATGTATATATATATGTATATATATATACATATATCAAACTCTCAAACTCAAAAAATGAGCAAACATCGGAAAACAAACACAAAAAGAATTACCATTCCCACGTCATCCCTTCTTCAAATTCACGGGTCCCGCGCTCCCGCGCCTGGATGAAACTCAGATTGTGGCCCTCATCCCGTGTGAAGAGCAACAGGATCAAGGCCTAGGGGAACCCCAATAGCTGGATGGATTATTTCATGGAAAATCCCAATGGATGACGATTGGGGGTACCCCCATTTCAGGAAACCTCCATATTTATTTTTTGATATAGATTAATGAGATACTAATTTAGGATGTTAAGGGGATATTAATGGGATATTAAGGGAATGTTAATGGTGCTTCATAGGGTGCTTCATGGGATACAATATGACTAACCAACTAACCAACTTACTTGATTAAGCAACTTGATGTAATAGTTGGGTGTGTCGAGAGATAACATTAATATAATCTGTACGTCGTTATTTTGTCAATCATTGGGAAGTGATATGGATCTATAACATATATATATAACTTATATAACCTACAAATAAACATCTATAAACATCGAGGCGTTTTAGCCATGAAAGAATAGGCGATTTACACAGAGATATGACAGTTGGACCAAATAAGCAAAAGCTGTGCTGAAAGTCCGTCATCTCTTGAATGATTTGAGGAATTCTTCGCATTGGGGAGCCACAAATCAGCCAAAAATCATCAAATCATCATTTCTTTCAAAGCACGAAAACAATGATTCCGGAGTACCTTTTTTTTTTCGGAACCACCCATTTGGATCCATTTGGAACCACCATTTTTTCTCAATTTGTGGTATCTCCAATGGAAAGCAACTGACGAAGCACACAGATTCGCTGGCCTGGTAGGAGTTCACAATCAAGTCATGCCTGGACAGAAGTTTCGGCATCCGCATCAGATTCGAATATCTAAATTTGATGCTAAAAGTCATATGATCTTTATCCAACGGCATACCCGCTGTATTTAACATAACCGTGTAAAATAACCAATTTATAGATGATGTGTTATTATTTACCGTTCTTTAAAAAAAAAGAGTTTCCAGTGATCTTTGCCCCAAAGGATGGCACGTACTGGGTTCATCACACCTCGCCTGCGACCGTTGAGCTTTGCTGCGATGGTCGCCTCAGATGTCAATGGTGGATTTACCCCCAATCCCTATTTCGAGGGGAAAATATCATGCCGCACATGCCAAATCCTGGCATTTTGGAGTGCTCTGTTTTCAGACCAACCCAATTCGTGATTTGTTCGTAGGCTAAAATCAACGATTTTTATTGGTGAACAAATCCAATGACTCATAACCAACAAAATTCGACCTTGGAGAAGTTGATTTGTAGTGCCTTCCAAAGCCTTTCTTTTCTTTCCATCTTTTGGCAGTTTTCCCCTGTTGACCATCTGCGGAAGTCGTGGCTTGCCTGACCCAAGTGATGGATCCACTGCAGACGTCGGTGTTGCGTCTTCCCCTTGGCGAAAGCGGGCCCTTCCCATCCAAATCTATCGGACCTGGCTGGTTGAAGTAGGAAAATTCGACAGAAATGATCAATTCTTCAAATCATTCTGTAGTCCCCCTATTTTTTCAACACGTGCGGTAGAGAAAAATGATCATCAAAAATTGCCCCAGTTTTCCGGCCACGCCCCTTTTCTATCGTGATCCTTATTCGCTTATTGAAGTTCATCTTAAAACCCGCCTTCGATGACCAGGGCTCCGACGTTGTAGTAATTGCTGAAGACCTGAATCGCCTCACATGGGGTTCCAACATGTTCCAACCGCTAAGCCGCTAAGCTCAGCCAGGAAAATGGTTCCAGAGGTGTTACCCATCCACCCAGGTTTTCCGCAAAAGGCATCGTTTTTCGAAAAATGATCAGTCAAACTCAGTCAAACATCAACATATGAAGATATGGCTGATATGGCCCTAAAAAATGGAATGCTGGTGACTAGTTGTGACCAACAGATAAACTGCAGTCTGTATAAGTTTACACTGTAGACCGAAACTCCTAGCATCCCGCGAGCCTTTTGCATCTCAGGGCACAGACTTGCTTCTTGCACCTGGACCCATGTCTCAAGGACAGTGCCATGGGTGTGGATCTGAAATGATCTGGATCAATATTTCTGATGCAACCTGCAACGCATCATGTGAATTCGCCATCTGCACCAAAAAATGACCGCAAATGATGCCTGGTAGGATGGCCAGAAGCCAGTGGTCAGCACTGTGACATTGAAGTCGATGTTACCCAAGGCTCCCTTGCCCTCGGGCAACTGCTCACAGTGATCCCTTAGGAGCCGTGGGATTAGCAGGGCACGTTGGATAAAACGGCAGCAATCACCAAAATACCAAAATAATACAAAATATGCGAAAATCCTCTGGTAAATGATTCAAAATTAAGCAAAAAACTTTGAAGCGCCTACCCTTTTTTAGTTTTCGGCAAGTGGCTTGAAGTCCTTCTGAGTGTCGAGGGCCAAGGACAAGTCCGTCAACATACCTAGATCGAAACAGTCACTCCGGTTCAGCCGTCGGTGGGTAGATTTCATGGTAAATCGATTTACAAACAAATTAATCGTACCATCCAAATATACCAAATTTGAAGTTGTTCTCGCAAATATGGCCTTGACTATCCAAATTTGAGGTGTTTCTTGATGTTTCTTGCGTAAATCCAAATTTGAATATACCATCATAGCAGTACGCCACGATCCAAGTTCCAGACCCTCGAGTTTCGAAGTAAACTGAGCACCACACCTTGGGATGTGGAAGGTTGGTTTGGCTTGGAGTGATACATTATTAAGATGTGCAATATAGATATATATACACATTTTTCCACATATGTTCTATATAGACATAGATGTAGATATAGATATTTATATCGATATAGACATAGATCAACATGTATGGAATATATATATATATGTATGTACAGCTGTGATCATCTCTTTATACAACCAGCAAAGTCATGGTGATATGTCTCACCATGTTCCAGCTACATGATCCCATCTTGAGGCGGATGCTTCATCTTCAATTTGGCGATCATGCCTGCAGGCAGCTGGACAGATAGAGACCGGTCAGCTGGGGCGTGCATTCCCCTCTGAAACTCCATCAGTGTCAACATTGGTCAGTGCATCTAAGCTTTCACCTATGATATGTATGTCTATGTATATGTATGTATCTATATATTTATATTATATTATATATAATACACTATATAGTTATATATATATATATATTATACATTATATATATTATATATACTATATGTATAATAATAAAAATAATATATTATAATATATATATATATATATTAATATATCAATATATACTATATTTAATAATATTTATAATCTATAATTATGTATTTATATATACGTATAATATATTTACCATGATTTACCAATCCTCCA
>Ga0126342_10020548_pt1 | contig 11096 bp, 20 predicted proteins | sample Cyp1metagenome_FD_92528 | JGI IMG/M metagenome (GOLD analysis project Ga0126342, IMG submission 92528) | Coral microbial communities from Lord Howe Island, Old Settlement Bay, Australia - Cyphastrea 1 metagenome | ecosystem: Host-associated > Invertebrates > Cnidaria > Coral ...
GATCTTGGCTGAATCTCCCATTGTGGTGGCTGAATCTCCCATTGTGGTGGCTGAATCTCCCATTGCGGTGGCTGAATCTCCCATTGTTATGGTGGCTGAATCTCCCCGGTGGCTGTATCTCCCATTGCGGTGGCTGAATCTCCCATTGCGGTGGCTGAATCTCCCGTTGCGGTGGCTGAATCTCCCGTTGTGGTGGCTGAATATCCCATTGTGGTGGCTGAATCTCCCATTGTGGTGGCTGAATCTCCCCGGTGGCTGTATCTCCCATTGTGGTGGCTGAATCTCCCATTGCAGTGGCTGAATCTCCCATTGTCCCATTGCTCCGTGGCTGAATCTCCCATTGTGGTGGCTGAATCTCCCATTGTGGTGGCTGAATCTCCCATTGCGGTGGCTGAATCTCCCATTGTTATGGTGGCTGAATCTTTCCATTGCTGTGGCTGAATCTCCCATTGTGGTGGCTGAATCTCGCATTGTGGTGGCTGAATCTTTCATTGTGGTGGCTGAATTTCCCATTGTGGTGGCTGAATCTCCCATTGTTGTGGCTGAATCTCCTCCCATTTTGGTGCTTGAATCTCCCATTGTGGTGGCTGAATCTCCCATTGCAGTTGCTGAATCTCCCATTGTCCCATTGTGGTGGCTGAATCTCCGTGGCTGAATCTCCCATTGTGGTGGCTGAATCTCTCATTGTGGTGCCCATTGTGGTGGCTGAATCTCCCATTGTTATGGTGGCTGAAGCTCCCATTGTGGTGGCTGAATCTCCCGTTGAGGTGGCTGAATCTCTCATTGTGGTGGCTGAATCTCCCATTGTGGTGGCTGAGGTGGCTGAATCTCCAATTGTGGTGGCTGAATCTCCCGTTGTGGTGGCTGAATCTCCGTGGCTGAATATCCCATTGTGGTGGCTGAATCTCCCATTGCGGTGGCTGAATCTCCCCGGTGGCTGTATCTCCCATTGCGGTGGCTGAATCTCCCATTGTGGTGGCTGAATCTCCCATTGCGGTGGCTGAATCACCCATTGTGGTGGGTGAATCTCGCATTGCGGTGGCTGAATCTCCCATTGAGGTGGCTGAATCTCCCATTGCGGTGGCTGAATCTCGCGTTGTGGGGGTGGCTGAATCTCCAATTGTGGTGGTGGCTGAATCTCCCATTGTGGTGGTGGCTGAATCTCCCATTGTGGTGGTCCCATTGTGGTTTCTGAATCTCCTCCTAGACAACAGGAGCCTGTCTTGTTTTGTGGGATTGCACCACCACATTGGAGATTCTGGTTCCGGTTCGATTGGTTCGAACCGTTCCATGGATAGGTTCACAGCGGTTAGGTTCCACTTGGTTCGGTTCCTACTTCAGGTTCCTGCGGTTCCACGGTTAGGTTACTAACTACCATGTATGTGTACCTTCAACCCTTGGTGTTGACCAAGGCCATGAAAGCCATGAAAATCCCCTGTGATCACTCGTTGGCAGGGAAGACTAGGAACAACTCCCTTGCGGAGAGGAACAACCAATTCCTTCTTGTGGCTACCACTACATGTATGTTGGAAGCTGCATGGAACACTTCCCTGCATCTGGAAATTTGCCATAAGATGTGTAAGCCACCTGCTTAACATGGAACCCAATGACCAGGAAGTATAAGCGCTTGGTGCAAGCTTCATGGCGAAGAGTTCAGCGGGAAGATGATCCCATTTGGAGCATTGGTGTACTTCAAGCCAAGTGGTGCAAGACACGTAGAACAAAAGCACAAGTTTGATATCATGGGAATCCCAGGCGTATTAGCGGGGTATGACTTGGCTCCGGGATTGCACTGGTCGAGAAAGTATCGTGTTTGGGCATTGGCCGATTGGTCAAAGCAGGCATACGACACCAGTGCACCGATACTCAAGCTGAAGACCCCCCACTGCACTGAGAGGGTCGAGTTGAAAGAGCCCTTGGAATTCCCGTGCAAGGTCAACTATGAGAAGATCAGCGTGACAATTGATGGCTTGAAGGAGAAGGATAGATTGGACGGGAGCCCTGATTACCTTCCGTTGCCGCCTCGGGACGATGATGATGATGATGATGATGATGATGATCAAGACGGTGGCAGTGAAGACGGGCCTGACTGCAAAGGAAAGGTCAGCGTCGAGGATGAAATACGGAAGGGGGTTGAGGAGCTCGAGATGGAAGGTGCTATCGAAGCTGCCCGACGGGCAGACCTACCTCCTCCTCCCTGGCTCGAACAAGTTCAACATGACCATGCTCCGAGGATTGAGGTTCCTGATGACATCCCCGAGCACGACCTTGGCGGAGAGGCTGGAGATGGAAAAGTATACCTCAATGATGATGGGGAGAAAGTGAAGATCGACAAACGAGGACGCCCATACCGAATTGATGAAAGAGGCTTCAAGAAGTTCCATAATTTTCACGACCTGACAAATACACTCCAAAGGAATGGCGGAGAATTCCGCATGAAAGACGAAAAGAGATTATCAAAGTTCAGGAGATGGAAGCGGAAGCATATCTTGAGAAGGAAAGGAGAAAAGTGGAACGGAAAGTCAAAGAGGCAGAGGACAAAGCCGTCGAGAAAGAAGAGAAGAAGAAGAAGTCAAAGAAATCCTCTGGGTCAAAAGACAAGGACAAGGGCCATGATGTTGGAGTGTCTGTTGATCAGGATCATGTGAAGCGAGGAAAAGTCTTTTATTATAAAGTGGCCCCAATCTTCCGCCGGAAGTACGGGCATCGCAAGTGCTGTGGAGACCGACTCGTCTGACACAGATGTACCTGGTGATGATGACTTCCTCATCGAATGGGACGAATGGTCTGAGTTCGAGAAAGGGTATGGACCGAATTCTACCTGGATCAAGGATAAAGAATACAACTTTGAATCTGGAAAAGTGGTCACGGCTGCGCCGCGGTCATACCACCCCACAAAAACATTGAAACCCCAGGAGAGCATGGTGAGCAACCATCCATTTCCATGTATGCCTTGTGTAAATCACCATGAAACTCACCGAGAAAAGCTGAACGGTGACACCAACGGCATCAACATTAGCAAAGATGTTCAACACCGTAGTGGCTAGACCAGTCGGTAGGAAAGAAATGATGGAAAATGATGATTCTCGTAAATCCATGCGCAACGCATGTTTAGGTCAACATGCTGAGGGAGCCTATGACCGTCTATGATATTAGTGTGGTTGGAGAGTACGATGGTGTGGTAGCTGAAGCGAAGAAGACTGGGAAAGAAGTTCATATTGCTAGAATTCATGGCATTTGCGCGGAGAAGAACTTTCAACTTCCCAAAGGTCATCCGAATCGCAAATTTAAAGGACGTGGCGTGCTCGTCCGGAACCAGGTGAAGAACCAGTTCTGGGAAGCCGCATTCTTTCAGGACCTTGGGATCTCTCCAGCAACTTTTGAGGCATCCCGGCGGGCTGATTTCTATCCATGTTTGCCTGGAAACGATGTGAAACTTGCTGATGCAATACAAGCATACATTCAAGCAAAACTTGCTGGACCACCTTGTTGGGTTGAGTTACCAGAGGATGCATGGCCTGATGATATCAACTTCCGGAAGTTCCGTAGACCAGTGGTACGATTGATTAAAGCCCTTTATGGTCATCCGGATTCGGGTACAATGTGGGAACAGCATTGTGATCGGAATGTGGAGTTGAACTTCATTCCTGTTGGGGAAGAATGGCCATCTATGTATCCATAAGGAGCTCAAGCTTTTACTGGTGATCTATGTTGGTGATTTGAATTGGGAAGGCCGAAAGAGAACCTAGCGAAGGGTTGGGAGATGCTTGGATCCAAACTTAAAATTGAACCAGAGACAGACCTCGGTTTGTATCTAGGGCTAGGGTGTTTGTTGAGCAAAGGATCCTCCAAACTTCGCGATGGGACTTCGGTATCAACTTTGACCTACGACATGGAAGGTTTGTTGAAGCTGTCGGTTGAAAGGTACTTGGAAATTGTTGGGAAAGATACCAAACTGAAGAAGGTTTCAACACCAAGTCTACCTGAGGAGACCAAGAATCACAAATCATGTGCACCATGCCCCGGGGATCCCAAGAAAAGTGTAACTTGTCCATGGAATGCACATAATTTTGATCCAGCAGCCTCAATGCCTTATCAGCATGGGACCAGCGAAGATGACGTCTCTTCGTCGGAGTCTGCTCGAGGCGCGCTTGCTCCGCATGCCGCCAGCGCTTTGATGAAGCTGCTCTACGCGGCGAGGATCGCTCGTTTTGATCTACTACGATCGATTAACTCTTTGGCCAGGAATGTCACCAAGTGGACTGTTGACGACGATGCCAAACTTTACCATCTCATGTGTTACGTCAATTCCAGTTTGTCAAAGAGAATGGCGGGCTGGGTTGGGGACACGTCTGATGGGCTCTCCCTATCACTGTTTGCTGATGCTGACTTTGCGGGATGTTCCAAGTCATTAAGGTCTACATCAGGGTCGCATATGCACATTCAACGGGAACACCCGTTTCCCATTGTCTGGAGGCAGCAAGCGACAAGTGTGCATAAGCCACCCTACCCCTGAAGCGGAGATTGTAGCAGCTGATGCTACTCTTCGGACCATGGGTCTCCCCGCTTTGAGCATATGGGAAACTTTGACACAGGGAAATCACCCAAACTACTGTTTCATGATGACAATCAAAGTATGATCGGTGTGGTCAGATCTGGGAAGAATCCAACTATGAGGCATCTGGAAAGGACTCATGGGATTTCCATCACTTCAATGCACGAGCAATTTCAAGAAATCCAACTATGTGCTGATGTATGAAGTGACATCCAAACTGGCAGCTGACATACACACCGAGGGATTTAAGAATCCACTTGCCTGGAAAAGGGCATGCATGTTAATCAATTTGTTAGATCCGGGGGATCTTGGCACGAAGGAGCTCAGTGATATGGTGAAGCCAACCACTGATGTCGACACGACCGTTCGTCAAGTATTCCAATCCCGGACCAATGAAGTACCCAATTTTCCATACACAGAAACACCAATTTTACCCTCAGAAGTGTATCAAAAGGGCTTATCTGCCAAAGAGCAAGTGCAACAATTGCTTGGCATGGACCCTATTTTGTTTGTGAAGACACCGGTCTACTTCCGCAAGCGACCTCCGGGGATCTTCGCGGCGAAGGACTACCTTCGGAGCACATGGATATTGACTCATGGCAAATGGGAAAAGGCTGAAGACAGAGTTACAGTCTTGGAACAGCAAGATCGATTTGATCGTTGGGTTGAAAGAGCCTGTTTTCAGTACCATCCCCTTAATCATGTTACACCTGCTCCAAAAGCAGCATGTCATGGTAGTCCGGCAAGATCGCGACGCGGTTATCCGGCTTCACAAGAAAGCATCGGAAACATGGGGCACGATCCGGCAAGATCGCGACGCGGTTATCCGGCTTCACCAGAAAGCATCGGAGCTGTGAAGCATTGCCCGGCAAGATCGCGACGCGGTTATCCGGCTTCACAAGCAAGTATCGGATCCGAGAAGAACACATAAGCTGATGACAACCTGTGGACATCTAACAAACACCCACGGTTGACAATGAGCACTGCTGGACTTTACCTTCGAGAGACTCCAGGTGAACACCCCATTACCGTTCATGCTGCGCCTCCATGCGCAGCTCGGGTGATCAACACGTTACTACGTATTGTTCATGGGGGGAGTGTCGGTTGGGGTGGTCTCCCTCATGGTTATCCTGACAATCTCTATCCTGACGAAAATCAAGACCCAGACAAGAATCGAATTGTGATTAAGGGAGTCCCGGGAAGAATCATTGAAGACCGGCCCAGAAAACAGAAGTCAAGGAGGGATAGGAGATCAAGAGGAACAGTGCTGATGAATGGGTGTGGGAAGATGAATCAACCCTTATTCGAGTTCACAATGAGCCTAGAAGGAACCTGTTTGTTCCCAAAGAGGCAGGTTTTTTACCGTGTAGCTTGAAAAGGATCAGGGATGACAGAGTGACAACACAGAAGTTCCAATCCAACTCGAGGACCATTAGGGACTCGTGGAGAATGGTGGGAAACAACATCGAGAGCTCAAATCGTCGCAATGAGTTTTGGACCGGAAGGGCCATTTTCAAGGTGATTCCCAACATGCAATGGGGAGCATCTATGGTTGATGAATCGGACACTGAAGACCAAGGTTCATGCGGTGACTCAATTGTGGCATGTACCATATCTGAGAACATAGACATTATCCCTCTCGATGACATATGTTTATAAGCCATCAGTACAAGCTTCGACACTCGACTCGTAGATCACATGAATGGGACATCAAGATGGTTCTTCACAGGAAGAATGGGAAGAAGCTGGTCTATCTTTTCAACAGGCCACCTTCCGACATATTGGTATCAGCATTCAAGGATTACGAAGTCGCTCTGGATATCCACGACATGAAGGATGAGACACCTTGTCTGTTACTAATGTGCGCTGAAGAGCAGAGCCTCATCACCAAGATTCACCAACGGGACAGATTCAAACTCATGCATGTAGTCACCGTTGCCGAGGATGACAAATTGTTATCACCTTTCGGTAGGGCCAAGTAGAAAAGGTGCATACGATCGTCAAGCGACTATGTGTTCTTCGCGGGCCCCTGCACGGGAGGATCTCCGTGGAATCGACTGAACAGAAACATGGGCAGCCTGACCGCCCACAACATCGAACTGAGAGCCTTTGAGTACTGGGAATTATGGGAGGAATTCACAAAGTGTTTGAACGACGCCCCATTTATCGGTGCCATGGCAATGTTAGAGTTACCAAGGGGTTGTGATTACTGGCGGGACAAACGGATAGTCGACATGATCAGAGGGACGGACTCTCACACCCATGAGTTTGACGGCTGCATGTACGGTTTGAGGTCGAGATTCAGAAACGTTGGAGTGCCCATCAAGAAACCATAGAAAATAATATCTTGGGGATCATTCAGCAAACTGCATTCGAAGTGCGATGGCTCTCATGAACATGAACAGTGTGCAGGCAAAGAGACAAAGGTGACTCAACTATACACTGACGAAATTGTCAGAATCATATTGAAAGGTGTCAAGAATGAAATATTGCTTGACAGGGCATATGGAATACCGGTGAGAAGACAGAACCCAAAACATGATTCACTGAAAGTATTACCATGTGTCATGCTCCAAAATCACATGAATGACAAACATCATCAGACATATCAGGACGAAGCAACTGTCAGGTCACTACTTTGTGGAGCTTTCCGGCGGAAGGTGACGGTAAGGCTATACCAGCGATGCTGGGACACCGAACCGGATCCGGAAGCCATCTCCAACACTTCGTCGGTGGCCATGGCGACAGGGGCTACATCATCGACGGTCACCAGGGATGGAAAGGTAATCGCCCAACAATTTCAAGCGTGCCGACCGACGGTCCTGGTCTTGGAGGCAATCACCAGCAGAGGATTCGGGAACCAGATCCCGGCGAGGTTCACTACCTGGGCACAGGAGGCTGGGACGGTATCCAGGTGGATTGAGGCTGAAGTACCAGTACGTGGTGCTGATCGGCGATAGAAAGACGGTTAGAGAGCTTCACACCCAAATGACATCGTCTACCATCATGAACTTGGGAAGCTTCAACAAGACTCACCCACCGCTGGGGTCCATCATTGACAGACTCAGGAACAAGGGGGAATTCCTAGAGGTGAACCAGATACGCTGGAGGAAGAAGCTAAATGAGGGCCAAGCTGGACATGGCACATGCAGAGCATGATGGTAGATCTGAGGAACAAGATCAGTGATCTGGGCTATGCCATGAGGAAACACAATGTTTACGGACTGGGTGAACATGAAGTACAACCTTCCACTCGAGAGGGCTGCTGCGGTCACGCACCTGCAAACGTCGGTGATGCTATCGTCACTCCTCCATGCTTGGCTCCGAAACTTCAGATTGAAGTGCATCTCAAATCCTATGACATGGGGCATCGAGAAGACCATGATAATGTCGACTCAGGTGTTCGACGCTCCAGAAGACATTTGGGCACTGGGGGGATACCACATCATGATGGCGGACAATGGAACCTTCAATGACGTGAACGAAAGGCACACCGCCTTTTTGCACATGCGCAGCTACTTGACAATGACGACTGCAACCCAGGGCGCCCAAGGCACAACGGGGGCAACCCACATCAGAGATTGGGATGTTCCGCTGAGGCCACAGGACGGCCGAGTGCCTTCCGCATCGGGCAAGCCACCAGAATGGGACTCTGAGCCGATTGACATGAGGCCGGAGTTTCCCGATGCATCTTCGACCACACAATCATGACTCACATCATCAAGTATTATACCAAGTCTACTGGAACCACCGTGTTGAGCGAACTACCAGGGAATACTTTGAGATGATGATCACGAACAGAGATGGGCGACTGGATTTGGATGGAATTTGCCCATACTACTGCGACAACCATGGGGAGCTGAAGTTCCCGTTTTGAAGGAATCATCAAGTCGTGGTGGCAAAGTAAAGCGAAGCCGGGCAAAGGAAAATCAATGACAGTGTGCTGGGCGAGTCGTGAACTGGATTCGATGCCAATGGTCATTCGCACAGCGTGCAAAATTGAGAAGATGATGGAATTCATGGTCGAGTCGAGGCTGGCTTCAGTCCAGCAGAACTCAAGCTCTTGACGCCATGCAGAGGCCGAAGACCGCACGCACCATGACAGACGACTCAGGATGTGGGGAATCATCCAAAAATCTTTTCCGAAGAGTCCTGAAAGGAACTTTTCCAAATATGGAAAGCTACACTTACTTCCGCAAGGAAGATGAGTGCGAAGAGTCCTACGGAAAGACGACTCTTTCACTCCCTGCTTTGGGAATTATCTTGGTGCAGCGGGAACGCGAGAGGCAGGTCGAGCAATCGATTACGGCAAGTCGATGCGGCGTGATCCTCACGACGGACGTCCGTGAGCGAATGGATTACGCCTGGGCCTATGCGGTGAAGAACGAGGTCAAGGGAAGAAGAGGACTTATAGAATGGATGACAAGCAGAAGGAGAGCGTAAGGCTAGAACAGGCCCTCGAGCCAGCGGCAGTGGCCGCGAGCGAAGCTTCCGCGGCAAGGCGAGCATCTGCCTACAGGAACCAACCACGTCCATCATCGTCTTGGGAGCACGGATGGTACAAGAAGCAGAGAAAGTAGCAACATGCTATAATGTACGGCTGCAATTTCAATTTGATTGCAGTCCACTTCGTGATGATCGCTGAAGATGACATCATCACAAGCATCCACTTTTGAGAGGAATCTGAGCGAGGCATTTTCTTTTAGTCCCGGCTACGGAATCAATGGGACTCGTCGTGTCTCACCTCTCAATGTGAAGAACCAGAATTCGAACCTTTTCAATTAATCTTTTGTAGCTGATCTCATAGCGTGTACAGGTTGCGTAGGAGACTGGAGGTTTCCGGAAAGTGAACCTAAACCCATATATCTGCGACGCAGATCTGGGCAGGTAAGCTAGCGCTATTGGTGCCGCGGCATAACTGTCTAGCTCAGATTTTTTTAAACATCCCATCCTACTGTGGCCAACTTTTAACATTCGCTTGCCATGGGGGGTGTCAAAGGGATGTAAGTAGGAAGCATAGCTGCAGTATGCATGTATAAGCATGGATCCTGACAGTGCGAGCCGCCGTAATGGCTTGGCTCAAGACTTCTGCCGAGACGCAAAAGGATGGCGTCTGCGCGGCGCTGCTTCGGGGAGTGAGGTCTACGTTGTGCAGTACTGCCTGAGTGGGATATTGGCCAACCAAAGCTTGAACCACATAGCCAGGAACAGGGGTCAGTTTGTTCGCAGTATATGTATATGTATACGTATATGCATATGTATATGTATATTTTTATGTACATGTATATGCATATGTATACGCAGATGCATATGCATATGTATATGTAAAATGTAGAATGTAAAATGTAAAATGTACATGTATATGTATGCGTGCCAAGCACATGCTGCTAAGCATATGGCATCGATGTGGAACCATGCGTTTATGTGATTGTTCGTTGGTCCTTCCTGTTTGGGGACATCGTCCTTCTTTTGCCTTTCTGAATCAGCGCGCCCCCCGCAAAAACTCTCTACAGGCAGACACTGCAAGCCTCGCAAACCGTCTTCGCTGCTATGTCTGTCATGCTTCGGATTTTCATGACTTTGATGTGTCCAGTGCAGGCCTCAGATTTAAAAAGTGAAAAATGTACATGTAGTTCCGATGGTTGGGCTGTTTTACTGGTCCCGCTCGCTGCCTAGGTCCGCTTTCTGCGCATGGACGAGCAACTCAGAGTTCAGCATCTCACCACAGTGACAGTGACCAATGGATACCTGTTTGCACTTCGAATTTCTTTGGCATTCTTTTGCACACTTGGCACCTAAAGTACTTGCTCAATGTCCTGGAATGTGTGGCAAGAAAGTGAACATATGTCACCATGAAAGCAGAAAACATATGAAAGCGGACCAAAGCAGATGAAAGCAGACTTTGAAAGCCGTGTCGTTTTGAAGTTGAGGTCCGGGTCTTGTTTGGATCAACCCTTTCAAGACTTACAGCATCGCCAGGGCGATTACGCTTGGTGTATTGGATTATGCGACCCAGTGGCAGTTTTTGTTTCATTTCTGAAACATAGTCAGAGCCTTCCACCAGAGAGTTCGATGGAGACGGAGATCACGATGGAATCCGATAGATTGAACTGAACATGTGTATTTCGCCAAACTCCGTGTTCCAGGTGAGAGTCCGAGACACCATGGATGGCTCCGAACGTGCTGTGCACGGTCCGAGGACTGGGGCCAAACTGAGAAAAAAAAACAGGTTTTCGAGAGACTTTCGAGAGACTTTCGAGAGACTTTCGAGAGACTTTGAAAGCTACAATCTACACTTACTTATTGACTGTTGTTGACGGACTTAAAAATACTTATATAAAAACTCATATAATATATAATACTTATGATTACGTTCGGGTACACGCGCGCACCCTGAAAAGCGTCAAAGCCGCAAAGCCGCCATGTAACGCTCAAGCCGCAAAGCCGCAAAGCCGCAAAGCCGCCATGGAACGCGCAAGCCGCAAAGCCGCAAAGCCGCAAAGCCGAAAGCCGCAAAGCCGCCGAGCCGCAAGCTCTGCGA
>Ga0126342_10020549_pt1 | contig 11096 bp, 13 predicted proteins | sample Cyp1metagenome_FD_92528 | JGI IMG/M metagenome (GOLD analysis project Ga0126342, IMG submission 92528) | Coral microbial communities from Lord Howe Island, Old Settlement Bay, Australia - Cyphastrea 1 metagenome | ecosystem: Host-associated > Invertebrates > Cnidaria > Coral ...
CACACTACATCCAGCAGTTGTGGGTGAGGTGACCACTGCAACCATTGCAACCATTCCAGCAAACACAACTCCAACCACCTTTCGGTCAATCAGTGGATTCGCTCTGCCATCCGTGATTCACAATAATCAATCTCTCCTATAGGTTTCCTATTTTTGAAACTTCCGCCACCGCCTTGTGCGGTACTACTGGTAGGGTTCCCTAATAATAAATACCACCCTAATACTAAAAACATACTAAAAACATCTAAAAACTACCTGCCGTGTTTATGGGGGACGTTTAGTATTAGGAGGAAGGGATTAGGCCATGTGTAGGCCATGTGTAGACCATGTGTAGGCCATGTATGCATGCAACGCCATGTAAATGCAATGATGCCGGCCTGATGGAAGAGACCGTCAAGGTGATACAACTAGAGCGGAGATGAGAGCTACCTTACAATTAGTTACAGTTCATTACGTCAAGCCTTCAGCTGCTTAGATATTTGTGCGCGTACATTACAATGCAAGCCATCAAAACATTAGAAGAATTGCAGCACACCAGAGCACAACTAAAACTGCTGCGAGTCATCAGCCCGCTAAGGGGGAGCCAAGTCAAGCATCATCCAAGGAACAGTGCTTAGCCTTCACACCACTCGCGGAGCTTGTCTCATATTATACTCTGTTGGACTCTACAAGCAGAAAAAAAAACTTGCCAAGAAAGAGCTGGAAGTAAATGTACGCTTGCGAGCAGGACACGCACTTGAAGAAAAACCCGTATATAGAAGACATTGATGAAAGGCAACGGATTAACATAAGAAGTGCACAGTAGATGAAAAGCGCGTCCTGTGCCTGTGCATGAAAGACAGAATCACACTTGACACAGGGAAAAGAAGTGGCCCAAGGCGGCCTTATTCGCATGCAACAACACCAAAAAAATCAAAAAAATAATATCAAATCAGTCACATCATGCAAGACAAGAAGGTGTTATATACTGGTGTCATCAATGTCATCTCAATGTCGTCATTTGCAGGACCTCTATGGACCTCTAGCCACGAACCGGAAATGAAACTACCCGAACTACCCCCTCTGACCCGGCACCCTGCCGGACATTTGTGTCCGCGCCAACTGGGAATCAACAGAATCAAATATTAATCAACTATTAATCAAAAATATATTGCACTCTGGACTTGTATCATCTCCCATCCCCAGCATTTGTATACATTTCACATCATTTCACTACATTTCCATAGATTGCCATCTCTTTTCCATACATGGAAACTAATTTTCTTGATCAGGATAAGGCAGAGAGAGGCGCGCCTTGAAGGAGTCGCGAACTCAAAGGCCTCATATCGAGCTTGAGCTCGCAGCACTCTTCCTTGGGACTTGCTTCCTGAGGGAACAACTTGGCAGACTTGCATCAAGTCACAAAAGGCTAAAAAAAGAATGCAGATAGGATGAAGAGAGGGCACAGTCCCACTATGGTCCACTGAAGATTTCCCACCATGATCGGCACTGATCGACCATCTGTTTTGAATGCTTCGAGTGGCTGGTGGCTCTACAGTCAGGTCAAAGCCAAAGCCAGGTCACTTGAAGAGGGAAAACAAGCACGACCAGCCAAACGGAAATTTATCACGATACAATGCGATACACAGCAATTTGCAATAATTTTCAGGTCAGTGCAGCCTAAGCGTCACTCCACGAAGGCAACTCTGGGTCAGGAGCACCTTGGATGTGAGATACTTCAGCTCCCTAGTTGCATCACATGAGCGGCGATTTATTATCTGGGACCAGATAAAATATTTTTTGGCGTGACATGTTCTGCTCTCACATGTTCTTGTAGGGGCCGCAACGAGCTGCGGCACAATCCTCACGGGTTTTACATGGCATTACTTTGATGCCTTAATCCGGCTTTGCTGAGCGCCATCTGCTGCAGATTCGTGCATCAGCAATTTAGTGTCTAGCGGGACCAATTAGATCTGGCTCCCACTGGTTTTCGAATACTTTCCACCTGGCCTTGTGTGTCATCATAAAACGAGGCTCGTCGCACAGTCAGACGCGTTGGAGCCGCATATCGCAACCGAAGGGAGTCGCTAGCTTCTCCCCACCTGTACATCCCGTCGCAAGGCAATGCAGTGGTCTCCTGCTTTTCATTTCCGTTCTCACTTGATCTCTCTCTCTCCCTCCCTCTTTTTTCGAGATGAAATTACAATGGTGATCTGATCAATGTATAATTTTGCAAAGCAGCTGGTTCCAAGCAGAAGCCACCAGGGTGATTGCTTCTCCATTCTCTTTGCCGCGCGCCGAGATCGGCTGCATCACCAACAGGTGGCCGTGCTGGCAAACCTTCGGCATGCGGAGTGCGTTCAGCAGTGTGTGTGTGTGGGGTGGGGCGGAGCTGGCCCGCTCATTTCTTCATTTCTTGCCCCATGAAGTTCAGCAATGATGATGGTTTGCAACTGGACAAGGGTGTATATCATAGTTGTCAACAGTTGAGAGTTTGCACTATTGTCTCACTCCATCAACTTTGTCGCATTTGCCCATGCCTGCCACCGGTTGCACGAGGACCTGGTCTGGTCACCTCGCTCATAAGTCTCGGAGACTGTTGAAAGCTGTCCCATCTGGATTCTCGGACTGGTATCTGCTAAAATCATCTCATTCATACGCATCCACCTTTCTGTTGGCACACAGAGCTTCCGAACTTGCAACCCGTCCATGGAACATGGCAATTTATTGTACATGGGCCTGGACTATTTAGAGTAGAATGGCTTCCGTCGAGAAACTATGAATGATTTGGTCCTGGATCTTGTTTGACAGGGAGCGATGCAAGGAGAACACATGGGAAGGCTAAATGATTTTGTGAAGGGAAGGGCAGAAGCTCCGGACTTGTGGACTAGGAGCATTGCCAGTTGGTGCTGTGCAAGTCCCTAGGCTATACTGAGCATATTAATCCGTCTGTGAATGAGTGAAAATTCCGTGACACCTGTCATAAAAAATGCTCTGGGACTCTCTAGGGATCTCTAGGGCCTCTAGGGAGACTAAACTGACAAACTCACAAATACGGACAAACTGACAGTGGTAAAAAAAAATACTAGTTTTACTATTATTATATAATATTATATACTATTGCTATAACTTATAAGTGATTATTATTATTATCACTATTATTATTATATTATTATATATTGTTATTATATCATTATCATATTATTAATATATTATCACTATATCATTATTATTAATTATATATCATCATCATTATTATTATTATTAAATTATTATCATCATTATTACATTATTATCATTAGTGTTATGGTTTCGGCTTCTTAGGTATGTACATCATTGTACATCTGACCATCGTCACTGCGGGCCATGTGGCTAGTCAAGCAAGATTTGGCGCAAGTCCAATGACAAATGGATGGGAGCCATGGCAACACCTCAGACACAATAAAAGGGCGCTGTCACTGTGAGTTTGCAATCTTCTCCTGATTTTTGCTGACAGCGAAAATGCAGTTCAACTCAAAAAGTCAAGCCCATTCAAGTCCCACAAATGCCAAAATATCCTTTTGCATCCTTTTGCTGCAAAAAATATTAACGAATGCTGCATGTGAAGAAAGGTAAAGAAACGTAAAAGAACACTTTACCAGTACAGCACAAGTAGGTGCCAAACGGACTGGCGGCCCAGCAGCGGCGCATGGCCGCTTTGCTTGCTTCTGGCAAGCAGCCACTGATGGCGCCTGACAAAACTTATAAAACAATTCCAACATGTTTCAACATGCTTGATTAAACAGCTGTGGCAATCACGTGCAAGATATGCAAGCACCATACTCAGCATGTGTTCGAACTTTTGCTCCTTTCTACTATATCTATATCTCCCTTATTTTAGATGCAAGAACAAATCCGCAATATCATCCAGCTGAAATCTTTCTGCATGCCAACATCAACCCTTCGCAAAACAGGAGAACCATGGAGAAACAATTGACAATCTGAACCGGGCACTTGCGCAGCCAGGGAAGTTCGCCTTAGCTCAACTATAATCAACTTAAGCTGCCAAGAAAAAACACGTAGAAATAATGCATGAAGTGAACTCGATCATCGATATATTCGATATATCTTGATATCATCGATTTAGCAACAACAAATTCATTATAAATTATATATGTTTTTTTCAAATATCCAATTTGGCAGCCAAGAGACACAGTAGACGATGTGGATCTGATAGGATCGAAACGGAAGTGCGCAAAGCTAGGCCTGCTGACAAAGCTGCCAAGGCACCAAAGGCCAAGGGCAAGAATCGCAGCGACCTTAGAGATCTTAGAGATCTTAGAGATCTTAGAGACTTAGAGTTGGTCCGTGTCGGTCCGATCTCATTGGGCAAACAAGGTCTCATGCCACAAGAATGTTCACACAATTTCACACATGTTAACATTATGGCACGTGCTAGTTGGAATTGTATGGATTTGTACGGATTTGCGTCCTTCATTACATGTCTTGACTCCCTCAGAAACTGAACCACAGGCTAAACATTCAGCCGAGCGTCAACTGGCATTGCATAGGTGTCTCCAGAATGCTGACTGCCGTAAAGTTATCACCTGGTTGACCAAGTGTGTAAAACTTGCAAACTAAACATGTTTCACCCTGACACCTTTTGCATCGCTTTCGCGCGGGCCAAGCGAATGACACATGTTGTTGGAACTTGGCATCGGTTTCTTCTTGATAATGTAATCACCGGGGATGGGGATGTGCATGTGCGTCTGCGTATATATATATATATAATTATATATTATTATATATTCATATGTGCATTTATATTTATAAAAGATGTGCCACATGACAATGCGGTGTAATATGTCTTATACATAATTCAGTTATGCAATACAATCATGTAATGTTATATATTTATATACATTTATATCATTTATTATATACACATAAAACTTAGCTTGACTGAACACAAAGCCAGTCGTTAGCTGATACGCTGCAAGGTTCACACACAACATGACACTGTTTACAGTACAGGGGCAATCATCTGCGCCGTGGACTCAATGCCTTTCCATTTCTCACAGTCAACACAGGCCAAACATGCCCAAACAAATTAAAAAAATTAAACAATACTAAACACCCTTTGCTTCCATTCTGTCTTGCCACAGTTGATGCCAGCCTATATCACTGTCTTCCAAGTTGGTGCTTGAAGAAAACAACGTGGATGTAGAGCTGCTGGTTTGTACCTGGTACAGTAGGGGCGTGGAATATATAGAAATACACAGAACATATCAACGACACAATTTAGAACATATTCAGACATACTGGTATGAGTAGAACTCACTGTAATCAATATTGCGCGAGGATGACATGATGTCACCCCGCCACAGCAAAGTATAGACGTATAGACCGTATAGAGTCTATAGAGGCAAGAAAGAAATAAATTCGCTGCGGCCTGCATTGCGGAGCTTGTCGTTGAAGAGGCCAAGAAATCACTGCTTTGCCTTGAAGTAGAGGAAAAGACGATAACTCTGGGATTTGACACCTGGGTGCATCAAGGCAATGGAGAGAGGCCTCAAGGAGGACGGAAACGTCAAATTAGGCACACCAACAGGGTCGTCAAAGAGAAATGGCAATGGCGGACCCCAGATCGTGAAGCATGGAGGAACTTTTCAGATGCTTAAGATGCACAAGCAAACCCAAACGCAAACGCAAAAGCAGCAGTTACTGCAGGACAATGTGGCCACTTGACAGTGTGAGAAGATCACTCCGGAAATGAACTAATGGCCGACATGGCACCTCTCCACAACTATGTCTCCACGATTCTCCACGCAAACACTATTGCATGATGATAGTTGCATGATAGTCTGATACTTCTGACATGTTGTGACCAAGGCTCGTAGCGGAAATGATGGCTTGACATGGTGATGAGGAGGAGAGCAATCGCTATGACAATGGTCATGAAGAAGGCTATGGATGGCTATGGCATGTGGCAACGATGATTGCAAGCATGAGTGCAATACTGGCAAGACTTGTACTGGCAAGCTTCCACTGCTTCCCTGCGACACTGCGACTTCTATAGCAGTCTACTCGATTATTAGACATTATTAGACTTGTATAGACTTGTTAGATCTCGTTAGCACTGCCAAGTGATCCAAGTGGTAAGGCATCTGGCACTGTTTCATATCTTTCAACTGAGTCTCGTTGGCGGTCTGTACGGTCACCTCCTCCACCTGCGCACGGGGAAAGCTGCACCAGACAATACCAGTGGCTTGTGACACCATGACGCCTGTCATTCAGTGTCATTCAGTATCATATCTGGAGTTGTGATGAGTTGTATGCATCTTCCACGATTAGCTATTATATAATTTTATGCAAATCTATGCAAATCTGGCAACTTTATCGAAATGCCTGGAAGGCTTGTGCCCAAGGAAGCTCAGAAAGCAGCGATTCAGGTGGACCTGGCTGAACGTCTGAAGGTGGAACAAGCATCAGAGTATCGGGTTCCCAAATCAGGAGTATGATCTTGACAGTACAGGCCCGGAGACAGAAACTGTCTTTCGAACTAGTTTGCACTCGATCTTTTGAAAAGAATGGAGAGGCAGCACCCTGTGGCTGGTAAAAAGATGAAAAAGGCAGAGTTATGATGAGTCATGGTGAGTGGCACTGCCAAAATCGGCCAACATAATGCAGACCGATGTAGCATTCAGCTAAAAATGAATATATATATATATAATATACACAATTATACACATACTAATATGTGTGTGTGGGTCAAGGCAAAGGTGAAAACTGGCAGGACTGGACGCAAGGCACAAGAGTAATCCATAGACCCAGATTCAAATCAAGAAACAGGCTGGACCATGATCACGATTCACGTACCCACCCATTGACATGCAAGACAGCTGCTATCAGAATCAACCAAGCAAGGGTGGTGAGTATATGTGCAACAAGCCTCCGCATCCCAAAATGCGAAGGGAAGGGGTCTGCGCGCCTCTGGCCAAGGCAGCTGCCACGTCATCTGCAGACGAGGTGTCTCCTGCAAGATGAATTAATATAAGACATGAAAATGGACGAGGAACTTGTAGAGTCTTGTATGATCTCATATTGCACTGTGGAGTGTAGTCAGCCACGGGAAAGTGTAGCTTCTTGTCTGGCCTGGTGTTGCATCGGGCACCCGCACGCCAAAGTCGACGGATACCTCTATCCTTCCAGCCCAACAGAATGCCACAGGCTGCTAGTACTTGGATCCCATTCCTGCATGCAGAAAAAGATAAACAACATAATGTAGAAAAAACATGAAAGGCTAATGAAAGGCATGAAAAAGCGTTTAAAAAATGCAATTGGATTGTCAAGTAAAATGCGCTCCCAAAATCCACACGTTGCCCCACTGCCTTTGGGTAGCTAGTCGCCGGCCAGCACCCAATCGTCTGGGTAACGCCACGATATCCTGAAATTGGAGCTTCAATTCTGGAGTTTCAATTTGGGACAGCTGCTGCGTGATGTCTTATTTTCGCTTTTTTTTTCTCTCTCTCTCTCTCTCTCTGTCTGTCTGTCTGTCTGTCTTTCCTTTCCTTTCCTTCTTTCTTTCTGTCTCTCTCTCTCCCTCTCCCTCCATGTGTATGCCGACCAAGAAACCACGCGAAGGATGTCAACCTCAGACTCAGCAGGAAAATGAAGGGAGAGACTAGATGCCAATCTGTTTAGCAGATTTCTGTTTGAACCCACTGGAGCTGGGATTGTCTGGCATTGCAAGCATGTCCCGATCATGCACATTGAAGTGCGTGACAAACTAGCTGATGCAATGGTAAGTGCTGATCCAAACTTACATATCTTCAATCCAAGCGTCATGTTTGGCTTCCACACCTGTACAGGTGCAAGGCGAGTGGAACAAGGCGGAAAAGCTGCTGAGTTCTACAGCTACCAGCAAAGGCGCCACGTAAACTATATAATATAATTGTGCTTGATTGTGCTTGGCTTCCTTGAAGGCCAACTTCTTCGCACATCCGTGCAATGTATTGCAATACTTACTCCAGTGAAACTTCTGGAACTACCTTCCGCAGAGGCAGCATAGCCCATGCCACCCAAGTCAACCGTGGCAAGTGCAGCAAGTGCAGCAAGTGCAGCAAGTGAAGCAAGTGCAGCAAGTGCACAGTGCAGCGGCAAGGGCAGTGGCAAGTGCAGCAGCATGTGGCAACACCTGTGGCGCATCTCCCTCTCCCTCTCATTCCCCCTCTCTCTCTCTCTCTCTCTCTCTCTCTCTCTCGCGCTCGCTCTCTTTCCCTGAATCTGGTGCTGAGCGGAGATACCTGTGCATCAAGTTACAAGTCATCAAGTGTGCATGTCAAGATCATGCAGCCGTGGATGCTGTGGTTGGTAGCGCCTCCACTTCTGCTGATAGCTGCAATGAGCAAAGAACGGACACCCTGAAGTTGGCACAAGCGGAAATTGTAGTCTTTGCAACCCTTTACACATTGCATTGTTTTAGTGTGCCCAAGTATTCTCTGTCCTTCGCCTGTTTGTGTTGGTACTATATATAATACAATCAGCAACTGCTGTGACCTTCCATCAACCATGGCTTAGCATTATGGCTGCTCGTACTGTAGGGGAGAAAGGAACACGAAATCAAACTGGAGAAAAGATCTGAACAGCACAGAGGCGAGTGAAGTGCTGTCAATCAACTGTCTGATTCTAATTTCGTGTCGGACCGCCTCCCAGCGTGATAAGATGCTTTCGAGTCATCTATGACTGCATCAGGTGAAACTGGACAATAATTGCCGAGGCAACCCCTTGTGCGGACACTTGGAGTTTTAAGACTTGCTCATTGAATCTTATTGAGATGTTGTAAGTAAGTGTCAGGGCCTCGGGCTAGGGCTTCAGACCTGCTTGTGGGGCTGGAGACTTGGGCATGTTATCAGATCTGTTTTCAGCAGTGTGACAGCATGGGACAGCCATCAGGGAAGACCAAAAAAGAGGTGGGGAACCTTTTCACACAGTCCTTCTGGGCATAGCGCAGGGGACTGGCAAATCGGGACGAAGCATTTCCAACAAGGAGATTATGATAATGTGGGGTCACAGAATGTCATCTTAGGGGATGTATCGGCAATGTATCATTGAAGATCATTGACGTGTTTGAACAGTGTTGAGGTATGGGAACTGCCAGTCTGTGGTCTCCGGGAGTTGGGCTCTGGCTGAGACCGAAGGATAAATGAAGAAACAAACTCAGGTCCGCAGGCACAAACGATGGTCCACCCAAGGAGAAACGGCTAAACAGTACCAAACAACACATCTACTGCCGGTAAATGGTGCGAAGACGTTCAAAATCAATCGCACGTAATTGCAATAGCAAGACGGTCAAACAAACGGTATCAATATACTCTACTACTGCATGACAGGGCCCCAAACGCCAGTCTAAAGCCATATGGTATGCATGAGAAGTATTGAGAAGTATCGTATCATTCAAAGTACCCTGTGGGAAGTATGATAGCGATGTGGGAAAGACAATTGTCTTCTTCACGGACAGTCTGCAGAGACTAATTCAATAGACTGCTCATGGTTGCGGAGTATGTAGAGACTAGAAGCCCAAGATTTGGCCGTGGTTTCCGGATGTTTCCGGTACATTACTAGGTACCAGAAAAAACCCATGACATTCAGATGCATGTGCCCATCCATCCATTCATCTTTTATCCATTCGCTCATGTGATTGGGCAAAAAAAACAAACAAATCGATAAACAAGAAAGAGCCACTCCATAAATGAAGGCTTCACACATATAGTCTTACATGGATTTGAAATGACCTGTGTGTAGGGAAATATATTGTATAATATTGTATATTATATGGATGTATGTGGGGATATATATATATAGGGAATGCCATGGAGTGCCCATGGATGTCCGCGACTTGCAGCTTGATGGCCTCCTCTTGTGCAAGGTCCGAAAGGGAGAGGCCGAAGTCAGCAGAAATTGAAAGACCCAAAGTCAAAGTTCCTACATCGGCAGTGGCTGTCAGCAAAGAGGGGAACTCATGACGATGACGGCAGCATCTCCACCGATCAATGAACCCTCTGCTTCGCATTAAGACGATGAATGAAAGACGGTGAAAAACCAAATGATTCTGTCATCATGTGTGTCATCATCTTAGTTTGCTCTCATGATCAAGCAGACTTCCACGAATTCACTTTGACTTTCCGCCAGATTCCTACGCACATTGTCTACACCCCATTGATTCCCATTGTACATCTTGAAGTCTTAAACATTCCCCAATTACAGAAACAACCCAATGCCGCTGCAGGCGGCACACCAAAAACAAAGACTTCTCCACTGATGTTGGCCGAACTGTTCAATCCTTGGCTTGACTCAGCTCCACAAATAATCCATAATAATCCGATGTCAACAATTCTTACTTCAAACATCTTCAAACTGTAACTGAATGCAGCCCAGACGCCAGAAAGAGAAGGCCACTCCACCTCAGGGCACACAACACACAGGCTGGCAGTTTTGCTTTGGCTGCAATGCGCCAATTCACTGGCACTTCACAATAATCGAAGCTCTACAAGCCCAACCCGGAACCCATCGACAGGTTGCCCAATAACCTTGCCTGTGTCTCATTGGAGGCATTGTCTTCAGAGATATTTGCATCAAAAACAAGGCTGCTCTGATTCTCTTCAAGCTCAATCTCATCTGACTTTTCCGATGCGGTCTCATTTTCCAAGAGCAGTGGCCCTTCTGAGGCGTTCAGTGCAAGAGAACCATTGGCAGAAACACTCTGGTTTTCGTTTTCATCGAGCATCTCCCACAAACTCGAATTGTCAGACTTGTCAGCAACTGAAGCATTCAATTCCGAACTGTTGTCGACACTCTCGGCATCATTTGCTGTCTCATTCAAGCCAATTGTACCTGCACCCACCGCATCAACTGTCTCGTTGGATGCATTGTCTTCAGAGATATTTGCATCAAAAACAAAGCTGCTGCTCTCGTTCTCTTCTAGCTCAATCTCATCTGACTTTTCCGATGCGCTCTCATTTTCCAAGAGCAGTGTCCCTTCTGAGACGTTCAGTGCAAGAGAACCATTGGCAGAAACACTCTGATTTTCGTTTTCATCGAGCATCTCCCACAAACTCGAATTGTGAGACTTGTCAGCA
>Ga0126342_10020550_pt1 | contig 11095 bp, 14 predicted proteins | sample Cyp1metagenome_FD_92528 | JGI IMG/M metagenome (GOLD analysis project Ga0126342, IMG submission 92528) | Coral microbial communities from Lord Howe Island, Old Settlement Bay, Australia - Cyphastrea 1 metagenome | ecosystem: Host-associated > Invertebrates > Cnidaria > Coral ...
CGACATACCCAAGTTCACTAAGTGCACTTAGGCAACTTGTGCTAACTGCAACAACTACACTTACAAGTGCGCTAAGCAGATACAACTGTGCCATCTAGATACAAGAGGCCTGCCCATCCAAGTGGGGAACCCCACTGGGCTGCCAGCTTCCCCACCACGGCAGCCCAGCACGGCACCAGTTGGGTGCCCCGGCTGTCGGTGCCACCTGCACCGCGGTAGTGTTGCGCCACAATCTCCGCAGTGGACTCGAAGAGTGGGCGGCCTGAGATCGGAACTTCCCTGCACCATCCGGTTGATAATGATAGACAAGATGCTATAGATCCATGATGGCATATCTCAGACGCGACAAGAACAGAGTCTCAAAATGTCTCAAAGCTCAAAGAATAGTCAGTTGAGACTCAACATCATGCTAGCCATTTCCAAGACCTTTGTTCTTAGTCTTTCTGTGCTGGATTCACTAGTCGCTAAACAAGCTGAGATTCCAGAAGTCCAAGCACATTAGGCTACTAGGCACATGGGTTAAAATATGTTAAAATCAAGTACATACCATCCCATTCTCATCTTTTGTAGTGTAGACACTGAATGTAAAAACATCCCCCACCATGTCCATCATCTCATTCCATCTCACATCATCTCTTATCATCAACATTAGTCATGTAATGTCATGTATACTAACTTAGTATACAAACATATTAATGTAATATACATTAATATATACATTAATATACATCAATATACATTAATATACATTAAATATACATTAATATACACTAATAATCATTGATATACACTAATAATCATCAATATAGACTATTAATATATAGACAACACGTTTCACTCATCCCACATTTCGCAGACAGCGCGCGCCATTCGCCCGAGGCTCGGATCTCTGGAGTCAATTCGGCCAAGCCATTCACGTACTGCGAACGTTGCAGGGAATGGGCCGGCATGTTATATGGCAGACCTCAGTGGCGATATGGTGGCAGCGATATGGTGGGATCACATGGGGTATGGGATGGCTGGAGTGGCTGGCTTATGGCTTGGTTTTTCATGGGTTTTTTCGAAAATGGGATTCACAATCGCCAAAGAAATTGAGCAATAATTGAGCAACATCATCAAATTGGTCGAGTTTTTGTATGTTTTTGTGGACCTTGGAGGTTTCAAATTTCAAGACCACGGTTATTTCCAGGCCACATCATCCCATCAGCCATGTCATCTCCGATGCTTAGGCCGGTGCCCAAGCGCAAGATGGTGGCAGGATCGAAGCCGCGGATGAGTCCTGACCGCTTCAGCTTCAGATCCATTGATGGGAGAAAGTGGTACCTCTGGGAGATTTCATGTAGGATTTCAAAGGAATTCCACATATTTTCCTCAGGATTTCATAGGAATTCCACATATTTTATGATCAACAACTCTGTTTCACATGTTGACAGCTGGGAAATCACAGCCACAGGATGAGCGCGTCCTGCTTGGTACTGGGCTCCGCCCGTCTCGTAACCCACCTGCAGAACTGTGAGCTGTGAAAAAATCTGTGGCGACCATCGAAACAAATGGCCCGAGATGCAGAATGATGCAGATGGGTGTTCCCCGCAGCCATGGTATTTTAAGAAAAAACTGATGAGTTTTTGCAGTGGACTTGGGGATACCCTGTGAAAATCCTGTTTCCAATCAATCCCATATTGGACATCAAATATCTCCGCGCCAAGTCGCGCAACCAGCTTTCTGCGCCCAAACTTCTGCGTTGATGCGGGAGATGTTCGAAATCTCAGATGCAGCGAAGGTGGCAATGTGGTCCATGCCAATCCCAAGGTGTCATGATGTGTCATGTTCATTGTTAAATTTGTTAAGGAAGTTGAAATACCGAAGGCACACAACCACTGGCTGATACTTAGCTGATTTCTTACCTGCACTTTCCATGCGGAGCCAAGTAACAGCCGCACTCTCTGAGTCATTGCCCTGCTGGCAGGTGTCACGTGGTGCCACCGTGACCCAGCCTCCGCCCTGCGGTGCCGTGCCACTGGGATCAACACAGCCGTGGTTACACAATTGGATTGTAAACTGATATTGGGGGATGGTCACTTCATCAGTTCATGTTCATTGGGATTTATAGAGGTTATATATAATGTTATATAGATTATTATAGAATATATATATATATATTGCCCATGATATACCCATGATATGAATTGATATGGAGTGTGTAAAAACAACTTAAGAAATGATTTACCAATTTACCACTCCCTTCAACGGACCCGGCACCTGCTTTTCCAACTTAAGTTTCAAATCTCCCACGTACTGCTCATAGGTCGCCTGCCACCAACCCATCTTTTTGGTGTCGTCCACGGATGGAAATCCGTGGGATATGATATCATCCAAGTCATGTGGGATATGTATATCCCAAGTAATGTTTTCCATATAAAACATAACCCAAATGAATCATCAGTGGTAGATTGTTTTATATGTTTTATATGTTCTTTAATTGGGATTATTGTTCCCAATATATGACAAAATGCAAACTGTTCCAAACCACCAACCCGATATGATGTTTTTATATGTTTTTAATGCAACTCCAATTGTGTCAATTCTATTCAACTCCAAGGGTCTCAGCTGAAACTTCGTGATGATTTTGGCTATGGAAAAACACTGGTCAAATTTGGGTATAGTTAATCTTAAACAATTGGATGGCTACTAAAATGACCTGAATCCGGGTTCCGCTCAAAATAAATTTTCACCAGCGCCTCTCCGCGTGCGAAGCAAGTGAACGCGGTGATTTCAGGCGCAGACCTCGTTGAATGATAAACAAATAAACGATTCTAATGGTCATGGTCAACAACACCAATAATGAATTAAAAAAAGAAACAATAACATGTTGTAAATATTGATAAATATTGATAGCATATAATTAACGAATAACAACACAGATTATAAGAAACACAAACTTGTGTCATTGCTCTGACTTCCAGGTTTATTTGGTCCTTGAGCAGGAGACGTTGCCAGCTTGTCAGTTAGCTCCTCCAGCCCGGCACAAACACCTGGTTTTGCATTGCCCTGAACCCTGGAAGAAACTGATGGAAACTGTGAGCTCTGCCTCTTCCATTTCCAATCTTTCCATCTATTTCTATAGGTAAATGTTGTTGTAAAATGTCTTCAACCATGACCATATTCCTCCAAAAAAATCATGCACAAACTGTTCGCATCCATGTATGGTACATCTACTTTAATCATCTACCAATAGCACTCCCCAAAAATGTGGCTGCAGAGTTGTCTCATACTCGAAGGATTGGTACTGACCTAGGGCCCCCCACTCTTGGTTGGGTAGCGATCAGGGTCGATGCCCTCACCCTTGCGGTATCCGTTCACGATCACCGGAGACACTTGTTCTTTCAAGACCGTCAGCACCTGAGACAGAAAACTGGGGACACTGTTGATAATCTCTTAAAGAATCACATGCGGAACTGGTTTTCAGCACCAAATCTTGAACTGGATATTCATGATCATCCCTTCCATCCTTTTGCCATGCGTATTTTCTGGGCTATCATCCCATTCTGGAACTTCCCAAAGGTGCTGAGCCGCGCTTCGTGCCGGATGATCCGGGATATCGATGTGAGCGAAGGTCTCATTGGAGGCGGTTTTCCCTGCACGGAACCTGTGGGATGCCATGGGATGCCGACAGCAAATGTCACTGAAATGATGGGATGCTGCTTGATTCAACATGAAACACCAAAAAAAAAACACAGATCACCTGATGAAATCTATGATTAATCTATATAAACATAGATGAACCATCAATAAAACAAATTCGGCCTTGAAAATTCGCGGTTTTCTTGTAGCATCTTGTCGCATCCTGTGGTTCTCCTATGGCATCACCAAGGCACTTTGGGCTGGTGAAGAGGTTGTACATGGTCTGGGCATAGGTGGATGCAGCCTGCACCACGGCTGGTCATGGCGCCCCAGCCGGCACGAGCAACAAACACAAGCTGTGCAAAAGGCCTGGGTGGTGGTTTTGACATGATGGGAAAACCATGGAAAACCATAGGTAGTTGCAAATGTACCCTCTGGTAATTTAACATAGCTATTGAAAATGGATGAAAATGGCCATTTATAGTGAGTTTTCCCATGAAACATGGTGATTTTCCATAGTTATGTTAGTTTACCAGAGGGTAAGTCAACATATGTCAACATTCTTGGAAAATGAAGCAATGATGCTTTGCAACTGACCAGGACCCCAGCTCATTGTCCTTCCCACTGGCTGCCCAATCATTGCAGCTCAGCGACTCCCATCACAGCAGGTGTGCGCAGCCTGGACTCCACAGGAGGTGACAACATGTGACAACCGATGATAACCGGGGTTTTTCATAGAAACCGCAAGTTCATCAGTTCATTGTTTTTCAATGTTTTCCATCTCCGCAAGGGTTTCCGGTTTTCCAAGGACCAATTCAGCAGCTTCAAGCTCTGTTTCCTATGTTGCCCATGATCCCACCTGAAGTACTCCGCAGCGTTGTCGCACATCTCTTCCCAGGAATCTGCTGTGATCACTGCCTGGACAAGGGGCACTGGGGCACTGTCCCAAGGAATCAGTTGCTGGTGCTGATGGAAGTGAAAATCATCATCAATCTGGCAACTCAAAAGGATTCAAAAACCGAAAGACATATTCAAAAACCATAAAACATCCATAAACATTAAACATCCATTCAAATATCCATAATTCATCATAATTCCACAGCTAGAAAAAATGGGTGCAACTTCTCTATTTTTTTCCAGGTTTTGCACCTTGCCGAGCTGTGGATCGGAGGTGAAGGAGATCTCACCCGGAGCCATCAACTCGGACTTGATGTAGTCCAGCCTGGCACCGCTTAGATGGCCCTGTGGCCCAATTTTCCAGGGATATGGCGATAGCATGGATATCCCTGATATCCATCCACAGTTGAGTGGCAAATCCTTTAAGGTGCTTCAGAGTTATCGTGTTCGAAACTGCTAAAAGATCAAAAAGCTACCCAGAGATACCCAGAGCAGTTCAGAAACAGAGTTGGCACCCGAAAAAAGAACAAGAACCGGAGTTGACACATGACGCAACTCCCCGGCCTGGGTCCGTTCATTCCCAGGATGTTGCCAGCCTCCATCCGCAACGTCGGCATGCCATTCATTTCCATTCATTTTTATATGACTTTAATTGATTTTATATGTTCAATCAATCCAATCATATCGCAACCCCCCAAAAAAAAACCTCCGGACAAATCTCATGACGACATCATCTCAATAAACCCTGCCTGGTATGTGATCTTTCCATGGCTGTCAGGGTTGCCATGCAACCAGCGCGCATGCAACACCACATTGGCGTCTGTGGCTGGCTCGAACTGGGGGGCAGGATATCCCTTGGCACCTGAGCATCGAGTCATGTTGGATTCCAACTGATCTACAGTATATCATTGGTCCACTGTGTCATCTCAGCATCCATGTCATGGATCCTTTTTTTTACTGTTGTTTAGATCCATTGAAATACAACTTTCGGATCTTTTGGATACTCTTGGATGGTTAACTCGGACTCCCATGTTTTGTTATTCAACATTTCAAAATTCCAAATCAGATTTCTGGATTCTTGAGATTCCATGTACAGGACTATAGTAATCATCCCCATATCATGGTTTCCCCAGTGTACCCCCACAATACCACCGTTTTGGACCTTTGAGATCCGTGAAGGTCCCCAGGCCGCCAGGTAACGCATCATGAGCTCAGCAAAGGTGTAGCGACGATGTCCCTTGTCGTCGCGCTGCAACAAGGCAAGGGCTTCCTGAGAGCCGGTCATCCAAAATTCTGCCGATTCATTTGTTGCATGGTTTCGTCAAGCATGTTTCTTGGAACATGTTGGAAAAATGCGACAACATGTTCTTTGTGATGCGGGGTCTTAGATCTGTTGCGTCATTTGTGATTGCACACTGGCACAGGGACATGTACCTATCAGTTACAATAAGTTTCGAGTCAGGAAACTCCGAAGGCGTGTGTTACAAGTCAGCACATATTTTCATCAAACCGTCTACTGGTCAGCCATACAGTATCCATGAACATGTTTCGGCAAATGATGCAGTCAAGACTCGTTCTCCACCTGTGGACGTCGGTTGCACTCGATGAAAGTGCACTCAAACTCTCCTGAGCTCAAACACTCATTGATCAAGACCACATTTACCTGAAAAGCAAACATCAAATAACATCAGTGGTTTCAGTGCTTCTCCACATGAAAAAAACGACTGTCTCATATTTCTGTCCATGGCATGCCATGGCCCAACGGTCCAAGTGACCCGTCTCATTCTGGAAGACCAAGGCCTCCATCGTAGCCCTCACATGGCAGGTGTGGAACGCCTGAGTCACGCCATCTTCCGGCTCCCACTGCCGCGCCTTGTGTTGTTCTTGCCCATTTTGGCAATGTCCCCAGCCCACTTTCGAGACTTCTGATAGAGATCTGCTGGCCTCTGCATCGGTTCAGCTCTGAGGTCGGCGTTCACTCGCGGAGAATCCACAGAACCAAAAGCAAAAAAAATGGAAATAACCACAGCAATGGAGCTGTTTGAACGGCCAATTTATGATATATGATGCAGCAAAACTCAAACGAGCTGCATGAACATGGTGATCTTATCGTCGTTGAGGCCAATCTCCACAACCTGCACAGGGCCGAGCAAACCTCGCGGTCACCATCTGGATCTGGCTTGAGCCCGTATCTATCTTACCATATTCAAGATACTTCGAGATATTTCAAGATATTTCAAGTACAATTTACCCTAACCCATAGGATCCATGTATGCTTTATATGGTAACATTTACCATCAATATACCCCCAATGTTAGCATATATATCATACATGGATCCTATGGAAAAAATTGAATAGGATGGTCATCCCACCGGTAATCTGGGTTCCCCAATGGATCCCGCTGCCCGGTTACCGCAACCCACAGCGATGCTGCGATCCTTCTGCAAGGCCGAGTTGAACCACACGAAACGACCACCTTCTGCAACAGTTTCACCATCCACCTGAGAGGAAGTATGATAAGTATGTAGAATTCATCAAATAATAGGAAGATCATGGGAAAACAATGGGAAAATAATGGGAAAATAATGGGAAACCCATTAAAGATTTTAAGTTTGCATCGTCTTTTGGTATATTGTTGATCCTTCAGGAAGGAATCGACCAAGATCGAATGCAATTGTGCTCATATTCCATCATCTTTCTCTCTGGAAAAGGTTGTTGATCGCCGGATAAAAGGAAAAGGCAACAATCTCACAATGACATTTCTCAGTTTAATCTTCAGAGCAAAATCGATTGCTTCTCTGCGTGTCCAAAGTCACCCTGGAGGTGACCAGCATACCCGCCTCCAGCTCAATCTGGTAGAAGCGTCCATCACCTTTTGTGTTTACCTGAGGCCGAGCACGCGGAAAGGTTTCTGTTGCTAGCATACTATTGAAGAAAACTTTGCCATCTCATAGCCGTCTAGTGTCATGGTCGACTTTTTCGTCTCAGCCATTCAAATCATTCAGCTTTCCATCAGTTTCCATCATCAATTTCAATCCAGATATGTATCTATATGAATGGATGGATGGATGGATGGATGGATAGATGGATGGATGGATCGATGGATGGATCGATCGATAGATAGATAGATAGATAGGTAGGTAGGTAGATAGGTAGGTAGATAGGTAGATAGGTAGATAGGTAAATAGGTAGATAGGTAGATAGGTCGATGGATGGATGGATGGATGGATGGATAGATAGATTGATAGATAGATAGATAATGTCGGTCTCTTATTAGTAGCTAGGTTCGCTATTGTGGCAATATGTTTCCAAATTATTCTGAAACCCACGTATTGTTTGGAGGGTTCACTTTTGTGGCAAAAAACAATTGGGAGAGCTGTTGTTTGGAAAAAAACAACCTGTAATTGCTACAGGTACTACAAGTACTACAGGTACTACAAGTACTACAAGTACTACAAGTACTACAGGTACTACAAATACTACAAGTACTACAAGTACCACAAGTTCATCCGCAAAAAACAGTTTTAATTAGATTTCAATTGTAGCCAATTGAAATCCTTACTTAAGTGAGGATTTGTTTTTCTCTTGGGAAGATTTTGTTTGACTTTCCACTTTAAAGAGAGTCCAGATATTGTTTAGAGGGGGGGGGCCTCACACTAATCAGGAACCAACATTGATGATAAATATATGATAAATAGATAGTTTCCAATGTGTCCATCAGTTCCCATCAGTTTCCATCAGTTTCCAACAAATATCTCCACCAAACATCCCACCCAAAAACTTCCGCCATGGCGCCCGCTGCTCGAAGTAGATGCCATCCGTCCGATTCATCTCGGTGACCACCTTCTCCACTGCGCGGCGCACCTGCGGGGCAAGGGCCATGTTTCATAGGTAACATGCCCACCTGCCCATCGGGAAATCCCATGAGATCCAATATCAATGGAGCTACCATCTAGAAACGAGTAATTCGTCCATGTTTCCATGGCTATGTTAAATTGCCAGATGGGTAGTGGGAGATAGTAAGAGATAATGGGCTAACGGGGGTGTATTCCATTCGATGGCAATTTAGTGATGATAAACGATAAACCCGGATGATGAAATGGGGTTGTCTAGATCTGAAAGACTCCAAAATTGCGCTTCATAGATCTGAAGTGCCGATAATTGGGTAATATCAAACCACAATTGCATGGTTTGATGCTAAGTGGACCGATGTTATGGGCCCATTGGCAACCCCATGAGCCATGGCCAGATTGAGATGCTCATGGCACCAGGCACCTCTGGCTCCTTGTCTGGGTGGGTCAAGTGGGCTGTGCCCTTGCCACCACCACCGTGGATGGACTTGATCAAGCCTCATGGCTTGTGACGAGACAAAAACAAAGATCTGTCTGCTGGCCGCATCCAGATCAATGAGCCTCATTTCGTGCCTACCACATTGAGCTGCCAGGTCACCCTTCTCGTGGAAATTCATTTTCAGGACCTTGTCGATAAACTCCTTGACACAAGCCTGCAACAAATGAGAGGCTGTCCAAATTGACTTCACATGTTTAGTCATGGATATGGCGTGAAATTTCGCAGCAAGCCTGGTGGACTCTCTCATTTTTTAGCATGCTGCAGTCTACTTTGCTCATGAATCTCCAGCATTCTCCAACTCTTCTCCAGGAAATGCTTTCTAAAACAAGGACATGGCACTCATGACACCAACCATCTTCCCCCACCAGGCCCCACCAGGCACCTCCTTGGCATCGGGGTCCGTGAGGTCCACCTTGGGCGCATCCTCCTCCGACAGCACGGTGAAGGGCGGCGTGGGCGCACCAACGGCTTCGCCTTGGTCAACGGGCTATGGGGGATACGTAGCCGAGATACACCTTATATCTTATGTTGCTGGTCATTCTAGATCATAGGCATTTAATGGCATTTGCAGGTTTATAGATCGAGGGATGAAAAATGGGAAAATGAAGTTTTGAAACCATTGGAATATGATATAGGGGCCTCACAAAGTTTGAGTTCAACCCTTTCTCTTGCTTGTAAAAAGGGGAGATGTGGTCTCACGATATCGCTTGGAAGATCTTGGAAGGAACAAAACCAAGAAACGCGAACCACAACAACTTTGGCCGGAAGACAAAAGGGTGCAGATTCATCTGGATTCTCTGACTTAAGCGCATCCCCTTGCAAGTAAGCTATTCAGCTTCTAAAATCTTCTAAAATACATTGGTTCAACTGACCACCTTATCATCCCAATAAACCAATTGGATCCTCTGTTAGATTCTATTGTTATTTTTGCTCGGGTGGAACCCCACCAACCCTCACGCAGCTGGCATATGTAAATTGCATTCTTTACCCAAATATAAACCATCAATATCTTAGTTGGATCACCTCAAAACATCAACTATATAAATTATACACATGTTTCTTGCAAGTTTCACCATCAAGCCCAACATCTCAACATCATCCCAGCTGCAGATACGTTTGAAGCCAATCTTCTCCAGTCCCTGCGATGCCTTGGGCTCCGTCCCAGGCCACACCAAATTCAGCGCCTCGACCCCCACGGCGGCTTCGGCGGACTCGGCAAAGGCGGACCAACCGGGCATGAAGACCACCTGCTTCGAGGTCGGTTAGGGGGTTGGGTCGGAGGTTAAGGAAAAAATGTAGAGATTTTGGAGATTTCGAAGTAAACCACCAATAATTGCCAATAATGTGTGTGTGTGAGAAATCTAATGAGGATGATGGAAGTGGATGCAAGTTGCAAGAGCCAAGCAAGTCAAATATATTGAGATTTGACATAGAATATATTATTGCCACTCAAGATGGGAATTGGGACATGGCCAAGACAGCATCAGGCATTGGTGCCTGTCTGGAAGATCGATGACGGGCAAGTTCATGGTCCTCTTCAGATTCCGGCCGCACTATGCGTGTCCAATGCCAACGGGATGCAATGGGTCACCCCCAACCTACGACAAAAATCAACATACATTGCCGCGGTGGCCAGTGGCCGTACTTCTGTACTTAAATCTCAAGAAATTCTTCAGGTCTCCCGGACTCCCCAGTGAACTGGGACGTAGCAACCTACCCGCTACAACTGAAGGGGGTGACAATTAGATTTTCTACGATCAGATCTTGACATTCTGTGGCTTGAAAGGGGCAACCTCTTTGCAATCGAATCTCAACACCATCCCCAAAAAATAAGCTTCATATGGTTCATCATCCAATATATCCTCCAATATAGTCAATATATATCATCCAACATCCAACAATATGTTGATATATGTTGATATATTGTTGATATATATATATATATACATATTGAAGGGCCAATGAATCTATGTCCCTTCACCATCCTTCACCATCCTTCACCATCCTTCACCATCCTTCACCATCCTTCACCATCCTTCACCATCCTTCACCATCCTTCACCATCCTTCACCATCCTTCACCGTCCTTCACCGTCCTTCACCGTCCTTCACCATCCTTCACCATCCTTCACCATCCTTCACCATCCTTCACCATCCTTCACCATCCTTCACCATCCTTCACCATCCTTCACCATCCTTCACCATCCTTCACCATCCTTCACCATCC